>Ga0207682_10000659_pt1 | contig 16118 bp, 13 predicted proteins | sample KBSM63metaG_FD_184332 | JGI IMG/M metagenome (GOLD analysis project Ga0207682, IMG submission 184332) | Miscanthus rhizosphere microbial communities from Kellogg Biological Station, Michigan, USA - KBS M6-3 metaG (SPAdes) (version 2) | ecosystem: Host-associated > Plants > Roots > Rhizosphere >... | reverse complement strand
CGGAGAACGTCAAGAAGCTGGCGGAGCGAGGAACCGGACTGATCCTCACCGCGGATTGCGGAATCACCGCGGTCGAGCAGGTGGCGCTGGCCAAGGAGCTTGGGATGGCGGTCGTCGTCACAGATCACCACCAGGCCGGGACCGAGCTCCCCAACTGCCCGATTCTCCACCCGGGCCTCGACGACGGCTATCCCTTTGATGAGCTTTGCGGGACCGCGGTGGCTTGGAAGCTCGCGACTGTGTTGCGGGGGGCGGTCGGGATGGGGTCCTCAAAACGCTCGGCAGGAGCCTCGCTGGAGTGTTTTGAGGACCCCATCCCGACCGCCACTGCCGGCATCACGGATCTCGACCTTGTTGCGCTCGCCACGGTCGCCGATCTCGTTCCTCTCGTTGGGGAGAACCGGGCGCTGGTGAAGCGGGGAGTTGAAGAGGTGCGCAGAGCTCAGAGACCGGGGATTCGCGCTCTCATTGAAGTCGCCAAATGTGAGCCGACTCAGCTCGACGAGGGAGACCTCGCGTTCAAGCTGGCGCCCAGAATCAATGCGGCGGGCAGGCTCTATCGGGCCGACGCGGGGGTTGAGCTCTTTTTGACTGACGACGAGGAGCGGGCGGCGGAGATCGCCGATGAGCTCAGTCGGGCCAACGGTGAGCGGCGGGCTACGGAGCGTGAGGTGACGTTCGCGGCCGAGGCAGCAATTCGAGACCTTCCGGAGGAGTTGCGCGAAGCGCCTGGCCTGGTCGTCGCCGGAGAGGGCTGGCATCCGGGTGTGATCGGGATTGTGGCTTCACGGCTAGTGGAGAAATTCCACCGGCCCGTCGTGGTTATCTCGCTGGAGGTCGACGGAAGCGGGCGGGGGTCCGGGCGGAGCATTCCCGGATTCGATCTGCTGGCTGGGCTTCAGGCTTGCGCCGATCACCTCGGTGGCTTTGGCGGGCACAAGGCGGCCGCCGGGCTGGAGTTGAAGGCCGGCGCGCTCGACGCTTTCCGCGAAGCGTTTGCGGCGCATGCCGCCGGCGTTCTTGCCCCGGAGGATCTCGTCCGCACCGAGCGGATCGACGCGATGGTCGGGGGCGCTTCGCTCGGCCTCGACCTGGCAGAGGAGTTGCGCCGGCTCGCCCCCTTTGGCATGGGCAATCCGGGCGTGCGCCTGCTCGTGCCCGGGGCGCGGGTGCGCGACGTCCGCGCGATGGGCGAGGGCAAGCACGCCCGCTTCAATCTGCACAGCGGCTCCCATAAGGCGCTTGGTGTGGCCTTCGGACGCTCCTCCCTCGGCGTCGGCGAGGACGACCAGGTCGACGTCGCGGTGCGCCTGGAGATAAACCAGTGGAACGGCGCGGTCGAGCCGCGGGTTGTCCTGCGCGAGCTCTATCGACGGGAGGCCGAGGCGGCCGAGTTGGCGGCGGCGGAGTGGTGGCGGCGTTTCGAGCTGGAGCTGACTCGCGATCCCGCTGCGTGGGGAAGGTTCGAGGCGGGTGCCGGCGGCGCCTATGAGCGCGAGATCTGCCGCAGCGCCAACGCCCCGGCGGCCGTGCTCGGCGAGCTCGCATCCGCCGGCAACGAGGTGCTGGCCCTCGTTGCCGACGCCGGACTGAGAGTCGGGATGATGCGCGAAGGCGTGCGGGTCGCCGACTACGCCGAGCTGGAACGTGAGCCGGGGCTCGCCGCGGAGCTCGGACACGTCGTCCTCGTCGATCCCCCCGCCTCTGCCGCGCTGCTCGCCCATCTCGGCCGAGCCGAGCGCAAGGGCTGTTATCTGCATCGCGTCTGGGGGGATGCCGAGTGGCGCTTCGCGCTCAGCTCGCTGGCGGTGCAACTCGCCCAGCGCCCGACTCTGATCGCGGCCTTCAGGGATCTGCGGGAAGCGGGTGAGGTCACCGGCGAGGACCTGCGCGGCGCCCTGATCGGCAGCGGCCCGCAGCCTCGTACCGCCGAGACCGCCGCCCGCTGCTTCCGCGTCCTCTCCGAGCTCGAATTGGTGCGGGGGGAGCCGAGCGCTTCCGGCGAGTCCGTGGGGGTCGTATCCTCAGAGGGGACAGATCTCGAGCGTTCGGCGACCTACCGCGCCTACACCGCTCGTTACGAGGAGGCGCGCCAATACCTCGAAGCACACAAACAGCCGTAGAGGGCAATGAGCTCCTAGCCGATCTCTTCGCCGTGGTCGAGGAGTTCGACTCGGCGCCCAGCGCCGAGTCGAATGGGGGAGCCGGCGACCTTGCCGTCCAGGTAGAGGTCATCGATCGGGACGCGGTCACGCGTGCCTTCGATTTCGCCTGCGACCGTCACGCCGACCAGATGCGCCGTTCCGGCGATGAGTTCATCACCCATCCGGTCGGGGTTGCCCAGATCTGCGCCGGCATGCGGTTGGACACCGAGACGCTCTGCGCCGCCCTGCTGCACGACACGGTCGAGGACACCAGCGCCAGCCTCGAGGAGATCCGCAGCGAATTCGGCGAGGAGATCGCCCAGCTGGTCGACGGCGTCACCAAGCTGACCGGGATCGCCTTCGAGAGTCGTGACGAGCGGCAGGCCGAGAACTACCGCAAGATGATGGTGGCGATGGCCACTGACGTCAGGGTGATCCTGATCAAGCTGGCCGACCGCCTGCACAACATGCGCACGCTCGGCGCGCTGCCGAAGCAGAAGCAGACGGCGAAGTCGCGCGAGACGCTGGAGATCTACGCGCCGCTCGCCCACCGCCTGGGAATCCACGCGATCAAGTGGGAGCTGGAGGACCTCGCCTTCGCCACCCTGCACCCGCGCAAGTACGCCGAAATCAAGAAGCTGGTCGCCCAGCAGCGCAACGAGCGCGAGAGCTACGTCACCGAGGCGGGCAAGTTCCTCTCCGGCGAGCTGCAGACGGTCGGCATCGCCGCCGAGATCTCAGGCCGCGCCAAGCACTTCTACTCGATCTACACGAAGATGACCAAGAAGGGCCGCGAGTTCAACGAGATCTTCGACCTGACCGCGATGCGGGTGATCGTCGGCTCGGTCAAGGACTGCTACGGCGCGATCGGCGTCATCCACTCGCTCTGGAAGCCCCTGCCGGGTCGCTTCAAGGACTTCGTCGCGATGCCGAAGGCGAACATGTACCAGGCCCTGCACACGACCGTGATCGGTCCCGAAGGCAAGCCGCTGGAGATCCAGATCCGCACCGAGGAGATGCACAACCTCGCCGAGTACGGGATCGCCGCCCACGTCGCCTACAAGGAGGGTGCCGCCGCCGACCCGCGGAAAGAGAAGATGACCTGGCTGCGGCAGCTGGTCGAGGCCGAGGGCGAGCAGGACCCGGCCGAGTTCCTCGAGTCGCTCAAGGTCGACCTCTTCGAGGACGAAGTCTTCGTCTTCACCCCAAAGGGAGAAGTGAAGAACCTCTCGGCCGGCTCGACGCCGCTCGACTTCGCCTACGCCGTCCATACCGACGTCGGCCACGCCTGCGTCGGGGCCAAGGTCAACGGCTCGATCGTGCCCCTGCACTACCAGCTGCGCTCCGGCGACATCGTCGAGGTGCTGACCGCGAAGCAGAAGCGCGGTCCCTCGCGCGATTGGCTGAAGCTGGTGCGGACCAGCCGCGCCCGCAACAAGATCCGCGCCTTCTTCAAGGAGGAGAGCCGCGAGGACGCCGAGAAAAAGGGCCGCGAAGGGCTCGAGGAAGCGCTGCGCACGCGCGGTCTGCCGATGCAGAAAGTCGCCTCCTCGCCGCTGCTCGTCGACGTGATCCGCGAGATGGGCTTCCGCAAGGCGACCGAGTTCTACATCGCTCTCGGTCAGGGCAAAGTCTCGACCAAGGCGGTCGCCAACAAGCTGATGCAGCGCCTCAAGGCGGGGGAGGCGGTCGAGGACACCGACCCGCTCGGCATCGACGGCGGCCACCGCGAGGACAAGGCCCGCCGCACCAAGGACGCCTCCAACTACGGAATCAGCGTCAAGGGCGCGGCCAACGTCGCGGTACGGCTCGCCAAGTGCTGTCGCCCGGTGCCGGGCGACGATATAGCTGGTTATGTATCCCTGGGTCGCGGAATCACCATTCACCGCAATGACTGCAAGAACATGAAGGCGCTGAAGCGGGCGCCGGAAAGGTTCGTCGACGTGAGTTGGGACGGCGAGAACGAGTCCTCGTATCGAGTCGAGCTGCAGATCGACGCCTACGATCGCACTCGCCTGCTCGAGGACCTCTCGCGCACCTTCTCCGAGGCGGGGATCAACATCATCGCCGCCAGCTGCACCACCAATCACCCGATGGTGAAAAACACGTTCGTGATCGAGGTGGGGGACACCGAGCAGCTCAAGCAGTGCATCGCCCGCCTGCGCAACGTCGAGTCGGTCTTCGACGCCTACCGGATTACGCCGACGCCCTAGCCGGAGCAGTAGGATGTTCGGTGCGCAGGCGCTGCTGACTTCTAAGGGGTGGCAGACGGTGACAACGGTGAGGGTGAAGCTCGGGGCGTTCGCGGCCGAAGTGCTCGCGCGCAAGCTCGGCAACGGAGAGCCGCCCGGCTCCGAGGACTTCGAGCGCGTCATCCAGTTCTATCTGGGAGAGCGAGGGACGCGCCCGCCGGGCTGGGCCTACCCCGACCTCCTGCGCGAACGCCGGGTCAGCGACGAAGTCGAGCTGGATCTGAACGTCGAGGACTCGCTGTGGATCTCACTCGAGGCCGAGGCCCGTGAACAGGATGTCGCGGTCGATCGTCTGCTGGAGCACGCGACCCTTTACTTCGCGGCGGAGATCGACGCCGGCCGCGCCACCGAGCGCATCCTCGGGGAGATCGAGAAGGAAGAAGAGCCCGAGGGCGCCTAGGCGCTTGGGGCGACTACCGGCGAGGCTCCCAGCTCGCTGAGCTTCTCTTGCAGGGTGCGGCGGCCGCGGTGGTGCAGGCCGTGCACCGAGCTCTCCGACTTTTTCAGCGTTGCGGCGATCTCCACCGGTGAAAGTCCCGCGATGTGACGCAGGATCAGGACCTCGCGCTGATCTTCGGGCAGCTGCTCGAGCGCAACGCGAAGGTCACGACCGCGGTCGATGCCGACCTGGGCCTGACCGGTGTCGGCGAGGCGAACCTCCTCGGTCGGGATCGAGCGCCGCGCCCGCAGGTGATCGAGCGCCGCATTGCGGGCGACCCGCATGATCCAGGCCGCGAAGGGGACCTCGCGTGGCTGGTACTTGTTGATCGCCTTCATCAGCTTGGCGAAGATGTTCTGGGTGATGTCCTCGGCCTCGTGGTGATCCTTGACGAGGCTGTTGACAAAGCGCTGCACATCCGGGGCGTAACGGACATAGAGGAAATGCAGGCCCGCCGTGTCTCCGGCCTGGGCTCGTTCGATCGCCGCCTGGACCAGGCGGGTGTTGCCCGTGCCCGTAGAGGCCTCACTGAAGCGCGTGAGGGTATTGGGGCGCAACTCCGTATCTCGACTGGTCACAGCGTCCTCCCGACGCGTTGATGGGAAAAATCCCAAATTCCGATGTCTTAGATCAATTTCTTTTCGCAACTACCGAAAAGTTTGGACTGCTCTTCGGTGCTGCGCGGCGCAAAGAAATAGTGGCCCTACGTTTGAAAGTCAATGCCCAATATTCGTCTAAATCTCAGTCTTGGCCTCAAGTACCCGGAATTGCATAGGTATCGGGGTCTGAAGTTAGGAGGATTGGTGATTTTCGCGTGAAAATCTTGGGCAACCCCCGGTAGTTGTTATGTCAGTGCCGACGATGAAACTTGCCCTCGGGACATTTGCTTGCAACGGGATTGAGGCTTTCCTCGACACCGACATCCTCTCTGGGGTGGAGGCCGCGGTGAGCGATCTGGCCCAGCGGATCGAGGCCGGCATGGCCGTGGTGGGCGTCCCTCGGCTCGCACGAGACGCCGCTGCTGACGATCAGGGGCACTCCGTCGACCTTTCGGTGGACGAGCGCACCTGGCTCCTTCTAAAGCGTGAGGCGGCCCGTCAGGGCGCCACGCTGAGTCAGTTGGTGACCCACTCGGTGCTGGTCTACCTGGCCGAGCTCGACCGTCTGGCGCCCCCGGGCGCCGCCGAAGCTCTCTAGACGCGCACGCGGCCGCTGCGAGCGGCCTCGAGAACTCGGTCCACGGGGGAGACGGGCACCGGTTCGCCCTGCGCGTGCAGGGACTGCTCGAGCGCTTCCAGGCCGAGCACGATCTCGACCCCGAGCCTGCCGTTGGAGACCGGCGTCGTGCCCTCGCGGATCGCCGAGGCGAAGTCGCTCAGCTCCTGGCCGAGCGGCTCCAGTGCCTGCAGGCGGGGGGCGATCATGTCGCCCGTCCTGTAGGTGAGCCTGTACTCGCCGAAGTTGGCGGGTGGGGCGTCGAAGTCGAGGCCACGGTCGTAGATGCGGACCGAGTCGTCGGCGGCGGTGTCCTCGTACTGGACCATGCGCTTGCTGCCGACGACGACCATCTGGCGCAGCTTGCGCGGCGCCAGCCAGGAGAGCTGGACGTTGGCCTGGGCGCCGCCCTCGAAGCGCAGGGTGAGGAAGGCGGTCTCGTGGATGCTCTCGCGGAAGACGCTGCGGCCGTTGGCGGAGACCTCGACCAGCGGCTTGCCCAGCCAGTGCAGCAGGATCGAGAGATCGTGCGGGGCGAGGTCGAGGACGACGCCGTCGGGCTGGTAGAGGCCGAGGTTCATCCGCGAGGAGGTGACGAAGTAGATCTCGCCCAGCTCGTCTTCCTGGATCAGGTCGCGGACCTTGTTGACGGCGGGGCTGTAGAGGAAGGTGTGGCCCGGCATCAGCACCACGTCGCGTTCCTCGGCGATCGCGACCAGCTCGGCGGCCTCCTCGGAGGTGCGCGCCAGCGGCTTCTCGACCAGCACGTGCTTGCCGGCCTCCAGCGCCCGCCGGACGAGCTGGAAGTGGGTGTGGGGCGGGGTGGCGATCGCCACCGCTTCGACCCGCGGGTCGGCCAGGGCGGTGTCGAGGTCGCGCTCGATCCAGACGCCGGGATGGCGGCGGCGGAAGTCTTCGATGCGGTTCTCCTGCAGCTCGCAGAGCCCCATCAGGCGGAACTCGGGCCGCTCGACCACGTTGCGGACGAGGTTCGGTCCCCAGTAGCCGTAGCCGACCACCATCGTGCCGATCGCTCCTGCAGGATTCATGCTGCCCCCCTTCTCGCCAGCACGGTGAACGGGGTGCGGGCCAGGATTGAAAGATCTAGGAATAGAGAACGCCGTTCGGCGTATTCGATGTCGAGCCGGACCATTTCCTCGTAGGTGCGCTCGTTGCGCCCGCTGACCTGCCAGAGCCCGGTCAGGCCGGGCTTGACGGAGAAGCGGTCCAGGTACCAGCTCGGGTACTCGGCGACCTCGTAAGGGATCGCCGGACGCGGCCCGACCAACGACATGTCGCCAGCGATCACGTTGAAGAGCTGTGGCAGCTCGTCGAGGCTCCAGCGCCTGATCCAGCGCCCGACCGTGGTGATCCGGTCATCGACGGCCAGCTTGTAGAGGTTCTCTTTGCCGACCCCGTCCGCCTTGCCTTTGATCAGGGCGGTGACGTAGTCGCGATGGCCGCGCGGATCGGCGTCGGAGCGCATGCTGCGGAACTTGAGGACGGTGAACTCGCGTTTGCCGAGGCCGACGCGGCGCTGACGGAAGAGTGCCGGGCCGCGGCTGTCGAGGCGAATCGCGATCGCCAGGCCGATCAACAGCGGCGAGAGCAGGACGATGATCACGCCGGCCCCGAAGAGGTCGATGAAACGACGGACAAGCGCCTGCCAGAGCGGTTCGTCCGCTGTGCGGTCGACCGGTTGCTCGCGGGTGAGTCCGTGTGCCTCCATATCGCTAATTGACCAACGGCGGCAACCCGTCGGCACTTGCGCGAAAAAACTGGCCGCCTCGTCCGTTGACTGTGCATGGCCCCGAGAATCGTCTCCATCATCGGCTCCCGCCCAGAGATCGTGCAGGCGGCGCCGCTCTCGCTCGCCTTCAACGGCTGCGTCGAGGAGATCCTCGTCCACACCGGCCAGCACTACGACCCGGCGATGTCGGATCTGCAGATCGCCGACCTGCGCCTGCCGCTGCCCGAACACAACCTCGGCGTCGGCTCGCTGCCCAACGACGAGGGCGTCACGGTCGCTCAGGAGCGCATCGCTCGCGTAATCGAGTCCGAGCAACCCGACGCGGTCCTCGTCCGCGGTGACACCAACGCCACCATTGCCGGCGCTCGCGCCGCGGTCGAGGCCGGGGTGCCGCTGCTCCACGTGGAGGCGGGATTGCGCAGCTACCGCGACGACATGCCGGAGGAGGCCAATCGGATCGAGACCGATCGCCTTTCAGATCTTCTCTTCGCCCCGTGCGAGCACGCTCGCCAGACGCTGCTCAGCGAGGGCGTGCGGGGAACGATCGCCGTAACCGGCGATCCGCTTGCCGACGTCCTGCTCGCCACCCGCGACCGCCTCGGCGAGAGTGGTGAGGAGGGCGAGTACGTGCTGACCACCGCGCACCGCAACTACAACACCGACTCGCCCCAGCGCCTCGGCGCGGTGCTGGCCTGCCTCGAGTCGACCGAGCGTCGCGTGATCTTCCCGCTGCACCCGCGCACCCGCAAGAGCATCGAGACCTGGGGCCTGAAGATCCCCGCCAACGTGGAGCTGCGCAACCCCGCCACCTACACCGAGATGCTGACGCTGGAGCGCGACGCGGTCGCGATCGCGACCGATTCCGGTGGCGTCCAGCGCGAGGCCTATCTCTGGGGGGTCCCCTGCATCACGATGCGCGAGGAGACCGAGTGGATCGAGACCGTCTCGACCGGCTGGAACAGCCTGGTCGGGGTCGACGTCGAGAAGTTCCGCGCCGCCTTCGCCAAGCCGCGGCCGGAGAGCCGCCCGCCGATCTTCGGCGACGGACACGCGGCGGAGCGGATCGCAAGCTTGATCGTCACCCACCTCGAGCGCACATTGGAGGGGTCCGTTGTCTGAGCAGCTTCGCATCGGCGTCATCGGCTGCGGCCGCATGGGTTCGTTTCACGTCCGCAACTACACCCAGATCGACTGCGCCCAGCTCGTCGCCGTCGCCGACCCCAGCGAGGAAGCGCGCCGTCGCGCCGTCGCCGGCACCGGTGTGGTCGAATTCTCCGATTGGCGCGAGCTGATCGAGTTCGGCGCCGACGAACTCGACGCGGTCTCGATCGCCTGCTCTTCCGAGCACCACGCCGAGGTGGCATTGGAGGCGCTGGCCGCCGACCTGCACGTGCTGGTCGAGAAGCCGATCGCGACGACTCTTCCCGACGCGCTGCGGATGCGCGGCGCCGCGATGGAGGCCGATCGCAAGCTGATGGTCGGTCACGTCGAGCGCTTCAACCCCGCCGTGGCAAAGCTGCGCGAGCTGGTCGCCGACGGCCGGCTCGGCAACGTCTACCGCGCCCACACGACGCGGGTCGGGCCGCTGCCGACGCGAATCCAGGACACCGGCGTCGCGATCGACCTCGCGACCCACGACCTCGACGTGATGCAGCACGTGCTCGATCGCCAGATCGGCGAGATCTACGCCGACGGCGGTCGCTTTCTGCACGGCTCCCAGGAGGACCTGCTCACCTGCATGGTCCGCTTCGGGCCCAAGGAGACCGGCGACACGCTCGGCCTGCTCGACGTCAACTGGCTGACCCCGGAGAAGAAGCGTGAGATCGCCCTGATCGGCGAGAACGGGCTGTTGCGTGCCAGCTACATCACCCAGGACGTCTGGTTCGTCGAGTCGCCCAGCGCCCCGCTGCACTGGGACGGGCTCTCGATGTTGCGTGGCGACGGCGAGGGTGCCGCGGTGCGCTTCTCGCTGGCCAAGGCCGAGCCGCTGCAAGCCGAGCTGGAAGCCTTCTGCCGCTGCGTGCTCGACGACACGCCCGAGCCGATCAGCGCCCACGACGGGGTCAAGGCGCTTGCCGCCGCCCTGGCGATGCGCGAGTCCGCCGCGGTGCGCCGCCCGGTCGAGCTGCTTGACATTCCCGCCCCACGGCCGCTGGAGGTATTGGTGTGATCCGCTTCGTCATCCCCGCCTACAACGAGGCGGAAAACATCCCCAAGCTGCTTGCCGACCTGGCGCCGGTGGCGCGCGAGCTCGGCGCCCGCGTGATCATCGTCGACGACGGCTCCACCGACGGCACCGCCGAGGTGATCCGCGAACACGCCCGTGACATGCACCTGGCGGTCGTCCAGCACACGACCAACCGCGGGCTCGGCACGGCGATCAACACCGGCATCCGTTCGGCGCTGAAGGAGTCCTCGGATGACGACGCGATCGTCACGCTCGAGGCCGACACCACCTCCGACCTCTCCGACCTGCCGCGGATGATGGAAGTCTTCGACCAGGGCACCGACGTGGTGCTCGCCTCGGTCTACGCACCGGGGGGCAAGATCGTCGGTGTCGCCGGCTGGCGCCTGGCGGCGAGCAAGTCCGTCTCCAACACCTTCCGCTACCTGGGCGGGCTGCGCCAGATCCACACGCTCTCTTCGCTCTACCGCGTCTACCGCGCCGGCACCCTGCGCCGCGCCGCCGACACCTACGGCTACCTGCTCGTTCGCGAGCCGGGCTTTGCCGCCAACGTCGAGCTTCTGTTGAAGCTCTACAACGCCGGCGCAAGCGTCGCCGAGGTGCCGACGACCAACGACTGGACGACCCGCAAGGGCGAGTCGAAGATGCAGCTGAAGCCGACCGTGCTCGCCTACTTCCGGGTGATGGCCGCGCAGATGGTCGGCCGCATCCAGCCGCCGCCCGTATCGCCTCTGGCCGAGGTGACCGCACCCTTGCCCGTGGTCGACGAGGCGCCTGCCGCGTCCGCCGCCGGCGGCGAGCCGCAGCCGGTCGCTCAAGCGGGATGACCCCGCAGCCGCCCAAGGTCGGGATCGTCGGGGGCGGCGTCCTCGGCACCTCGCTGGCGCTCCGCCTCGCCCAGGCGGGGGCCGATGTAACCGTGATCGAGCGTGGGCCCAGTCTCGGCGGCCTCGCCGGGACGATGGACTTCGGCGGCCACGAGGTCGACCGCTTCTACCACGTGATCACCCCCGCCGATTCGCGCATGATCGCGATGGCGGAGGAGGTCGGACTCGGCGACCAGTTGCGCTTCAACCCGGTCGGCGCGGGCTTCTACGCCGACGGGAAAATGCACGACTTCAACGGCATCGGCGACCTGCTGCGCTTTGCGCCGCTCTCGCCGCCGGCGCGCCTGCGTCTCGGCTGGTTCGTCGCCCAGTGCCAGCTGCGCAGTTCCTACAAGGGGCTCGAGGACCTGCCGCTGGAGACCTGGCTGCGCCGCCATTGCGGCCGCGAGGTCACCGAGCGGATCTGGAAGCCCCTGCTCGACTCGCGCTTCGACGGCGATTCCTCGGGTCTGCCCGCCACCTACCTCTGGGCCCGCACCAGGCGCATGTCGGGTGCTCGCGGCAAGGGTGGGGCGGAGGAAATGGGCCACATCGTCGGCGGCCACCAGCGCCTGATCGACGCGATGGTGGCGAAGGCGGAAGAGTTGGGCGTGAAGGCGCGCACGGACGCTCCGGTGCGCGGCCTGGCAACTGCCGAGGACGGCTCGGTGACCGGGGTCGAGCTGGAGGGGGAGACGCTCGAGTTCGATCTGACGATCCCGACCCTGCAGCCACCGGCGCTGCGATTCCTGCTGCCGGAGGCCCACCAGAGCCTGCTGGCCCCGTACCCCCGGCGCTGGCTCGGCTGCGTCTGCGTGATCATCAAGGTGAAACGCTCGCTGCTCCCCTACTACGCGACCAACATCGTCGAGCCGACGCCGATCACCAGCGCGATCGAGACCTCGCAGGTGGTCGGGACCGAGCACACCGACGGCCTCCACCTCGTCTACATCCCCAAGTACTGCGATCCCGAGGCGCCCGAGCAGAGCGAGGACGACGAGTCCGTCTATCGGCGCTTCACCGACTACGTGGCAAAGCTTTCACCCGGCTTCAGTCGCGACGAGGTCGTCGACTGGACCGTGCAGCGGGCCAAGCTGGTCGAGCCCGTGCACGCTCTGCACAGCGGTCCGGAGCCGCGCGTGGCGCCGGTCTGGCCCGGGGTCAAAGGCCTGGCGCTCGCCTCGAACGCCCAGATCTACCCCTATCTGCTCAACGGCGATTCGGTGATGGGCTTTGCCGAAGAGGTCGCGGGCCAGGTCAGCGATCGCCTCGGTCTTCTCGGCACTTCGTCCGAGAGTGCGAAAAAAGACCTAGTCGGCGCGTTGTCTAGTTAGCCACGGCAGCCGGGAACCGGCTCGCTACCGCTGACCGGACATGTACCAGGTAGAAGCCTCCAAAGCCCTCCTCAAGCCCAAGCTCTGGGCGCGCCGCTCGGCGCGGCTGAACGTGCCGCGCAACGTCGTGATGCTGGGCATGGTCAGCATGCTGACCGACGTCTCCTCGGAGATGGTGGCGACGATCCTGCCCCTCTACCTCGTCTTCTCGCTGGGGGCAAGCCCGCTGGCCCTGGGCGCGATCGACGGCACCTATCGTGGCGCCGCCGCTCTCGTCCAGGTGATCAGCGGCTTCGCCGCCGATCGCTGGCGGCGGCCCAAGCAGGTCGCCGAGGCCGGCTACGGGATCTCGGCCGTGGGCAAGGTCGCCCTCGTCGCAGCCGGCAACACGATCGGCGGGATCGGCGCGATCGTCGCTTTCGACCGGATCGGCAAGGGAATCCGCACGGCGCCGCGCGACGCCCTGATCTCGCTCTCCTCGAGCAAGGCCGGCCTCGCCACCGCCTTCGGCGTGCACCGGGCGATGGACTCCGCCGGCGCCATGCTCGGGCCCCTGATCGCCTTCGGCATCCTGCTCGCCGCGCCGGCGCGCTTCGACGCCGTCTTCGTCGTCAGCACCTTCTTCGCCGTGCTCGGCGTCGCCGTGCTCGTGCTGACCGTGCAGGGTCGCCCGAAAAGGGCGCCGCGCGTCGACGACGGCACGCCGCCGCCCTCGCTGCGGGCCGCGCTCGGCCTGGTGCGCGACCGCCGCGTCGTCGTCCTGCTGATCGCCGCCGCCGTGCTCTCGCTGACCAGCGTCTCCGACGCGATGCTCTACGTCGGCCTGCAGCGCAAGATCGACTTCGAGCCCGCGGTCTTCCCGCTGCTCTACGTGATCACCGCGGTTGCCTTCATGGGGCTGGCGATCCCGGTCGGGCAGCTGGCCGACCGGGTCGGCCGGGTGCCGGTGCTGCTCTGTGGCTATGCCCTCCTCTTCGTCGTCTACGGTGCCCTGCTGATGAGCTCGCTCGGCTACGGACTGCTGGTCCTCTGCCTGCTCGGTCTCGGCGGCTACTTCGCCGCCACCGAAGGCGTCTTCGCCGCGCTCGCCGGGGCGATCCTTCCCGAGGAGCTGCAGGCGAGCGGGCTCGGCATGCTCACAACCGTGATCAGCATCGGCAACCTGGTCTCCTCGGTCGCCTTCGGCGCCCTCTGGCTCACCCTCGGATTGAAGGGGGCCGTGCTGGTCTTCGCCGTCGCCCTGGCCCTGGCGATCGCCGCCGCCGTGCCGCTGCTGCTGCGCTCGCAGCGGACGCCCGTGCATGGGTAGTCGCAACAACAAGATCCTCGCCGCGATCGTGGTGCTCTGCGTGCTCGGCGCCGGTGCCTACATCGCCTACGCGGCGCTCAGCCCGAGCGAGACGACGACCGACGCCCGTCCCAAGGCCAGGGCGGTGCTCGCCGGCAGCGACGTGATGGTGCGCGCGGTCGAACCGTCCAACCCGCGCCTCAACGGTCGCGTCTTCATCGTCGATCACGGCAGCGTCAAGCAGCTTCCCGGCGATCTCAGCTGCGAGCGGGTCTACTACGCCGCCGGCCGTGGGATCTGCATGGGCATCGCTCCCTCGGGCGTCGACTACACCGCCGAGATCTTCGACGCGAAGATGGAAACGGAGCACCAGATCGCCCTGACCGGGCTTCCCTCGCGAGCCCGCGTCTCCAGCGACGGCCGCTACGGGGCGATGACGGTCTTCGTCACCGGCGACTCCTACCTCTCCTCACCGACCGCCTTCTCCACCCGCACGACGATCCTCGACATGGCAAGCGGCAAGCAGGTCGGCCAGCTCGAGCAGTTCAAGGTGACCAAGGACGGCAAGCCGTTCGACGCGATCGACTTCAACTTCTGGGGGGTGACCTTCGACCCCCGCGACTCGAATCGCTTTTACGCCACCCTGGGCACCGCCGGCGTGCACTACCTGGTCGAAGGCAACGTCCGCGAGAAGTCGATGCGGACGCTCCGCGAAGGGGTCGAGTGCCCGTCGCTCTCGCCGGACGGCAAGCAGATCGCCTACAAGAGCCGGATCGGCAAAGAAGATCGCTGGCATCTGCGCGTGCTCGACGTCGCGACCCTCGAAGACCACGCCGTCGCCGAGGAACGCTCGATCGACGATCAGGTCGAGTGGCTCGACGACGACACCCTTGCCTACTCGGACGAAAAGAACGTCTACACCGTGCCCGCCGACGGCAGCGGCGAACCCGAGCTGCTGGTCAGGGACGCGACCTCACCGGCGCGCCTGGACGGGCCCGATCTGCCTCAGTAGGTGAAGGGGAGTTCCGCCTCGACCTCGCTGAGGCGGGGGGCGGTGGCGTCGCGCTCGGAGGGGATCAGCTCGATGCCCGCGGGCCACTCGACCCCGACCTCGGGGTCGTTGTAGGCGATGCCACGCTCGATCGACTCGTCGTAGTAGCCCGAGCACTTGTACATCACGTCGGCCGTGTCGCTGGTCACGCAGAAGCCGTGGGCGAAGCCGATCGGCACGTAGAGCTGATGCAGGTTCTCGTCGTCGAGCTCGAAGCCCTCCCACTGACCGTAGGTCGGCGAGCCCTTGCGCAGGTCGACGACGACGTCGAGGATCGCGCCGCGCGAGCAGCGCACCAGCTTGGCCATGCCGGCGCCGATCTGGAAGTGCATGCCGCGGACGATTCCCTTGCCCGAGCGCGAGTGGTTGTCCTGGACGAACTCGTCGGTTATCCCCATCTCCTCGTAGACGTTGCGCCGGTAGGTCTCGTGGAAGAAACCACGGTGGTCTCCGTGCACGACGGGTTGAACGAGTATCGGGCCGTCTATCTTCGATTCCAGGCGTTTCATCGCGGGGAATCTAACGATCGAGGCGGCTTTTGGCTTTCGCGCTTGCGCAAGTTGGCCCCCCGGCCCCTCGTTTCTTCTACGAGATGACCGCTACGACTCTCGACGCTTGCGCGAGTAGGCGTGAGAACAACTTCGACGTGCTCAGGCTGCTGGGCGCCACCCTGGTCCTCGCCTCCCACTCTTTCGTGGTGACCGGCGCGGCCGAGCCGAGAATCGGCCACTGGCCGCTGGGCACTTTCGGCGTCGAGGTCTTCTTCGCGATCAGCGGCTTTCTGATCGCGATGAGCTGGCTGCGCCGGCCGAGCCTGCGTGGCTTCGCCGTGCGGCGAGCGCTGCGCATCCTGCCCGCGCTGGCGGTGACCGTCGTGCTCTGCGCGCTCGCGCTCGGGCCGCTGGTCACCACCCTCAGCCTCGGCTCTTACCTCACCGACCCCGCCACGCCGGGCTACGTGGTCGACAACCTGGTCTCGGTCGGCACCGCCGGCTTCGGCCACCAGATCGCCCTCGACCTGCCCGGGGTCTTCGTCTCCCACCCCGATCACACGGTCAACGTCTCGCTCTGGACCCTGCCGATCGAGGTGCGCGCCTACGGCCTGGTCGCGCTGCTGGGGCTGATCGGGCTGCTGAGCCGCACCGTGGTGCCGGTCGCCATCGCCTTCTTCGTGCTTTCGGTCGTCCCGGGTGTGGTCGACCTGCCGCTGCTCGGCGCGCCGCTGGACTTCCTCCGTGGCGCCGACGGGCTCGCCGCCCACCTGACGGCGATGTTCTTCGTCTCCGCCGCCTTCTACAGGTATCGCGACCGGGTGCCGCTTCGGCTCGATCTGGCGGCCGCCTCGCTGCTCGCCCTGGTCCTCTCGCTCGGCACCCCGCTCGAGCGTCCCGTCCTGCTGCTCGCGATCCCCTACCTGGTGCTCTGCGCGGCCTACCGCTCTTCCGGCGGGCTGAGCCGCCTGACCAGCCCGGGCGACGTCTCCTACGGGATCTACCTCTTCGCCTTTCCCGTGCAGCAGGTGATCTACGAGCTCTGGGGCGGCTCGGGCCCGAGCCCGGCCCTGCTCGCCCTGATCGCCTTCCCGGTCGCCTAC
>Ga0207682_10000657_pt1 | contig 16142 bp, 13 predicted proteins | sample KBSM63metaG_FD_184332 | JGI IMG/M metagenome (GOLD analysis project Ga0207682, IMG submission 184332) | Miscanthus rhizosphere microbial communities from Kellogg Biological Station, Michigan, USA - KBS M6-3 metaG (SPAdes) (version 2) | ecosystem: Host-associated > Plants > Roots > Rhizosphere >... | reverse complement strand
GGCGTTGCGCGGAACGGCCACATGGCTTCTGACTACCCAGGTCCACAGGTCCTGGCCTCCAGGATCGATCGCGGTGAGTTCGAGTAGTTCGTTCGCACCGAGCGTGCCGACGCCGACTGGCAGATCCCAGGCGCGCTTCTCCCGTGGCGCAAGCGCCGGCAGCGCCGCGCGCCCCGATGCGAACGTCTTCGCCGTGCCTCGCGTGCCGGCTTCCGGCAGACGCAGCGCACGCCACTGAAGCTGGAGCTGCGACAGGTTCGTGAAGTCGTAGCGGTTTTCCACGTTTACGCTCAGGTGCCCGTTCTCGAGCCGGAGGTCTCGAAGCTCGACGGGTGACCAGATCTCTTTCACCGCGAAGTAGCTGCCTTCCTTTTCGTGATGCGCGCCGACGATCCCGTCCGGCGCTGCGTTGCCCATGTTGTCGATGCGGCCGTTCTGGTCGGTGCGCTCGATGCCCTCATCGGCGAAGGCCCAGAAGAATCCTCCAGCGACTGTCGGACTTCGACCCATCACGTCCCAGTAGTCGCGCAGGCCCGCGCCGATGCCACCGTCGTAGAGACCGTGCAGAAACTCGGTGGGCATGAAGATATCGGGCCCCGCGCTCAATCGCACCGTGCTGTCGTAGTTCTCGTAGTGATCGGTGTTGATGCCGCTGTGAATGGCCCACGGGTGCAGCACGGGGCGCCTTTGCGGATCCCAACGATCGAACTCGCCGTCGTTCTCGCGATTCCAGCCGCCTTCGTTGCCGTTGTCCCAGAAAAGAATGCTGGGATGATTCACATCACGGCGCACGATCTGTCCGATGAGTCGCGCGCCCGTCGGCGTGTCGTAGAAGCCCTGCCAGCCGGCGAGTTCATCGAGTACATAGAGCCCGAGTTGATCCGCGGCTTCGAGGAACGCGGGATCGGGTGGATAGTGCGACATGCGCACCGCGTTCATGTTGGCGCCCTTGATGAGCCGCGCGTCGATGTAATTCTGCTCGCGCGTCAGCGTGCGCCCGGTCTTCGGATCGAAGCTGTGGCGGTTGATTCCCTTGAGCACGATCTTGCGGCCGTTGAGATAGACGCCATCGCGCGGCCGGATTTCGAATGTGCGGAAGCCGAATTGCGTCATCCGGCTCTCGTTAATGACGTCCGCGTCGCGTTCCAGCGCGAACTTCGCGGAATAGAGATTGGGCGACTCGGCATTCCACAACTTTGGCGAGACGAACGTGCCGTTGAACAGGGCGGTGTCGCCATGGATCACTTCGGTGATCAATGGCGCACCGACCTGTGCGCCGCGCATGTCGAACACCAGCGCGCGAACCTTGGCGCCTGCGGGCACAGCGCGATTGAGATGGACTTGCGCATGGAAGCTGCCGTCGGCGCGTGCGTCGATCGCGGTCCACACGATGTGATCCGGTGGCCGTGCCTCCAGCCACACCGGGCGATAAATGCCGCCGAAGGTCCAGTAGTCGCCGCGACGCTCGGCGTGATTCACGCTCTGGTTAGCCGATTCCTTGGAGACTCTGACTTCGATTTCGTTGCGGCCTGGCTTCACGAGCTTCGTGATGTCGTAGCTGAAACGGTAGAACCCACCCTGATGCGTGGGCCCGGCGGACTGGCCGTTGATGGTCACGCTGGTGTCCGTCATCGCGGCTTCGAACACGACGTGGAAGTCGCGGCCATTCCATTCCGCGGGTACCTGGAACTCACGGTGGTAGGTGCCGGTTTCCTTCGGGATGATGGGATCGTCGTCGGGTTTTCCTCGGCCTTGCGTGCCGTAGTAGTACGCGCCGAATCCCTGCTGCTCCCAGCAGGACGGCACCACGATGCGGGTTCGCGTGCCGCTGCCGCGTCCACTGTCGAGTTGAAAATCCCAGTACACCGGCGCTTCACCGGCGGTCCCCATGCCGGAGAGCGGCAACACGAAGGTTATGGGGTTTGCGCCGAGCGCGGGCGAACCGAGCGTCAGCGCAGCTAACAACGCGGAACGACGAATCAGTGTCATGAAGTTCCTCTCGGCAAAGAGTATCAGCCTGGTGCACCGAAGTCGGGTAGCCTCCGCAAGATGCGTTGCCCGATCCTTTTCGCTTTGCTCGTGTGCTGGATCGCGACAGGTTGCGCGCAGCAGCCGACCGTGTGGACCTTCAAGGAACGCGACCGCATCGGAAACAACGTCGTCACCACGTCCGGCATGCCGATCATCGCGAACGAAAAGGGCGGCCCGTCGATGTGCTTCAAGGGAGAGCCGGATGCGGCGCTGCTCGACGTCAATCCCATTGCGGGATGGAGCAACTTCACGATCGAAGCGCTGATCAAGCCGCGCTCGGCCGGCACCACCGAACAACGCTTCCTGCACATCGAAGATGAGCGCGCGGCACGCGTACTGCTCGAACTGCGCATCGTCTCGCCGCAGGAATGGGCGCTCGACACTTTTCTGTTCGATTCGCAACAGAATCGTCTGACGTTGCTCGATCGGACGAAGGTTCACTCGACCGACCAATGGCACTGGGTCGCGCTGACGTACGACGGCACGACGATGACGCACTACGTGGATGGTGTGCGCGAAGTCGAGGGCCCGGTCGCCTTCCGTGCGATGTCGCCGGGAAAGATGTCGCTCGGCGTGCGACTCAACAAAGTGAGCTGGTACCAGGGCTGCATGCGCGAGGTTCGCTACACGCCGCGGGCCCTGGCGGCGCCTGAGTTGCAGAAGCCGACAAAGCACTGAGCGCGCGATCAACGAGGCGGTACGCGTGCGTACGCCAGGCATTCGATGGCGGCGAGGCCCCACTGCGCGGTGGCGTTGGTGGAGACACCAGGCGCTTCATCGACAGGATTCAGCACCGCCGGCGCTTCGACGCGATTCGACGCGAACTGCTGACGTGCGCCGTAACCGCTGCGACCCTCGGTGAGTTCCTGCCAGGCACGTGCCGCGAGCGCGGCGTCGTTCTTGCGGCGCGCCGCGTAAGCGGTGAGTCGTGCATGTCCCTGTTGCAGGTTGATGCTGCCGAAACTTTCACCCAGCGCTGCCTTCTGCTGTTCATCGGTGCCGTTGTACAGCTCGCAGTACAGCAGCCAGGCGCTCTCGAACTCGGGCACTTCGAGCAACTCGATGAGCTCGGCGCACACCTCGGGCAACCCGAACGCCGCCGAAAGGTGCGAGACGTTGAGGGTCGTGTCCTTCGAAATATCGAACGCGCCCGTCTTGAGGTTCAGGCGCTCACCGCCCGTGAAAAAGCCTTTGGGCTGCGCGGCGATGGTCTTCATGCTGGCGACGAGACGATCGCGCATGTTCTTGTCGCGCGTGCGCTCCCATTCGGTGAGCCATGCGCCGGCGATCGACCCCCAGTCGGTACCGAAACCCATGTACGCGAAATCACCGTTCGGATCATCGACGTGGCGCTCTGCGGCGCCCGGTAGTTTGCGCGTGGCGAGCACGGTGCGCAGCGTACGTCCGGCCTCGATCTGCTCACGCATGAGATCGCCGACGCGTTCATCGCCGGTCAGGTAGTAGTAATAGCGGCGATTCAACGCCGTGCTGATGCGCAATTGCTTGGCCGAGCAACCCCAGTGCATGACGTTGTGGCGCGAGCCCAGCGGCGCGAATTTTCCGAGGTGATGCACATCGACTTCGCCGGTGTGGCGCGTCATGGCTTCGGCGAACCGGAACGTATCGGCGCGCCCGGTGCGCAGGAAGTACAGCCATAACCACAGATCCGTGGCGAGCTCCGAGTTGTCCCACGCGAATCCGCCGACGTCGTAGCGCCACTCGTGGCGATCGAAATCGTAGGTGTGCATGACATCGCCGTAATTCCAGAATCCGTACCAGCCGTGCTGATCCTGCTGTCCGCGGTAGAAGTCGAACATCCAGTCGAGCTGCTTTTCGAGCTGCGCGTGTTCCGCCTTTGTCTCCGACGGCAGCGAGAACGAGTGGCCGAAGACGCCCGAGTCGAAGGAGGTGCGCGGGGTTGGCACCATGACTGCGGGTTGGCGCAGCGCATCGGCGAGGTCGGTGAGGCGCTCGCGCGTCGGCGTCGCCGGCAGGATCCACAGCATCAGCTCACTGGTGCGTGCGACGCCCATCGGTGTCCCGAATCCGGGTTCGTAGTCTTCGTAGGTGATCTCGAGCCCACCCTTGGTCTGTTTCTCGTACGTGTCCTGGCCGAGGCCATCGTGATAGAAGCGCAGGTCCATCGGGATTGCGTCCGGCGCCCACACCCACAGGGTGACGGTGGCAAGATTCTCGTGCGCGTGGCGAATGTCGAGCTGTGCGGGATGGCTCTGCCAGAAATTGCGAATGCCGAAAGCGACGCCGCCCGCCGGGCCTCCCACGTAACCCAAGCCGCTCGCGCGACGGCCCTGCGCGGAGTCGAGCCACGCGTGGCCATCGGCGGTGCGCTTGCGGATGGTGAAAGAATTTGCGTTGGGCTGCAGCAGCGTCCAGTCGCCGAACGCCGGAATGTATTGCAGCAGGTTGTTGGCGACAGGCGCGATGGCCGGTGCCGCGATACCGTCGATCTGCGCCTGGCGTGCAGTTTTTCCAGGATCGCGGCGCAGCCCGGTGAGTGTGCGCACCGCTTCGGCAAACAAGCCATCCTGCTCGCCGACGAACCGAACGTGCCGATCGTGGAGCGCGTCGGTCAGCGGCGTTGAAAAGCGCAAGCCAATGCCGCGAATGAAATCCTGCGACTCGTCGCCATCGAACACGATGGTATGCAATACGCGCAGGGCATCGCTGCCGGCGTAGAAGTAGAACCTCAGCGTGAACGGGAGCCAGCCGCGCGTGCCGTTGGAATGTTTGCCTTCGAGCCTGACTACCGCGCGAACCGGCCCACGCTGCTCGACGGTGACTTTCGTAAGCAGCCCCTCGAATTTTTCCTGGCGCACCTGCGCGTCATCCGCAGACGCCGCGCGATCCTGCCGCAGCAGCACGAGCCTGCCGTCGCGCAGTGCTTCGCGTCCTCCGCGCGTGATGGAATCGATGATGTTCGAGCCCTGGCGCGCAAAGCGGCACACGAACTGGCCGGTGTCGACTTCGATCGCACCGTCGGTTTCCTTCACGCTCACATTGATGACGAGCTTTGGGGCGTTCGGCCGCGCAACGACTTCGAACGGTCCGTTGGCTGGTGCGTCGCCCGGCGGAAGCGCATGCGCGCTCCACTTGATGGAACCGTCGGGCCAGTAAGCCAGCGGCCAGCTCTGCAACGGCTGAAGTTTCTGGTCCGCGCCGCGCAGCGCGAAATTCTTTCCTTCGCGTTGTTTGCCGCGTGGCCACGGCGTGCCCCAGGTGACGCCTTGCGCAACGGCGCCGGAATTGCCATCGAGCCAGCGTACCCAGGCGCCAGTGCCCGGATTGGTCATGGAGACGGCGGGGGTGGGCGCGCTTTGCGCCGTCTGATTGGCGATCACTCCAAGTGCGGCGGAAGTGGCAGCGCTGTTCGAAATGAATTGCCGCCGCGAAATGCGCTTCTTCATCGTCTCCCCCCATGGCTTGATCGAATATGCACGATATTGATCGAATCTGCAAAGCTCAGCGCAAGCCTGGAAAGCCACCCGCGACCGGGGTGATGGGGCATTTTTCGCGTCGGTGACACTAGTTAGGTAGGGATCGTCGGCGTTGGCGATATGTCAAATCAAGCGACGCCGTTTTAACAGTTGCACAGGACCGCGAGCCGGATCACGTTCGGCCTGTCCAGATTCTGTAACCCTCGCTTTGGGAAGGCACTCCGAGAAATTCAGAGAATGGACTCACGTCAGTCGAATTTGGCCTCGGCATCGTCAGATACGGGCCAGACGACCATCCGCGCGTCTGTGCTCAACGAGCAGGTCATTGAAGTTGCGCCGGGCTGGGTTGCCAACCTGGAGCAGGCGCTGCCGCACGCGCGTTATCGCGCGATTGCGCTCTATGACGCGCGCGGCGAAGTCCTGCATTGCACCTCCACCGATTTCGGAATCGAGTTCCGCCAGGCGCTGAACGACGCGCTCGATGCGTTCGTTCTCGGCGCCGCGCGCGAGTCGCGTTTCCTGCGCGGCGACGGTACGCGCGCGGCCGTCATGCTCGCACTGCGTGACCTGCACTCGGCGCTGCAGGGCGTTTGCCTGCTGGTGGTCGAAGACTCGCCGCTCGAAGACGAGGATCCCGCAGCCCGCTTTCTGACGCCTGCGGTCACCACGATTCTTGCGGACATCGCCTCCGAGGTCGCCCAGACCCTGCACGCGATGCCTCGCACCACACCGCCGAAGCCCAAGCCCCCGGTGCCGTTGCCACTCGAGGCGGTGTACGCACAGATCCGTAATCAGGAAGTGGTTCTGCGAGTGCAGCAGCTCGTGCGCCTGAGAAAGGCGGAAGGCGTGAGACGCTACGAAGTTCTATTGCGGCACATGGTCGACGGCGAGGAACAGTCGCCCGAACGTGTCATGCAGACCGCGGCGAACCATGGGCTGGCGTCGATGATCGACCGTCGTGTGGTCGTTGAACTCATTGGCTGGCTGCATCGAAATCCCAACGTCTGGAAAAAGGATCCGCCGGCGTTTTCGGTAAACCTTTCCGATTCGGCGGTCACCGAACCGCATTTCATCAGCTTCGTGGAAAGCTGCCTGCAAAAGTCGGGTTTGCCGCCGGGCCTCATCGGCGTGGAATTCTCCGAACGCGTGTGCCTCGCGAACCCGGAGCAGGTGGTCCCGGCGCTCGATGTGTTTGCGCGCATCGGCGTGCCGGTTGCCATCGACGACTTCAACGTGGTGGGCGCGGGTATGCCGATCCTCGATCATTCCGCCGTGCGCCTGCTGAAAATCGACGCGGAGCTCACTACCAATGCGCTTCAGCACCGCCTTACGCAGGCGCGTGTCGTGGGCCTCGTGCAGACCGCAAAAGTGATGGGATTGCAGACCGTCGCGAAGCGCGTGATGGGCGGCGACCACAGCAATTGGCTGACCGCGCTCGGTGTCGATTTCGTGCAGAGTTTCGAGGCGTCGCCGCCGGTTGCGCTCGATAGTTTGTTAGGGCTGACGCCCACGAAGGAAAACGCCGGCTAAGAGCCGGCGTCCGTGAAAAACTCTAATAAGACGTTCTAACTACCGCGCGGTGTAGGCATCCATCATGAGGCCGGTGCCGCCACGCGACACGTGAGCCACGACGGCGGTGCGGCGATGCAGCTTGGTGACCGCACCCAGGTTGATGGCGAAGGCGAGTTCGACCTGCTGTCCCTTGCGCAATCCCAGGTTCGTGGTTTCGACGAACACGCCGGTGGCCGATAGATTGATGGCACGGCAGAGTTTCTTGCGACCCGTCGGGGTGGTGATATACACCGTGGTCCTCGCGCGGTGCCTCGTGTGCAACCTGCGCTCGACCGATTGAATCCCTGCTGTTGTTGTTTTACTCATCAGGCTCTCCTTCAGGGATTATTGCCTTGTGAGACCGCCGTTTGAACCGAACTGAACTTAATGGGTTTCGGTGAATTTTTCACGCTTTCTGTTTACGGCATGCCGCGGACGGCGTCTGCCACCCGAATTCGGATAAAGACCGGGCAGTGATCTGACAGCCTGCGGCGCTGTGCGTCTTCCGGCTGGAAAAGCGCACGTCCAAACGAGTCCGGTACCAGTCCCTGGGCCATCTGGCGCCCCAGGATGATGTAGTCGATGAACCCGCTGAAGGTCTGCGACGGCATGCAGTTTTGAAAAGCTTTCCCTTCTGAGGTGTTGACAAGATCGGCGGCGGGCGGATCGCCATCATCGATGTCCGGCCAGACCGCGACCCCCGCGGGTTCGCGCCGCAGGTCGCGATTGAAATCCCCCAGCACGGCGAAGGGCTTATGTTCGTTCGCCTGGGCATCGATCCAGCGTTCCAGGATCGGGACCTGGCGCGCGAGGACGGTGCAACCAGCCCGCGTCGAATCCAGCGGGTCACGCGCGCAGCCCGACTTGAGGTGCACGGACAGCAGCCGGAGCTCCTGTGGCGTACCGGGAAACACCTTCAGCTCCACGCCGCGGCGCACATCGTCGTTCATCGAGAGGTCGAGGAGCTCTGGTCCGCACGAGAACGGCAGTCCGCGCCGAATGGCAAAGCCATTGTTCTGTACGGCGACGCGACCCGAGAAACAGAACTGATAGTCATGGAACAAGAGGCGCGCCGCATCGGCGCCGTCGACCTCCTGGAGCGCCACGATGTCCGCGTCGAGAGCTTCCGCGTGCCGCCGCAGCGCGGCGATGTCCTCGCGACTGCGCGCGAGCTCGTTCGCGACGTCACACGGCACCGCGCGGCGTGCGCCATCCCGAGGTGCGTCCGCTGGCGTGCAGGCCGGTGCCAGCGCCCGCATTGTCTCGGGCTGCATGAACCACTCGAGGTTCCAGGTGGCGATCTTGAGCTCGGTCGGCGCGGCGGCCTGAGCGAGATTTGCAAAGGACACCAGTGTGCCAATTGCCAGGAATGCGCGGAGGTGCATGCGCGCGACTATCGCATGCGACCCATTTCATTGTTACTTCCAGCACTGCCGGGTGTCGCGCGTGCCGCTGACCGCGCGACGGCCGCGCGCGTCGATGGAGAATGCAAGACACTCGCCATCCACCGCTTGTCCACCTCCTGGCGTTGGAGTTGCCGTCGCGATAAAGGACCGGCCATCGCTCGCCACCGTGATGCTCAATGAATATTTGTTTGAACTGCTGGCCGTCGCGAGCCCGAGGCCGGTTGGCGGCGCGCCCGAGATGTCGCCGGTGTAGAGGTTGTGCCGCAGGAAGTATTTCTCTTCGGCATTCTGCAGTTCGAGCAGGGCAATCATGGCTTCGGTGCGATGCACGCGGATCATCTGCTGGCGATAGCCGGGCAGTGCCAGCGCGGCGATGATGCCGATGAGGACGAGCACCACCAGCAATTCGAGCAATGTGATTCCGCGACTGACCACGCGAACGACATCAACACGAACCGCTGCTCGTCAGTGATGGCGAAATCTGCCGTATCGCGGTACTTAATCCGTTGGGCAAGTGATGGCATCCGGCGCCCGCGAAGAGGTCCTTGCATTGCCGCGCCGCCGCACCCATATTTCACGCGCGCCACGGGCGCGTATTAGGAGTCCCATCATGGGTTGGATACTGCTTGCCGTAGTCGTCGTTGCGATCTGGTTCGTCGTCTCGCTCTACAACCGCCTCGTTGGCGCGCGCAATGGTTACAAGAACGCGTTCGCGCAAATCGACGTTCAGCTCACGCGCCGGTATGACCTCATCCCGAACCTGGTCGAAACGGTCAAGGGTTACATCAAGCACGAACGTGAGACGCTGGAAGCCGTCATCAAGGCACGCAATACGGCGGTGAGCGGGCTCAAAGCCGCGGCAGCCAATCCGGGTGATGCCGCCGCCATGACTGCGCTCTCCGGAGCCGAGAATCAGCTGGGTGGCGCGCTCGGCCGCCTGTTTGCTCTCGCCGAGGCCTATCCGGATCTCAAGGCCAACCAGAACATGATGCAGCTCTCCGAGGAGCTCACGTCGACGGAAAACAAGGTCGCGTTCGCGCGCCAGGCGTACAACGATTCCGTCATGAGCTACAACAACCAGCGTGAAATGTTCCCTGGCAGTGTGATCGCCGGCATGTTCAATTTCACGCCTGCCCAGCTGCTCGAAGCCGCCAAGCCCGAGGCGCGTGAAGCGCCGAAGGTCAGCTTCACCTAGCTAGATGGATTTCTTCGCCCGCCAGGAAGCCGCGCGTCGTACGACGCGCTGGCTCCTGGTTGCGTTCCTGATTTCCGTCGTACTCGTGGTCCTCGCGATCGACGCGGTGGTGGTGTTGCTGTTTGGCGCCGCCGAGCCTGACGCATCCCCTACGGCGGCGGTGCTCGGAACCAGCGTGGTGGTGCTGGCCATCATCTGCGGCGCCAGCCTCTTCAAGACCCTTTCGTTGCGTGCTGGCGGCGCCGCGGTGGCGCGATCGCTTGGCGGGACGCGCATCGAGCGGGCTACCTCCGACCTCGCGCTCAAGCGATTGCACAACGTCGTCGAGGAGATGGCGATCGCGTCTGGCGTCACCATGCCCGAGGTGTACGTGCTCGAAAACGAGGATGGCATCAACGCGTTCGCCGCGGGCAATTCGCCGGCCGATGCCGCCATTGCCGTGACGCGTGGTGCAGCCACGCGGCTCAAGCGTGAGGAATTGCAGGGCGTGGTGGCACACGAGTTCAGCCACATCCTCAATGGCGACATGCGCCTCAACCTTCGCTTGTTAGGCTGGACGTTCGGGTTGCTGGCCGTCGCCATTGTTGCGCGCACCGTGCTGAACACCTCGCCGAACGTGAGCCGGGGCAGCCGCAAGGACGGTGCGGGTGCGCTCATGCTCGCGGCCCTCGCCGTGATGTTGCTGGGTTACATCGGCGTATTCTTCGGACGGTTGCTGCAGGCCGCGGTATCGCGTCATCGCGAACGCCTGGCCGATGCGTCGTCAGTGCAATTCACGCGAAATCCCACGGGCCTCACCGGCGCGCTGCTCAAGATCGCGGGTACCCACTCAGGTTCGCGCCTCGTGACGCCGGAGGCCGAAGAGGTGGCGCACATGTTGTTCGCCGCGGGTTTGCCGCGGTTGTTCGCCACACATCCACCTATAGAAGAGCGGCTCAAGGCGCTCGACCCTTCGTTCAAGAAGGAAAACCTGCCGGCGCTGGCAGCCGAGGCCGCGCGCGATGCGGAGCGGCAGCGTGCGGCGGACACATCGCGCACCCCGCGGCCCGAGGACGAAGCAGGCGCCGACGCATTTTCGTCGGCACCGGATCGCAATGTTCGTGGCTCCGCGGCCCAAGGCATCGCCGCGCTGGCCGGCACCATGGCGAGCGAAAACGTGCGCTATGCGCAGAGCGCCCGCGACGCTGTCCCGGAAGGCCTGCGTGATTTCGTGCAGTCCGCCGACCACGCACGTGCGCTGGTGCTGGTGGTGCTGGCAAGCAAAGTTCCCGAGGTGCTGACTCAGCAGCGCCGCATCCTCGAGAGCGCGTATGGCGCGGAGTTCACGACAAGAGTGCTCGGCATGCAGGCGCTCGCCGATTCCCTGCCGCCCGCACTTCGCCTGCCCGCCATTCAGCAGATCTTTCCAGCGCTGCGCCGGCTGTCACTCCGCGAGCGCCAGCAGTTGCGCGATGTGGTTGCCGCACTCGCCAATGCCGATGACCGCATCGACGTGTTCGAGTGCTGCCTCACCTTGTTGCTGGCCTCGAACCTGCGCGATGAGATGGAGGCCGGGCCCCTGCATGGCAGCGCTTCGCTGTTGCAGGAAATCGACGCCATCCACACGCTCTTCGTCATCCTGGCCATACAGGGCACCGGCGAAGATGCGCGCGCACGACGCGCTTACGAGGCCGGTATCTCCGTCGTCCTGCCCGAGCATCGGCCTCCGTTCCGCGAAGTCGCGCAGTGGCCCAGGGCGCTCGGCGACTCGCTCGCGCGCCTCTCGAAACTGCGGCCGTTCGCCAAGAAGGTGCTCATCGAAGGCCTGGTCCACTGCATCGCGCACGATCAGAAACTCTCGGTGGAAGAAGGCGAGTTGCTGCGCACCGTATGTGCTGTCCTGCACTGTCCGCTGCCGCCGATCCTCGCGCCCCAGCCCGCGCCGGGTAGTTAGAAAACCCGGAAGTGGCGCAAACCCGTATCGCGGATCTGGATGCGGCGGGAGTCGAACGAGAGGCGGCGTGGTGCACGACGCGGTGCGCCGCAGTCTTCCACGACCGCCATGCGCGGTGCATTTTCCTTCGGCGTGTCCATCGCGAGGGTAGTGGCGTCGAATTCCTCGAGGCACTGGGCAAGACTTGAAACTTTCATGACAGCTCCTTGGCTGGTGATTCCTGACTTTGATTTTCAGGAGCAGCCTAAAGAGCGCCTCTTGCACGCTGGTTAACGGCGCACGAAGGTCGCGTTACACGTGCGCGGAATCGGGGAACTTCTAGTGAGCACGCGAAGCGGCGAGCGGGCTTCGCGTTAGCTATTCGACAATCGTCCAGCTATTCGGCGAGGAACTTGCCGATAGCCGCGGCAAACGGCTCGATGTCGACGAGAAACGCGTCGTGGCCTTCGAGCGAGGCCAGCGGAACGAAATCGGTGGCGGTACCCGCCGCTTCAAATGCGTCGGCAACAGCTCGCTGCTCATTGATGGTGAACAAGATGTCGCTTTCGACGCCGATCACCAGCGCACGTTCAGCTGCCGCACGCCTGAGGGCGGTCGTGGCCGAGCCGCCATGTGCCGACAGATCGAAGCGATCGATGGCGCGCGACAGATAGAGATAGCAATTGGGATCGAACACGGAGACGAACTTGTCGGCCTGCGTGTTGAGGTAATCCTGCACCGCGAATTCAGCCGGGAAATGCGCACGCCCGGGAGTGAGGGCTTCGTAGCGTCGGTCGGAAGCCGGACGGCGGCCGAAGCGGTGTTTCCACTCGGCGGCGGAGCGATACGTGAGCGTGCCCAGCTTGCGTGCCAGCCGCATGCCCGTGATGGGGCGTACCTCGCCTGAGTACTGGCCATCCTGCCAATCCGGATCCGTGAGAATGGCGTCGCGCTGCGTGGAACGCAGTGCGATGGCGAAAGGCATTGCCGCGGGGCTGCCGGAGATGCTGATGACTCGCCGCGCCACACCGGCGAATTGCGCCGCAAAAGCCAGCACCGCCATTCCGCCAAGTGATGCGCCCACCACAGCCGACAATCTTTCGATGCCCAACGTGCGGATGGTTTCGAAGCCACCGCGCGCGATGTCTTCTATTGAAAGGTCCGGGAATTCGAGACGGTAGGCGAGGCCGGTGGCCGGATCGATGGAGGCGGGACCCGAGGACCCGAAGCAACTGCCCAACGAGTTGACGCAGACGACGAAGTAACGATTTGTGTCGATGGCCTTGCCGGGGCCGACCATCTTTTCCCACCAGCCAGGAGAGGGATCCTCCGGAGACGACGCAGCGTGCGCCGACGGTGAGAGCCCGGTGAACAGCAGTATCGCGTTGTCGCGCGCCGCATTGAGCGAACCCCAGGTCTCGTAGGCAACGCGGCCTTCCGAGAGTGCGCCGCCGCGCCAGAAATTGAACGGATCCGGCAGCGCGGCGAACTTCGTGGCGGGACCCAGGCTCACTTCTGCAAGCTCGGCAGCAACCGCGCGACTGGTCCTTTTCAATTCGGCAGGGCCGAATGTTTCGCGCGGTTGTCCGCTCATGGCTCGGGATCACCACCATCCGAGATTCCCTCGAACAGCGGGGTAGATAGATAACGTTCGCCGGTGTCAGGCAGCATGGCAAGCGTGACCGAACCCGGCCCGGCTTCGCGCGCCACCTTGAGCGCGGCGGCGAAAGTGGCGCCGCTCGAAATGCCCACGAAAATGCCTTCGTTCTTCGCCAGCGCGCGTGACGTCTCGATGGCCTCGGCGTCGGCTACCGGCACGATTCGATCGGCGACGCTGCGATTCAGCACTGCCGGCACGAAATCGGGCGTCCAGCCCTGGATCTTGTGCGGCGCGAACGGCTTGCCGCCTAACAACTGTGCGGCCTCCGGCTCGCAGACGATCACCTTGATGTCCGGGCGCGCGAGTTTGAGAACTTCGCCAGCGCCGGTGAGCGTGCCGCCCGTACCCCAGCCGGTGACGAAGTGATCGAGACGCTTGCCGACGAAATCCTGGATGATTTCCGGGCCCGTGGTGTTGCGGTGGTAAGCGGGGTTGGCGGGATTTTCGAACTGGCGCGCCAGGAACCAGCCGTGTTTCTGCGCGAGCTCGGCGGCTTTCGCCACCATGACCTGGCCTCGTCCGGCGGCGGGTGTGAGGATCACTTTCGCGCCGAGCATGCGCATGATCCTGCGGCGCTCGATCGAGAAGGTTTCGACCATCACGGCGACGAACGGATAGCCCTTGGCGGCGCACACCATGGCGAGAGCGATGCCGGTGTTGCCTGAGGTCGCTTCCACCACGGTCTGCCCAGGCTTGAGAGCGCCCGTGCGCTCCGCGTCTTCGATGATCGCAATCGCGAGGCGATCCTTGACCGATGACAGCGGATTGAAAAATTCGCATTTCACGTACATCGTCGTTCCCGCGGGTGCGAGACGATTGATGCGGACGACGGGAGTGCGACCGATTGTGCCGAGAATGTTGTCGTAGATCATGGTGCGGGGACTCTAGGCGGGTACACCGAACAAAGACGAGGCTGGGCTTGGAATAGCCATATAACAGTTGGTTATGCTGCCGCCCCCATGACAGAACGACTCCAAAAATTGCTGGCGAGCGCCGGCCACGGATCGCGGCGCGGAATCGAAGACTGGATTCGTGCTGGTCGCGTGACCATCAACGATCGGATTGCGGCGCTCGGCGATCGCGCCGAAAGCACGGACCGGATCTGTCTCGATGGGAAACCGCTCGACCTCGGCGGTCAAAAGGATGCGGTTGAAGTGCTGCTGTATCACAAGCCCGTCGGCGAGATGACCACGCGCAACGATCCAGAGGGCAGGCCGACCGTCTTCGAGCGACTGCCGCCACCGGCAAGTGGGCGCTGGATCGTCGTGGGTCGGCTCGACGTGAATACCTCCGGTCTCTTGCTGTTCACCAATGACGGCGAGCTCGCTCATCGTCTGATGCACCCCTCGAACGAGATCCGGCGCGAATACCTGGTGCGGCTCCGGGGATCACCGTCCGACGAAGTGCTGGAGCGTCTGCGGCGTGGGGTCGAGCTCGAGGATGGGCCGGCCAATTTCGACGCCATCCACGTCGAGTCGACCGAGGGCAGCCACACCTGGATCCGGGTCAGCCTGCACGAGGGCCGCAATCGCGAGGTCCGGCGACTGTTCGAGCACGAAGGCTTTGTCGTGAGTCGATTGACCCGTATACGGTACGGTAGTGTTGAATTGCCTCGTGACTTGCGCACTGGTGCATTCAAAAATCTCGCGACGGCGCAGATCTCGGAACTGGCTCGACTGGCAGGCGCCGCGTGATGGCCTGCCGTGCCATGAAAACCCCGCTGCTTTTGTCGCTGCTCCTGCTGTCCGTCCTCGCCCCGGAAAAGGCCAAGGCGGCGGTGAGCGAGACGCGCGAAAACTCGTTCACTATCGAGACCACCGTGATGGTCGATGCCACGCCGGCTTCGACCTGGTGGAACCTCACGCGGGTCAGTTTGTGGTGGGATCCCGCGCATACCTGGTCGGGCTCGGCCAAGAATTTGAAGCTCGAACCCAAGGCCGGCGGCTGCTTCTGCGAGAAGCTTGCCGACGGCGGTTCGGTACAGCATGGACGGGTCGTATTTGCCCAGCCCGGAAAGATGCTCCGCCTCCAGGCGGCGCTCGGACCCCTCCAGGGCATGGCAGTGACAGGCGTGCTGAGCTTCACCCTGAGCCCGGACGGCCCGGGCACGCGCGTCACCATGACCTATCGGGTGGCGGGTGCCCTGACCATGGAATCGGCCAAACTCGCTCCGCTGGTGGACCAGGTGCTCGGAACTCAGCTCAATCGGCTCCGTGATTTCGCAAGCGGGGGCCCGGCTGGGCCTTGATACCCCGGGATGCTCCTATATAGATGAGTGCCCCTGGCGGGTTGCCCCGGGATGGCGGCCAGGGGAGGCAATAAGGGTTCTCCGATCTACAGCAAAATACGCGCCAATGCCGTTGACACCCCGGGGGGTCGAAACGAGAATACGCGGCTCGTTTTTCCCGGGAGGGGTACCCAAGCGGCCAACGGGAGCAGACTGTAAATCTGCCGGCTTACGCCTTCGAAGGTTCGAATCCTTCCCCCTCCACCATTCGTCTTGGGTGGAAGGAAGAACGAAATTCGAGGGGTAGATAGTCGGTGGTTTTTCGCGGGTTAGGGGTTTTGAGGCGTGAGCCTTAAGCGTCATCAGTGGCGGGTGTAGTTCAATGGTAGAACCTCAGCCTTCCAAGCTGATGGCGCGGGTTCGATTCCCGCCACCCGCTCCAGGAAGCTCACGTAGCTCAGTTGGTAGAGCACGTCCTTGGTAAGGACGAGGTCACCGGTTCAATCCCGGTCGTGAGCTCCAGTTCCGCTTCGGTGTGTTGATTTAGTTAGGCAAAAAGTTTCAGAGGTTGTCTCCGTGTCAAAAGAAAAGTTCGAACGCAATAAACCGCACGTCAACGTCGGCACCATCGGTCACGTCGACCATGGCAAGACCACGCTCACGGCTGCGCTCACCAAGGTGATGGCGGAGACCAACGGTGGCTCG
>Ga0207682_10000654_pt1 | contig 16169 bp, 12 predicted proteins | sample KBSM63metaG_FD_184332 | JGI IMG/M metagenome (GOLD analysis project Ga0207682, IMG submission 184332) | Miscanthus rhizosphere microbial communities from Kellogg Biological Station, Michigan, USA - KBS M6-3 metaG (SPAdes) (version 2) | ecosystem: Host-associated > Plants > Roots > Rhizosphere >... | reverse complement strand
GGTAGTCGCTCGCCGCATTGCGCAAGGCGATCGCTCCGTAGAGCTGAATGTCGTCGTTGGCGAAGGCGTCGGCTTTGCCTTCGGCCACGAGCTTGAAGGACGCGTCGTGGTCGGGTGCAAACACAAACTGAATCGCCACCTTCTGACGTTGCGCCAACCGCGGCATGTTGTCCGCGTGTACAGTGCCGGTCGTCAGCACGACCGTCTTACCCTGCAGGTCTCGCAACGAACGGATGCCGCTGCCGCGCTTGACGAGCAGCTTGGTTCCGGTGACGAAGATGGCGGGCGAGAAGTCGAAGACCGTGCGCCGCTCGGAGCTGGCCGTGGTGGAGCCGCATTCCAAATCCACCGCGCCCGACTTGACGAGATCGAAACGATTGCTCGGGCTCACCGGCACGTATTCGACGCGCAGTGTCTTGTGTACATGCTCGCCGACCTGCTCGACCACGACGTCGCAAATGTCGAGCGAGTAGCCGATGGGTCGGCGCCGCGCATCGAGAAAGGCGAACGGCGGAGAGTTCTCGCGGTGCCCGATCCGGATGACACCCGTCTCGTAGATCTTCTGCAGCGTGCCGGTGAACGGCGCGACCGCCACGGCGGGGCGGGCTTGGGCGACAGCAGAATCCATTGCCAGCAAGCCGATAACCAAAGGCCAATGGCGAGCATAGGTGCGAAAGTTCATCTCTGTCTCCTCGTGCCGGTCGAGCCCGGCGAGATGTGCAATTGAAGGGTGCATCGAAGGCTACGCCGGTGCGTACGCGGAGGCGTCCACGCAGCATGCCTACATCCGCTCACGCGTACTTCAGCTCCCCCGTCTTGCCGCGAAACACGCGGTACGAAAACACCGTGTAGCCCGCAATCGCCGGTACTGAAATGCAAGCACCGACCGCGATCACCTTCAGCGCCGCCGGGCTGCTGGCCGCCTGCCAGAGGGTTAGCTGGTCGAGCACCACGTACGGATAGATGCTGTAGGCCAGACCGAGAAAACCGAGCACGAAGACCAGGATCAGCAGCACGAACGGCAGCCAGCACAGCGCCCCAAGCACCTGCTGCGTCTTCAGGACCGCGAGCACGGCGAACAAGCTCGCCGCCGTCATCATGGGGATGGCCATCAGCGCGATGATCTCGGGCAGCGAGAACCAGCGCTCGCGCACCGTGGCGCTGACCCAGGGCGTGGCCATCGAGATCAGGACCAGCCCGCCGACCATCGGCGCCCAGGCCGTACGCGCCCACTGCACCGCACGCCGCTGCAGCTCGCCCTCGGTCTTCATCACAAGCCAGGCCGCACCGACCAGCACATAGGCCATCGGCAGGGTCACCGCGATGGCAGCTGCAAACAGCGGGTAGTTCCAGCCGCTGCCGAAGCCGCTGACGTACCGCCCGAGCATCCAGCCCTGCGACACCGACGCCAGCGTCGAGCCGGCGAAGAACAGCCGGTCCCACGTCTGCTTGTGGGTGTCCTTTGCCTTGACCCGGAAGTCGAAGGCCACGCCGCGCAGCGTCAGTCCGACCAGCATCAGCGCGACAGGGATGTACAGCTCGCCAAGCACCAGGCCATGCGCCTTCGGGAACGCCACCAGCAGGATGCCCACGCCCAGCACCAGCCAGGTCTCGTTGGCGTCCCAGAAGGGCCCGATCGACGCCACCATCACGTCCTTCTCCGCGTCGGTCGCGTGGTGCATCAGCATGCCCACCCCGAGGTCGTAGCCGTCGCTGATGACGTAGATCAACATCGAAACACCCATGAGCGCCATGAAGATCACGGGCAAGGCGGCGTCGAGGCTCATCCAGTGCATGCCGCGCCCCCTACACCACCGGCGAGGTGATGGCGCCGGCCGGGGTGACGGCTTGTTCGTTGGCGTCGGTCTGCAAAACCTCTTCGGGCTTCTCGGCCATGTACTTGAGCACACTGACGTAGGCGACGATCAGTGCCAGGTACAGCAGCAGATACAACACCAGCGTGAATCCGATCATTGCCGAAGGCACCTTGCTGACCACGTCGGCGGTGCGTACCAGGCCATGGACGATGAAGGGCTGGCGGCCGATCTCGGTGACGTACCAGCCGGCCACGGTGGCTACCCATCCGGAAAAGGTCATGCCGGCGAAAAGCCACAGCACGGCGCGCGGCAGGCCCGCCGACTGCCAGTGCGCGCGTCGCAGCAGCCACCAGCCGAGCCAACTGGTGGCCAGCATCAGCATTCCCGTGCCGACCATGATGCGAAAGGCGAAAAACAGCGGCAACGGCGGCGGGTGCGCGTCGGGGAAGCTGTTCAGGCCCTTGATCTCGCCATCGAGTTCATGCGTAAGGATCAGGCTTGCGAGCTTGGGCACCTTGATCTCGAAGTGGTTCATGCGCCGGTCGGCATCGGGCACGGCGAACAGCAGGAGCGGCACTCCGCGTTCGGTGTTCCACACGCCTTCCATGGCCGCCACCTTGGCCGGCTGGTGATGCAGCGTGTTCAGTCCATGCAGGTCGCCCACGAATATCTGCACCGGGATAAGCAGTGCGGCCAGCGTGAGCCCGACACGCATCACGCGCGGCGCCGAGCGCTGCGCCACCTCGCGAAGCGCCTGCCATGCCGACAGGCCGACGAGCAGGAAGGCGCACGTCAGCCCGGATGCCAGCAGCATGTGGGTAAACCGGTACGGAAACGACGGGTTGAAGATGACCGCGGCCCAGCTCTGAACGCGGAACGTGCCGTCGACGATCTCGTGGCCGGCAGGTGTCTGCATCCACGAGTTCAGCGCCAGGATCCAGAACGCCGACAGGGTGGTGCCGAAGGCGACGAAGAAAGTCGACATCAGGTGCACCTTCTCGCTCACCTTGCCATGGCCGAACAGCATGACGCCGAGAAAGCCGGCCTCGAGGAAGAACGCCGTCATCACCTCGTAGCCGAGCAGCGGCCCTGCGATGTCACCGACACGCTCCATGAATCCCGGCCAGTTGGTGCCGAACTGGAAGCTCATCGTGATGCCGCTGACGACGCCGAGCGCGAACGTCAAGGCGAACACCTTGGTCCAGAAGCGGTAAGCATCGAGCCAGCCCTGGGCGGCCGCGGCGCCGCCGCGCCGTACGGTCAGCCAGCGCCAGCGGAAGAAAAGCAGCAGCCACGCCAAGCCGATGCTGATGGTGGGAAACAGGATGTGGAAGGTGATGTTGGCCGCGAACTGCATGCGGGCCAGGATCAGGGCGTCCATCGGCTTCCCTTCGTGCCGGCGCGGTTGCGATGCCCTATCGTCTTCGTGTGCATCAGGAGCGGGCGCTGCTCACCCCTTCCGGGCCCGCGCCGGCGCCGGACTTGATCTGCCTGCCTGCAGCGCGTCGGACATGCCGATGAGCACCCCGCTGACCAACGTCGAATAGCCGTCCAGCATGGCCTGCGATGCTTCGAGGCCCAACGCCCGGCCGTCGCGGAGGCCCTTCTGGACGTTGTCCAGCAGCTGCTTGACGGTGGTGCCGGCCACGGCGCCGGTGTGGGTGGACTTGCCTTGCATCCCCTCGAGCACCGTGGCCCATGGCCCCTGCAGCCCGGCGCCGGGGCCGGCAGCGCCCGCTGCCTTGCGCACCGCATCGAACAAGGTGTCCTCCATCTTCTCGATGTCGGCGAGCGCCTTCTTCAGCTGGGTCTCACGCAGGTTGGCGCCCTGATCCACCATCTGTTGCAGCGCCTTGCGGTTGGCCTGCACGGCCTGCTCCAGCGCGCCGTCCATGCCGGCGAAGGCCTTGCTGAGCAAGGCTTCGACATCCACTGCCGCCAGCGGGCTGGCTGTGGCGCCGGCCGAAGTCGCCTTGGCCACCGCCCCCAACACCTGCTTGATGTTGGCCAGGGTCAGCTCGCGCCCCTGCAAAGCCTTCAGAGTGGCGTCGTTGACGGCCTTGCGCAGAGCCTCGCCCTGTTTAGCAGTAGCCTGCGAGAACTGCTGGATCAGCGCTTGCTGATCGATGCCATGCTTGATCATCTCGTCCTCCCTCATTGCATGTGTTGGCCGCCGTTGATTGCGATGTTGGCGCCCGTCACGAACGCGGCTTCTTCCGAAGCCAGGTAGATGATCAGGCCGGCCACTTCCTCGGGCTTGCCGAGGCGGCCGACCGGGATGTGCGGAAGGATCTTGCTGTCGAGCACTTCCTTCGGAATTGCCGTGACCATCTTGGTGCCGATGTAGCCCGGCGAGATGGTGTTGACGGTGACGTTCTTCTTCGCCACCTCCAGCGCCAGCGCCTTGGTGAAGCCATGCACACCGGCCTTGGCGGCCGAGTAGTTGGTCTGGCCGAAGGCGCCCTTGGAACCGTTGACCGACGAGACGTTGATGACGCGGCCCCAGCCGCGCTCGGCCATGGCGTCCACGACCTGTTTGCTCATGTTGAACAGGCTGTCGAGGTTGGTTCGCAATACCGCGTCCCAATTGACCTTGTCCATCTTCTTGAAGGTCATGTCGCGCGTGATGCCGGCGTTGTTGACCAGCACATCCACCGCACCGAGCTTTCTCTGCACCTCGGCCACGGCATTGCCGCAGGAATCGAAGTCGGCGACATCGCAAGGCACGGCGAGGATGTCGTAGCCTTTCCCCTTCATCTGCGACACCCATTCGCCATGCGTCTTGTTGCCGGGCGAGTACGTGACTGCGACCTTGTAGCCGGCATCAACCATCTTGGTGGAAATCGTCTCGCCCAGGCCGCCCATGCCGCCCGTGACCAGAACCACGCGTGTTTGACTCATTGCTTGTCTCCTCGGGTTGATGAAAAAAGAAATCAGGCCAGCTCGACTGCGAGGGCCACGCCCATGCCGCCGCCGATGCACAGCGAAGCCAGGCCCTTGTTCGCGCGGCGGCGGCGCATCTCGTGCAAGAGCGTCACCAGGATGCGGCATCCGGAAGCGCCGATGGGGTGGCCGATCGCGATGGCGCCGCCGTTGACGTTGATCTTGCTGGTGTCCCAGCCCATCTCCTGGTTCACGGCGCAGGCCTGCGCCGCAAAGGCCTCGTTGATCTCCATCAGGTCGAGGTCCTGGGCACGCCAGCCCGCCTTCTGCAGGCACAGGCGCGACGCCGGCACGGGACCCATGCCCATGATGGTCGGGTCGAGCCCGACGCTGGCGTAGCTGCGAATCACGGCGATCGGCTGCAGGCCGAGGGCCGCGGCGCGCTGCGCCGACATCACCAGCACAGCGGCTGCGCCGTCGTTCAGGCCGGAGGCATTGCCCGCCGTGACCGAACCGGTCTTGTCGAACGCCGGCCGCAAGCCGGCAAGAGCGTCGGCACTGGTCTTTTTGTTGAGAAACTCGTCGGCAGCGAAGACGATCGGATCGCCCTTCTTCTGGGCGATGCTGAAGGGCAGGATTTCATCCTTGAAGCGCCCTGCTTCCTGGGCGGCTGCGGCCTTTTGCTGCGACGCAAGCGCGAGCGTGTCCTGCATCTCACGAGTGATCGCGTATTTCTTGGCCACGTTTTCGGCCGTGGTGCCCATGTGGTATTGGTTGTAGACGTCCCACAGGCCGTCGGTGATCATCGAATCGATCATCTTCCAGTCGCCCATGCGCTGGCCGTCGCGGCTGCCCAGCAGCACATGCGGCGCGGCGCTCATGTTCTCTTGCCCGCCGGCCACCACGATCTCGGCATCACCGCATTTCACCGCCTGCGCTGCCAGCATCACGGCCTTCAAGCCCGAGCCACAGACCACGTTGATCGTCATGCCGGGCACCGACTGCGGCAAGCCGGCCTTGACGACGGTCTGGCGCGCCGGGTTCTGCCCGGAGCCGGCGGCAAGCACCTGGCCCATGATGACTTCGGAGACCGCGTCACCCGGCACGCCGGCCTTCGAGAGCAGGCCTTTCACCACATGGGCCCCGAGATCCGGCGCGGCGGTCTTGGCCAACGTGCCGCCGAATTTGCCCACCGCCAAGCGCTGGGCGGCCACGATCACGATGTCGGTCATGCGATTCTCCTGAAGGGTTGGGAGCGGAAGGCGGCGTTCATGCCGCGGGTGTCTTGACGTAGCGCCCGGGGGCGGGCTCGATGACGGGGAAGTTCACGTTGCCGGCGTGTCGCGGCGCAGCCCCGAGCTCGCCGGCGTGCGCGCGCAGCCACTCGCTCCAGGCCGGCCACCAGCTGCCTTCGACCTGCTCGGCCGCGCCCAGCCAGGCCGATGCCTCGGGCTGCAGCGCACCGGTCCAGTGATGGCGCTTGCGCTTGGCGGGCGGGTTGATGACGCCGGCGATGTGGCCGCTCGCGCCGAGCACGAAGCGGGTCTCGCCGCTCAGCAGCCGGGTGCTTGCGAACGCGGTCTGCCACGGCACGATGTGGTCTTCACGCGAGGCATAGACGAACGCCGGCACGTCGATGCGCGCCAGATCTACCGGCACGCCGCACTGGACCGTGCCGCCGGGCTCGCGCAGGCGGTTCTCGAGGTACGTCTTGCGCAAATACCAGCAGTACATCGGGCCTGGCAGGTTGGTGTCGTCGCTGTTCCAGAACAGCAGGTCGAAGGCCGACGGCGCCTTGCCCTTCAGGTAGCCGTTCACGACATACGGCCAGATCAGGTCATTGGCACGCAGTGCCGCGAAGACCTGCGCCAGTTCTTTCCCGTGAAGCAATCCGCCCTTGCCGATGCTGGCCTCGCGTTTGGCGACAGAAGCCTCGTCGACCATCAAGCCCAGCTCGCCGGTATCGCTGAAGTCCAGCATCGTCGTCAGCAGCGTGACGCTGGCCGTGGGCGCTTCGCCGCGCGCCGCAGCCACGGCCAACGCGCTGGCCAGCAAGGTGCCGCCGACGCAGAAGCCGAGCGTGTTGACGTGTTCCGCGCGGCCGATCCTGCGGGCGACCCCCAGCGCCTTCAGCACACCCTGCTCTACATAGTCGTCCCACTCGAGCTGGCCTTGCGCCTCGTCGGCATTGCGCCACGAGACCAGGAACACCGTATGGCCCTGTGCGACGGCATAGGCCACGAGCGAGTTGTCGGGCTGCAGGTCGAGGATGTAGAACTTGTTGATGCACGGCGGCACGATGACCAGCGGGCGCTTGTGCACCTTGGCCGTGGTCGGCGAGTACTGGATCAGCTGCATCAGCTCGTTCTCGAACACCACGTCGCCGGGCGTGGTGGCGAGGTTGCGGCCGACCTCGAACGCCTGGGCATCGGACATCGTGATGCGGCCCTTGGCCAGGTCGGCCAGGAACAGCCGGGCGCCTTCGACCAGGCTGTTGCCGCCGCTGGCGAGTGCCGCCTGGAGCGCCTCGGGGTTGGTGGCCAGGCAATTGGCGGGGTTCATCGCATCCACCACCTGGCGCATGGCGAAGCCCCATTGCGCCTTGCTGCGCTCGTCGAGCGGCGCAGCTGCCAGCATGTGGTTCATCAGCTCGCTGAACTGCCGGTGGCTTTGGGCCAAGTACTCGGTCCACCACGCGACGCCGATGTTGGCGGGTGCGACTTTGCTCGAGTCAGTGCTCACGGTGGCCCCTTTCAATGCAGCTTGACGTGAGGCTCGGTGCGCCGCGTGATCGTTCGCGACAGCGTGTCGAGCGCCATCTTCGGGAAGCCGTGCAACGCCAGCTCGTGCATCTTGTAGAGCGACACGTACATCAGCCGCGCGAAGGCGCCTTCGATCATCAGGCTGCCGCCGATTAGCCCACCCATCATGTTGCCGACGGTGCTGTATTCACCGAGCGACACCAACGAGCCGAAGTCGCGGTAGCGGTAGGGCCGCAAAGGCTTGCCCGCCATGCGGCGCTTGATCTGGGCCGCGACGTGCGAGGCCTGCTGGTGGGCGGCCTGCGCCCGCGGTGGCACCCAGCCGCCTTGGCCATCGTTGGCTTCGGGCCAGGCGCAGGCGGCGCAGTCGCCGATGGCGAAGATGGCGTCGTCGCGCGTGGCTTGCAGCGTGGGCTTGACCACGACCTGGTTGATGCGGTTGCTTTCGAGACCGCCGATGTCCTTGAGGAAGTCCGCGGCCTTGACGCCGGCGGCCCACACCACCAGCTCAGCGGGCAACACACGCCCGTCCGACAGACGCACGCCGTCGGGCTGCACGGCGGCGACCTTGGACGAGGTGTGCACCACGACACCGAGCTTCTGCAGCAGTTCCACGGTCGCCTGGGAGAGACGCGGCGGCAGGGCCGGCAGGACGCGGTCGGCGGCTTCGATCAGGTTGAGCTGGATGTCCTTCTCTGCGTCGACGCGGTCGAGCCCGTAGGCCACCACCTCACGCGTCGTGCGGTGCAGCTCGGCCGCCAGCTCGACCCCGGTCGCGCCGGCACCGATGATCGCCACGTGCAACTGCTCGGGCCGAAGGGGTGTCGTCTGGGCGTGCGCGCGAATGCAGGCGTTGACCATGCGGGCGTGGAATCGCTGCGCGTCGGCCTTGGACTCGAGCTTGAGTGCGTGCTCGGCGACCCCGGGGGTGCCGAAGTCGTTGCTGAGGCTGCCGAGAGCAAGCACCAGCGTGTCGTAGCCGAAGACGCGATCGGGGGTGACCTCGCGGCCTTCGGCGTCGACGTGGGGCGCCACGCGCACCTCGCGCCTCTGCCGGTCCAGCTCCGTCATCTCGCCGATTCGGAAGCGGAAGTGGTGCCAGTGCGCCTGCGCCAGATAGTCCACCTCGTGTGCGCCCAGATCCATGCTGCCCGAGGCGATCTCGTGCAGCTTGGGCTTCCAGACGTGGGTGCGGTTCTTGTCGATCAGCGTGACGTCGGCCGTGCCCCGCTTGCCCAATGTGTTGCCCAGGCGCGTCGCCAGCTCGAGCCCACCGGCACCGCCGCCGACGATGACGATGCGGTGCTTGCTTGCAGGCGTTTCCATGGCATGGGGCGCGACGGCGGGCAGAGACCTGTCAGCGCGCCGCCGCCACGGGCATGTGGGTCTCGACCCTGTCGAGCACCGCCTCGGGCTCGTCGGCCTCGGCGTCCGTCTCGTTGTTGAGCTTGCGGTGCATGCGGTTCATGTCGAGGTCGCCAGTCCACTTGCCGACCACGACCGTCGCGACGCCATTGCCGATCAGGTTCGTCAGCGCGCGCGCCTCGCTCATGAAGCGGTCGATGCCCAGGATCAGCGCCAACCCGGCGACGGGAATCCCGCCCACCGCGCCGAGCGTGGCGGCGAGCACGATGAAGCCGCTACCCGTGACACCGGCCGCACCCTTGGAGGTGAGCAGGAGCACGGCCAGCAAGGTGAGCTCCTGCGTCAGCGTCAGCGGCGTATTGGTGGCCTGGGCGATGAAGACGGCGGCCATCGTCAGATAGATCGCGGTGCCGTCGAGGTTGAATGAATAGCCGGTGGGAATGACGAGGCCGACGGTGGACTTGCGCACGCCCAGGTTCTCGAGCTTGGCCATCATGCGCGGCAGCACGGATTCCGACGATGACGTGCCGAGCACGATCAGGAGCTCCTCCTTGATGTACTTGATGAACTTCCAGATCGAGAACCCGTGCGCCCTGGCGATCGAGCCGAGGACGAGAAAGATGAACACCAGGCAGGTGGCGTAGAAGGTACCCATCAGCTTGGCCAGCGGGATCAACGAGGCCAGCCCGTACTTGCCGATCGTGAACGCCATCGCGCCGAAGGCGCCGATCGGGGCGATCTTCATGATGAAGCCGACGATCGCGAACAGCACGTGCGAAGCCTTCTCGATGAAGTCGAACACCAGCGTGCCGCGGCCGCCGAACCGGTGCAGCGCGAAGCCGAACATCAACGAGAACAGCAGCACCTGCAGCATCTCCCCCTTGGCGAACGCGTCCACCACCGTGGTCGGAATGACCGCGAGCAGGAACTCCGTGGTCGTCTGCATCTTGCCGGGCCCGGTATAGGCAGCGATGGACTTGCTGTCGAGCGACGCCGCGTCGATGTTCATGCCGACGCCCGGCTGCAACACGTTGACGATCACCAGGCCGACGATGAGGGCGATCGTGCTGACGATCTCGAAATACAGCAGCGCGTAGCCGCCCGTCTTGCCGACGCTCTTCATGTCCTCCATGCCCGCGATGCCCACGACCACGGTGCAGAAAATGATCGGGGCGATGATCATCTTGATCAGCTTGATGAAACCGTCGCCGAGCGGCTTCATCGCGGCGCCGGTCTCCGGCCAGAAGTGGCCGAGCAAGACGCCGATGACGATCGCCGTGATGACCTGGAAGTAGAGCGACTTGTAGAAAGGCGCCGGGCGCGGGTCTTTATCCATGGCTGTCTCCGTCGATGAGTGGGGTCGATGTCTCTAGATGCCCGCGGCCCGGGCTTGCTGGTCTGCGTGATAGCTCGAGCGCACCAATGGCCCAGAGGCCGCGTGGGTGAATCCCATCTGCTGCGCCTGTCTCGCCAGCGCGGCGAACGCCTCGGGCGCGACGTAGCGGCGCACCGGCACGTTGCCGGGGCGCGGCTGCAGGTACTGGCCGATCGTCAGCATGTCGACGTCGTGGGTGCGCAGGTCGCGCATGACCTCGAGGACTTCATCGTGGGTTTCGCCCAGGCCCAGCATCAGGCCCGATTTGGTGGGCACGCGCGGGCAGCGCTGCTTGAAGGATCGCAGCAGCTGCAGAGAATGGACGTAGTCGGCGCCGGGCCGCGCCTCGCGGTACAGCCGCGGCACCGTTTCGAGGTTGTGGTTCATCACGTCCGGCGGGTCTGCCGACAGGATGTCGAGCGCGAGCTCGGAGCGGCCCCGGAAGTCCGGCGTCAGCACCTCGATCTGCGTCCGCGGCGAGCCTCGCCGAATGGCCCGAATGCAAGCGGCGAAGTGCGCGGCGCCGCCGTCGCGCAGATCGTCGCGGTCGACGCTGGTGACGACGACATAGCGCAGGGCGAGCCGCGCAACCGCGTCGGCGAGATGCTCGGCCTCGAGCGGGTCGGGCGGCAACGGCCGCCCGTGGGCGACGTCGCAGAACGGGCAGCGGCGGGTGCACAGATCGCCCAGCACCATGAAGGTCGCCGTCCCCTTGCCGAAGCACTCGCCGATGTTCGGACACGAGGCTTCCTCGCAGACCGTGTGCAGCTGCGCTTCCCGCAACAGGCGCTTGACCTTGCCGAAGCCCTCGCCGTGCGAGACGCGTACGCGAATCCACGGCGGCTTCGGCAACGCTTCGCGGACCTCCACCCGAATGGGGATCCGGGCTGTCTTGGCGATGCCGCGTTGAGCGGCGCCGGCGACGGGCTCGTTCATGGTGGCGCTCAGTCGATTGCGGGCGCGAAGGCGCGCTCGGAGCCCGCATCGACCACCGCGAGCGCCGTCATGTTGACGATCCGGCGCACGGTTGCCGAAGGCGCGAGGATGTGCACCGGCCGGGCCGCGCCGAGCAGGATGCCGCCGACCGCGATCCCGTTGCCGGCGGCGATGCGCAGCAGGTTGTACGAAATGTTGGCCGCATCGACGTTCGGCATCACGAGAACGTTGGCCTCGGTCGCAAGATTCGAGTCCGGGAATTCGCGGTCGAGAATGGGTTTCGACAGCGCCGCGTCGCCGCGCATCTCGCCTTCGACGGCGAGTTGGGGGTCGCGAGCCTTGATCAGTCCCAGCGCGGTGCGCATCTTCACCGCCGAAGCAGCGTCGGATCCGCCAAAGCTCGAGTGCGAGAGTAGCGCGACGCTCGGCGTCACGCCGAAGCGCCGGACCTCTTCGGCCGCGAGCAGCGCGATCTCGGCGACCTGCTCGGCCGTGGGGTCGCGGTTGACGTGCGTGTCGACGATGAACAGCTGGCGCCCGGGCAGCATCAGCATCTGCATCGCCGCGAACGTCTCGGTGCCCGGCCGCATGCCGATCACGTCGCGCACGTGGCGCAGGTGATCGGCGTAACTGCCGAACGTCCCGCACAACATGGCGTCCGCCTTGCCCTGGCGCACGAGCAGCGCCGCCAGCAGCGTCGCCCGGCTGCGCACCTCGACGCGCGCCGCCGCGGGCGACATGCCGTCGCGACGCCTGAGGCTGTAGTAAGCGTCGGCCGCATCGCCGTAGACCGCCGCATCGAGCGGGTCGATGGTGTCGAAGTCCTTGCCGACCGTGAGCCGCAAGCCGAACTCGGCCATGCACCTGACGATGACCTCCGGGCGGCCGAGCAGCAACGGTCGGCCGAGACCCTCGTCGACGACAACCTGGGCGGCACGCAGCACGCGCTCGTCTTCACCCTCGGCGTAGACGATTCGCTTCGGCGCATGCTTGGCGGCCGAGAAGATCGGCTGCATGCTGCTGCCCGACTGGTACACGAACTGCGAGAGGCGCTGCCGGTATTCCTGCATGTCGGCGATCGGCCGGGTCGCGACACCGCTCTCCATCGCCGCCTGCGCCACCGCCGGCGCGACGACCTCGATCAGGCGCGGATCGAATGGCTTCGGGATCAGGTAATCGCGGCCGAAGCGCAGCCCGACCGCGCCGTAGGCCTGGGCGACGATCTCGGGGATCTCCTGGTGCGTCAGCTCCGCGATGGCGCGGACGGCGGCGAGCTTCATCGCTTCGTTGATCGTCGTCGCGCCGGTGTCGAGCGCGCCGCGGAAGATGAACGGGAAGCAGAGGACGTTGTTGACCTGATTCGGATAGTCGGAGCGGCCGGTGCCGATGACTGCATCGGGCCGCACGGCGAGCGCATCCTCCGGCATGATCTCCGGCGTCGGGTTGGCCATCGCCAAGATGATCGGATCGCGCGCCATCGTCTTCACCATCGCCGGCGTCAGCACGTTGCCTGCCGAGAGGCCGAGGAACACGTCGGCTTTGGGGATAATGTCGGCCAGCGTACGCGCGCTCGTGTCGCGCGCGTAGCGGGCCTTGTTCGGGTCCATGCCTTCGGTGCGGCCCATGTACACCACGCCTTTGGCGTCGGTGACCATGATGTTCTCGCGCTTCAGGCCCAGGCTCACCGCCAGGTCGAGGCAGGCGAGCGCCGCAGCGCCGGCGCCGGAGGCCACCAGCTTGACCTCGGCGATGTTCTTGCCGACGTGCTTCAGGGCATTGAGGATGGCGGCGGCGGCGACGATTGCAGTGCCGTGCTGATCGTCATGGAAGACGGGGATCTTCATGCGCTCGCGCAGCTTGCTCTCGATGTAGAAGCACTCGGGCGCCTTGATGTCCTCAAGATTGATGCCGCCGAAGGTCGGCTCCATCCGGGCGATCGTCTCGATCAGGGCGTCGGGGTCGTTCTCGGCGAGCTCGATGTCGAAGACGTCGATGCCGGCGAACTTCTTGAAGAGGCACCCCTTGCCCTCCATCACCGGCTTCGCCGCGAGCGGCCCGATGTTGCCCAGGCCGAGGACCGCGGTGCCGTTGGTGATGACGGCGACCAGGTTGCTGCGCGCGGTCAGGTTGCCGGCCTCGAGCGGGTCTTCCGCGATCGCCATGCAGGCATCGGCGACCCCGGGCGAATAGGCGAGCGACAGGTCGCGCGCCGTGGCCATCGCCTTGGTCGGCGTGACCGAGATCTTTCCCGGCGTCGGATAGCGGTGGTATTCGAGGGCGGCTTCGCGAAGGGTGGTGTCGGTCATGTCTCTTCTCCGTTGTGCGAACGGTTTCAGTTCGGCTGCGCGACCGAGGGGTGGCGGTCCGGCAGCAGCGTCTGCCTAACGCTGGCCAGGAAGGCCCTGGGCTGGTCGGCATGCACCCAATGCCCGGCGTTTTCGATGACCTGGACCGCGACGCGGGTGAACATGGGCTCAAACGCGGCGCCGTCGTGGTCGACGACGTAGTCCGAGTCCCGGCCCGCGATGACCGTCACCGGTCCGTCGAAGCGCAAGCCGAGCAGCGCGCTCGGAAACGCGCTCAGCTGCGGCATCGCCAGGCCGATGCCGAGCAGGTTCAGCCGCCAGTCGAAGTGATCGTTGCGCGCGATGAGGTTCTGCATCAGGAAGGGCACGACCTCCGGATCGGGAGCCGTCGCCTCCAGGCGGCGCTGCACCTCGGCCCGGCTGGCCGCGGCCATCACGTCGGCGCTTCGCATCGCTTCCGCAAACGCCGTCAGCGTGTCGGCGTAGGAGATGGGGGCAATGTCGACGACGATCAGACGGCCGATGCGATCAGGGTGACGCAGCGCCAGCGCCATCGCGACCTTGCCGCCCATGCTGTGGCCCATCAGCGTCGGCCGATCGAGCTTCAGCCGGTCGATCAGCTGCAGGACGTCGTCCGCCATCTCGCCGTAGTCCATCAAATCGGCCCAGGGCGATGCGCCGTGGTTGCGCAAGTCGACGCTGGTGACCGAATGCGTGGCCGCGAGCTCGCGGGCGACACTGCGCCAGTTGCTGCCCGATCCGAACAGGCCGTGCAAGACCACCAGCGGCGGTCCGCTGCCGACGGTTTCGCACACCAGGTTCAGCGCCACGAACGGACCTACTTCTTCTTCTGTGGCGGCAGGTCGGTGCAGTGGCCTTCGAAGACCTCGGCCGCCATGCCGATCGATTCGCCGAGCGTGGGATGCGGGTGGATCGTCTTGCCGATGTCGGCCGGCTCGCAGCCCATCTCGATCGCCAGGCAGATCTCGCTGATCAGGTCGCCGGCGTGGGTGCCGACGATGCCACCGCCGACCACGCGGTGCGTCGACTCGTCGAAGAGCAGCTTGGTGAAGCCTTCGTCGCGGCCGTTGGCGATGGCGCGGCCCGATGCGGCCCACGGGAACACCGCCTTGCCGACCTTGAGGCCCTCGGCCTTGCACTGCTCCTCGGTCTTGCCGGCCCACGCCACTTCCGGGTCGGTGTAGGCCACCGACGGGATCTGGCGCGCGTCGAAGAACGCCGCCTCGCCGTGCGCCGCCTCGGCCGCGACGTGCGCTTCGTGGACGGCCTTGTGCGCAAGCATCGGCTGGCCGACGATGTCGCCGATCGCGAAGATGTGCGGCACGTTGGTGCGCATCTGCCGGTCGACGTCGATGAAGCCGCGCTCGGTGACGGCGACGCCGGCCTTGTCGGTGCCGATCTTCTTTCCGTTCGGGCTGCGGCCGACGGCGACGAGCACCAGGTCATAAAGCTGCGGCGTGCCGGGTGCCTTCTCGCCCTCGAAGCGGACCTCGATCCCGGCCTTCGTCGCCTTCGCGCCCACGGTCTTGGTCTTCAGCATCACATTGTCGAAGCGCGCGGCGTTGACCTTCTCCCAGACCTTGACGAGATCGCGGTCGGCGCCCTGCATCAGGCCGTCGAGCATCTCGACCACGTCGATGCGAGTGCCGAGCGTCGAATAGACGGTGGCCATCTCGAGGCCGATGATCCCGCCGCCCACCACCAGCATGCGCTTGGGGAGGTTCTTGAGCAGGAGCGCGCCGGTGGAGTCGACGACGCGCTCGTCGTCGGGCATGAACGGCAGCTTCATCGCCTGCGATCCTGCGGCGATGATGGCCTTAGCGAACTTGACGACCTTCCTGGTGCCGCCAGCAACGCTGACCTCGACGTGGTGCGGATCGAGGAAGCTGCCGACTCCGGTGACGACTTCGACCTTGCGCGCCTTGGCCATCCCGGCCAGGCCGCCGGTGAGCTTCTTGACCACGCCGTCCTTGAAGCCGCGCAGCGCGTCGACGTCGACCTCCGGCGCCGCGTACTTGATGCCGTGGCGGCCGAGCGACTTGACCTCGTCCATGACGCTGGCGGTGTGCAGCAGCGCCTTCGACGGGATGCAGCCGACGTTGAGGCACACGCCGCCGAGCGTCGCGTAGCGCTCGACGAGCACGGTCTTCATGCCGATGTCGGCGCTGCGGAAGGCGGCCGAGTAGCCGCCCGGTCCGGCGCCGAGGACAAGCATCTCGCACTCGATGTCGGCCTTGCCGGTGAAGCTGCCGGCGGTCGGCGCAGTCGCGTGCGCCGGCGCGGTCGACGGCGAACCGGCACTCGCGGCAGCGGCAGGCGCGGGCGGCTTGGCCGGCGCGGCCGCGGTAGCGCCGGCGCCCTCGACGACGAGGATCACCGATCCCTCGCTGACCTTGTCGCCGAGCTTGACCTTGAGGTCCTTGACCGTTCCGGCGTGGCTCGACGGGATCTCCATCGAGGCCTTGTCGGACTCGACCATGATCAGCGCGGTGTCGACGGCGATTACCTCGCCGGGCTTGACCAGCAGCTCGATCACCGCGACGTCCTTGAAGTCGCCGATGTCGGGAACCTTCACTTCAACCAGGGCGGCCATGGCGCGAGCTCCTCAGAACAGCACGCGCCGCAGATCGGCGAGCACGTTGGCGAAATGGACGTTGAAGCGCGCGGCGGCGGCGCCGTCGATGACGCGGTGGTCCCACGAGAG
>Ga0207682_10000643_pt1 | contig 16285 bp, 14 predicted proteins | sample KBSM63metaG_FD_184332 | JGI IMG/M metagenome (GOLD analysis project Ga0207682, IMG submission 184332) | Miscanthus rhizosphere microbial communities from Kellogg Biological Station, Michigan, USA - KBS M6-3 metaG (SPAdes) (version 2) | ecosystem: Host-associated > Plants > Roots > Rhizosphere >... | reverse complement strand
CCGGGCGCGGTGCGGCTGGAAAACGCGACCGCCGCCTGGCTGGCGCGGGCGATCGGCTATCCGGCCGAGGCCGGCGGCACCCTCACTTCGGGCGGCAGCATGGCGAATCTGACCGCGATCGTCGCTGCCCGCGAGGCGCGCGATCCGGATGGCGGCGGGGCGGTCTATCTCACCCGCTTCGCCCATCACTGCATCGACAAGGCGCTGCGCATCGCCGGCCGGGCGCGCGCGCCGCGGCGAATCATCGCCACCGACGCGAATCACCGGATGGATGCGGGTGCGCTGGCCGAGGCGCTGGCGCGCGACGCCGCCGATGGCGTCAGGCCCTGGCTGGTGGTCGCCTCGGCGGGCACGGTTGATACCGGCGCGGTCGATCCCCTCGAGGAGATCGCCGGACTCTGCGCGGAATACGGCGCCTGGCTGCACGTCGACGGCGCTTATGGCGGCCTGTTCATGCTCTGCCCGGAAGGGCGCGAGCGGCTCGGCGGGATCGCCCGGGCGGATACGGTGGCGCTCGATCCGCACAAGACCCTGTTCCTGCCCTACGGCACCGGCGCGGTGCTCGCGCGCGACGCCGGCACCTTGCTCGGCGCGTTCAGCGCCAGCGCCGATTATATCCGGCCGTTCGCCGAGAGCGACGTCGGCCCGTCGCCCGGCGATCTCTCGCCCGAGCTCACCCGCCATTTTCGCGCGCTGCGGCTCTGGCTGCCGCTCCAGATCGCCGGCGTCGCCGCGTTTCGCGCGGCGCAATCGGAGAAGATCAAGCTCGCCCGCTATTTCCACGCCCGCCTCGCCCAATTGCCGGGCTGGGACGCGGGGCCGGCGCCCGACCTTTCGGTCGTCGCCTTCCGGTTCCGCCCCGGACAAGGCGATGCGAACGCCTTCAACGAGCTGCTGCTCCGGCGCGTGCAGGAGGGCGGGCGGGTGTTTCTCTCCGGCACGCGGATCGACGGCGAGGCCTGGCTTCGCTGCGCGATATTGTCGTTCCGCACCCATCTGGCGCATATCGACGAAACCATCGAAATCCTGGTCCGCACCGCCGCCGCGCTGCAATCGAACGAAGGGAATGACAGTGCAGGTTGAAGCCACGGCCAATCGCATCCAGGAGCGCTATGCGCGGCCGCTTTTCCTTCTGACGATCATTACCGGATCGTTTCTGCTTTTCCTGACCCAGCCGATGATCGCGCGGATGGCGCTGCCGCGGGTGGGGGGCTCGCCCTCGATCTGGAACAGCGCGATGCTGGTTTACCAGCTCCTGCTGCTCGGCGGCTATGCCTATGCGCACTGGCTCTCGCGGATGCGGCCGCGCCGCCAGGTCGGCCTCCACCTCGTCCTGCTCGGCCTCGCCGCGCTCTGGCTGCCGATCGGGCTTCGCGACCTGCTTCCGCCCGCCGAGAGCGAGCCGGCCTTCTGGGTGCCCTGGTTCCTGATCAGCTCGATCGGCCCGCTCTTCTTCATCGTCTCCAGCCAGGCGCCGCTGATGCAGCGCTGGTATGCGCTGGAGACGGCGCGGGGCGAGCCCTACACGCTCTACGCCGCCTCCAATCTCGGCAGCTTCGCGGGCCTCATCTCCTACCCTTTGCTGGTCGAGCCGCTGATGAGCCTCCAGCAGCAGAGCTGGCTGTGGACCGGGCTCTACGCGGCGCTGGTGCTGCTCGTCGTCCTGTGCGCCCTGACCGTGCCGGCCCAGGCGGTCGAGGCGGTGCCCGAGGAAACCACGCCGCCGCCCACGGCGCGGCAGATCGCGCACTGGGTCGCGCTCGCGGCGGTCCCCTCCGGGCTGATGCTGTCGACGACCACCCATATGACGACCGACATCGTCGCCATGCCCTTGCTCTGGGTGATGCCGCTCGGCCTCTATCTGTTGAGCTTCGTCATCGCCTTCGCCGCCCGCCGCGGCCCGGCCAACATCGTCACCATGCTGGCGCCCCTGATCATCCTGATCGCCGGCGGCCTCGCGTTCAGCGACGGCACCCGCAATCCCTTCGTGTCGGCCAGCCTCGGCCTGGTGCTGATGCTCGCCGTGGCGGTTGCGCTGCATTCGGAGATGTTCCGGCTTCGCCCCGCGGTCGACCATCTCACCCGCTTCTATCTCGCCATGTCGTTCGGAGGGATGCTCGGCGGGCTGTTCTGCGCGATCGTCGCCCCGCTCCTGTTCGACTGGGCCTACGAGCATCCGCTGCTGATCCTCGCCGCCGCTTTGCTGGTGCCGCAGATCGTGCTCGTCCCCTGGCCGCGGCAGCTTGCGCTGGTGCTCAGCCTGGTGCTGCCGGTGTTCGCCCTGCTGATCTCCTATGCGAGCGCGACCGGCCGGTTCGGCACGACGCCGCTCGCGTCGATGGGCGGCAGCATCGTCGTTTCGCTGATCGCTCTGGCCTGCCTCGGGCGGCGCTGGGCGTTCGCGGTCAGCCTCGCCGCTTTGATGCTGAGCTACGGCGGCTGGGGAACGATCGCCCGCTCGCTGCAGGACGCGCGCACCCGTTCCTATTTCGGCATTTACGAGGTCAGCACCCGGCCGGACGGCTCGGCGCGGGTGCTGATGCACGGCACCACCCTGCACGGCCTGCAGAATCTGGAGCCCGGCCTCGAAACCGTTCCGACTACTTATTATGCCCGCCGCTCGGGCGTCGGTCTCGCCTTGAGCAATGCCGAGGCCCTCTACGGCGCGCATCCGCGGATCGGCGTGATCGGCCTCGGCAGCGGCACGCTCTCCTGCTACGCGCGGCCCAACCAGGCCTGGACCTTCTTCGAGATCGATCCGGCCATGGTCCATGTCGCCCGCGACCGCTTCACCTTCCTCAATCAATGCGCGCCCCAGGCCCGGATCGTGCTCGGCGACGCCCGGCTCAGCATGGCGCGTCAGCCGGCCGATTCGATCGACATCCTCGCCGTCGACGCCTTCTCGTCCGACGCGGTCCCGATGCACCTGCTCACCCGCGAGGCGCTCCAGGTCTACGGCCGGGCGGTGCAGCGGGACGGCATCGTCCTCTTTCACATCTCCAACCGCTACCTGGACCTCAGGCCGGTGGTCGCCGATATCGCCCGGCGCAACGGCTGGACGGCGGCGCTGATGGAATATGTGCCGAGCAATGAGGAGCAGGTGATGAACGCCACGGTCTCGGTCTGGATCGCGTTGTCGCGCAATCCGGCCGCCATCGACCGGCTGGTCAGCCTGAGCGGCGGCGATGCGAAGAACTGGTCGGCGCTCGACACCACACCCGGTTTCGCCGGCTGGAGCGACGATCACGCCTCGATCCTGCCGATCATCAACTATCCGAGCCTCCCTTTCCTCGGCGGGGATTGAGCCGTGATCGAGACCGAACGGCTGCTCCTGCGCGGCTGGACCGAGGCGGACTGGGAGCCGTTCATCCGCCATACCGACACGCCGGCGGTGATGCGCTGGCTGGGCGGGGTGCAGGGCGGCGAGGCCATGCGGGTCACCCTCGCGCGCCTGACGCGCTGGCAGGAGGAGCGCGGCTTCACCTTCTGGGCGGTGGAGCGCAAGCGCGACGGCGAATTGCTCGGCTTTTGCGGGATCAAGCTCGCCGACACGGCGGGCAGCCCGATCGAGGGCGAATATGAGATCGGCTGGCGGCTGCGCGAGGACGCCTGGGGCCGGGGCTATGCGAAGGAGGCGGCGATCGCCTCGCTCGATTTTGCCTTCGGCGTGCTCGGCGCCAAGCGGGTGGTCGCGATCACCTTCATCGGGAACGAAGCGAGCTGGGGCCTGATGGAGCGGCTCGGCATGACCCGGCGGCCAGAGCTCGACTATGACGATCCCCGCTTTCCCGACCTCAACCCGACCATCGTCTACGACATCACCGAGGCGGAGCTGCGCCGATGAATTCGATCCCGTTCGGCGGCAAGACGCCGCTCATCGATCCGACCGCCTTCGTCGGGCCGGGCGTGCGGCTGATCGGCGACGTGGAGATCGGGCCGGAGGCGAGCATCTGGTACAATTGCGTGCTCCGCGGCGACGTCAACCGGATCCGGATCGGCGCGCGCACCAACATCCAGGACGGCAGCGTGCTTCACGTCGATTCGCCGCGCCCGGGCAACGCGGCCGGCCACGCCACGATCATCGGCGCCGACGTGCTGATCGGCCATCTGGCGATGGTCCATGGTTGCGTACTGCACGACCGCGCCTTCGTCGGCCTCGGCGCGATCGTCATGGACGGCTGCGAGATCGAAGGCGATGCGATGCTCGCCGCCGGGGCCATGCTCACCCAGGGCAAGCGGATTCCCTCGGGCCAGCTCTGGGCCGGCCGGCCGGCCAAATATGTCCGCGATCTGAGCGAGGCCGATCTCGCCGGCATGCGCATGGGCGTCGCCCATTATGTGGCGCTGGCCAAGCTGCATGCGGCCGCTTTGGCTTAGGGTCCGGATTCAATCAGCAAGGCGTTTGTCGCGGAGTAACCTAAGGGAGTCACCCCGGCGAAAGCCGGAGCCCATGAACCGAAGCGATCGAGGGCAGGGGATGACGATTTCGCTCAAATTCCGTGTTCATCGGTCCCGGCTTTCGCCGGGATGACTCTGAAATATTGAGTACGGACCCTAATCTCTCCGTAGCCGGTCGATCCGCGCCTGCTGCTCGGCGGCGACCCGTTCGCCCCAGGCGATCGCGGTCTCGAGCGCCGCCTGATCCTCGTCGTTGGTCGGCAGGTCCGCGCGCTCCAGGCGGAGCTGGTTGAGGTCGGCCAGGGCGGCCGTCGTCTGCGCCCGCGACGCCTCCAGGCGGGAAATCGCCTGCTGAGCCACCACCCAGCTTTCCGATCCCCGCGGTCCCGCCGCCCGTGCGGCCGAAGCCGCGGCGTCATGGTCGCCGTCGAACCGCCGCTCGCCGCTGCGCACGGTCTCGACCAGCGCCTGGATCTGCGCTCGGAGCGTCTCGTTCGGCGCGACCACGGGCGCTTCGCGGACCGGCTCGACGCTCATGTCGATATCCTCGGCCGGACGCCGCGCGAGCGAGGGAAACTGCTCCTGCGACGCGCAGCCGGCAAGCAGCACAAAGGCCGCGACGACGAGAGGAAAGCACCTGTCCATGGACCCCTCCTATGCCGCGCCCGGCGCTCCGGCAACACCGGCCTCCGCCGGTGCGGACCGGGGGTTGCGCGCCTCGGACCTTCCCCCTATGTCGCACCGTCTCGCGCGCCCGTAGCTCAGCTGGATAGAGCACCAGACTACGAATCTGGGGGTCGGAGGTTCGAATCCTTCCGGGCGCGCCACATACCCCCGTTCGCCGCCCCGATATGCGCGGGGAGACGCCGGCAGTGCGCCACATGGCGTTGGCGGCGAGCCATTGCGGAAAAAGATGCTCCGACCTGTCAGTCGATCGCGGCTTTGCCGGCCGGTGCCGCCGCGACGCGGCAAAAAAACGAGGGCAGGCGCCGAGGCCTGCCCCCGATTCATCGACGATGGGATCAGCCGACCGGCTGGGCCGCGGCCGTCCGCGCTTCCGCTCGATCGGAGACGGCGTCGAGCACGGCCAGCCTGGCCTGCTGAACGGTCGCGATCGCATAATCGATGGCGATGGCGGCGCCCAGCTTCCGATCCTCGTCGTTCGCATCGGCGAAGAAGGCCCCATAGGCTTCCCGGCGCTCACTGAGCTTGTCCTTCAGCCGCTGGCGGTCGCTTTTGATCTTGTCGCGAAAGTCGAGAAAATCCTGACCGCCCTTTTCGGCAGCCGTCTGCAGGTTCGCTTCGAGCCGCTCCATCCGTTCGGAGAGGTTGGTTCGGATCTCGTCGCGGCGGGCGTCGAGCTTCTCCCGGGCTTCCGTCCGGACGGCTTCGGCATCTTCCTGAATGCGCAGTGCCAAATCCTGCAGTTCCGCGATGTTCGATGGGAGGGGAGTCATGTTTCGGGTTCCTGATCTGGGGGGATGAACGGCAATCGGGCGCCCCGTTACGGGGGCGCGCAAATCCGTACGGCAAAGATGCCGGGCTTCATCGTTCCGCCTTTCCAGAATGGAAGTTTGGTTACGCCGTCGAGGTGAAGGTAGGAGCCCGATTAGGACGATCGGTCAGTCAGATGCAATTGGGGCAAACACCTAAGGGCGTCGACACCGACCGGCAGCGTTACGCGACGCTCTTGCGGACAGCCGGCACCAGGTCTCGCCCCCAGCGCGCATCAGTGATGTCCGGCTTCCGCCTCGTGCGCTTGCTGGTACCAAGCGCGGATTTTCAGAGTCTCGCGCGCGCAATGATGCTCCTCGACGACTGCTCGGCCTTCGTGGACGACGTTCCGGTGCGCCACGGCCTCGTAGGCGGAGAGCCGGACGACTTCGCCGATCGTGGCCAGATGCGCCTCGCACCTCTGCTGCGAGCCGAAATGGCGGATCCGCGCGAACCGCGCCTCGCGCTCGCTTGCGGCGGGGAAGGGATCGTGATGCTCCCTGACCAGGTCGCCGCCGTAAGGCGGCCCGTGGGTGAAGGACGGCGCATAGGCGCAGCCGCTCGCCAGCAGCAAAGCCGGAAGGCCGAAGGATGCGCGCCGGGCCATGGCGGAAGGCTAGGGCCTCGCGCGGATCAAGCCAAGCCGTTCATTACCGCTTCATTGCCTGATGCCATGAAGCGCGGAATAAGCGGACCCGGGCCAGGGACGCTCGCGATTCGGAGCAGGATGGGAATGAAGCAATTGAGTTCGTTTTTCGGATTGATGGCGGCTGCGCTCGTCACGTCGGCGGCGTCCGGCCAGGCGCCGCCCGCCGGGGCGGCGCTCGCGCCGGGGCAAATCGTCAATGCCGAGCTTTCCCCCAACGACGCGCAGCGCCGCTCCGGCAAATATGAGGACGTCTACACGCTGCAGGGGCAGCGGGGGCAACGGATCCAGCTCGATCTCGCCGCGCCCAATTTCGATACCTATCTGGTGGTGAATGGCCCCAATGGCTTCTTCCTCGCCAATGACGATGCCGCGGGCGGCGGCGAATCCACCGACAGCCGCCTGGTCTTCGAGCTGCCGGCGGACGGCGCCTACCGCGTCGCCGCGACCACCTTCCGGCCGGGCGAGACCGGCAGCTACCGGCTGGCGGCCTCGGTCCCGGCCGCCGACGTCGCGGTCACCGCGCCGGTCGCCGCCCAGCCGATCGCCATCGGCCAGACGGTGAACGGCCGCCTTGCCGAAGGCGACGGCCGGCTCTCCTCGGGCGAATATACCGATCATTACCGGTTCAGCGCCCGCCGCGGCCAGCGCGTCACCATCACTCTGACCGGCGCCAAGCTCGATCCCTATCTGCTGCTCGCCCGGCCCGACGGCACCAGCGACGCCAATGACGACAGCAATGTCGACGGCGAGTCCTCGCTCAACAGCCGGATCGACACCGTTCTCGCCGAGGACGGCGATTATGTGATCACCGTCACCTCCTACCGGGCCGGCGAGACGGGCGATTACCGCCTCAGCCTCGCCCAAAGCCCCGGCCATCCGCGCCAGATCGGCGTTCCCGGCGGCCCGCGGGTGATCGCTCTCCTCGTCGGCGTGTCGAATTATGGCGACCGGGTCTCGCCGCTCGCGAACACCGATGCCGACGCCCAGGAACTCTACAACAGCCTGCGCTCGGCCGGTCTGCTCCATCCGGCGAGCCGGGTGCTGACCAATGGCCAGGCGACGACCAAGGCGGTCGCCGAGGCCTTCGCCCAGGCCGCCGCTGCGGCGGGGCCGAACGACACCTTCATGTTCTTCTTCTCCGGCCACGGCAATCAGGTCGACGCTCCGGCGAGCGCCGGCGAGCTGGACGGCCGCGCCGAGACGATCGAGCTGTTCGACGCGGCGATGACGGACGCCGAGCTCGCCCCGCTCTTCGCCGCCGTGCACGGCCGGATGTCGATCGTCGCGATCGACGCCTGCTATGCCGGCGGCTTCCGCAATCTGGTCAGCCGGCCGGGGGTGATGGGCCTGTTCAGCTCCGAGGAGGATCTGACCAGCCTCGTCGCCAGCCGCTTCAAGGCCGGCGGCTTCCTCTCCTATTTCCTGCGCTCCGGCCTCACCGGCGAGGCGGACGAGGACGGCGACCGGATCGTCTCGGCCGGCGAGCTTTCGACCTATGTCCGCCGCCGCTTCCGCCGCGAGGGGGACATTCCCGCCACCACCCGCGAGGACGACCGCAATTTCCAGAACCTGCTCGTCGAGCGCGGCGGAGTCCATGTCGACGACGTCGTCGTCCGCTTCGGCGGCGGGACGACGCGGGTCGCGGAGGCTTCGCAGCGGACGCTGGCGCCGGTCCGCGATCAGGCCGTCGGCACGGGGGCCGCGAAGCGGCGCTAGTCGCCGACGTGCTCGGGCTTGCCCTTGCGCCTGGTCGAAGCGAATTCCTCGAGCTGCCTTTCGCTCATCGAGTCGGCCATGTGGCGCGAGGCGCCTTTCAGCTCGCTCTTCGGGGTCTCGCCGCGCTTGGCCGACAAAGCGGCGCCGGCGGCTTTCTGCTGGGCTTTGGACTTGGCGGGCATCGCATTTCTCCTTCACGGAGAAAACGGACGGCGCCGAGGCCCGTTCCTAGGCGAGCTCGGCGAGATCGAACGTCGAGAGCAGGGCGGAGCGGGCCGCTTCGATCCGGCCGTGGAGATCGGGATCGGCGAGGTCCTCGGGCGCGATCCGTTCGGGCCACCAGGCCTGGATCAAGGCGGCGATCCGGTCGAGCTGGCCCTCGTCGACCAGGAAGCGGGGATCGACGGCGGCGGGATCGGCGATCACGCGCAGCCTGAGGCAGGCGGGGCCGCCGCCGTTCGCCATCGATTCGCGCACGTCGACCACGCACAGGCGGCGGATCGGGCCGTTGCCCGCCGCCATCTCCTGGAGCCAGGTCCAGACGGCTTCGGTCTCGCGCGCTTCTCCGGGCAGGATCAGGGCCATGCCGCCTTCGGGCAGGGTGACCAGCTGGGCATTGAACAGATAGGATCGGACCGCGTCGGCGAGGCTGACCAGGCTCGCCGGCACTTCGACCACCTCCGCTTCCGGGAGCAGGCCCCGAAGCGCGGCGTAAAAGCCCTCCTTGTCGGCGAACGCCTGCTCGTGCGCGAACAGGACATGCTCGTTGGCGACCGCGACCACGTCGTTGTGGAAGGCGCCGGCGGCGATCGCTTCCTCCGACTGCTGAACGAACAGCGTGCGGCCCGGATCGAGGCCGTGCCGCCGCGCGACCGCCCGCGACGCCTGGAGATGCTGGCGGGCGGGGAAGGGGCCGCCGCCGACGCCATGGACGAAGATCTCGACGCCCGGTGCGTCGTGACCGCAGCCCATCCGCATATGGTTGGCCGCGCCCTCGTCGCCGAAGGCGGCGGGGACCGGGGGGTGCACGGCGAACTGCGCTTCGTCGGCGAAGGCGAGGCGCAGTTGCGCGAGCGTCGCCGGCCATTCGTGGCTTCGGTGCGCCATCGTGCGCAGGTTCGCGACGGTGAGGTGGCAGCGGCCGTCCGCCGTGTCCGGGGCCGGCGAGACGGTCGCCGCATTCGCCGCCCACATCGCCGAGGCCGACAGCGCCGCCGGGAGCAGCTCACCCGCGCTTTCCGATGTCGTGCCGAGCTCGGTGAGCCAGGCGCGGTTCGGGCGCGGGTGCGGCAGCAGCACCCCCTGGGCGAGGCCGAGGACGAGATTGTGGCGCATCTTCTCGACGCCCTGCAGCGCCGCCGCGCGCGGATAGGCGACATTGCCCGCGTTGACGGTGGCGGCGAGGTTGCCGAGGCTGAGGCCGGCATAATTGTGGCTCGGGCCGACGATGCCGTCGAAATTGATCTCGACCAGCGCCATCGCTTCAGCGGCCGATCGCGAGGAAGGTGTCGCCGAGCCCGACCCCGATCAGCCGCGCCGTCGCCGCGTCGAGGGTTGCCTTGTCCTCGCCGATGACGCCGACCGGGCCGTAGCCGCAGGCGAAGCCCGTCCGTTGCCCCGCGGCCACCATCATCTTCGGGCCGCCGCCGGCGTCGTCGATCGCGGCGAGCTGGAATTCGCGCGATTCGCGGACCGTGCGCAGCTGATCGATCTTCGCCGACATGGTCGGGCCGCCGTCGAAGATGTCGACATAGTCGCCGCCGGTGAAGCCTTCCTGCTCGAGCATCCGCATCGCCGCTCGGCCCGAGGGATGGGGCACGCCCATGATCGCCTTGGCGCTCTCCGAGATCATCGCGGTATAGATCGGCGTCTTGGGCATCAGATCGGCGATGAAGCGGGTGCCGTGGGCGCCGTTGAAGGCGTCGGCCTCCTGGAAGTTCATGCCGAAGAAGCGGCCGGCAATGGCGTCCCAGAAGGGCGAGCCGCCGGCCTCGTCGATCACGCCGCGCAATTCGGCCAGCACCTCGTCCGGGAAGCGCGCGCGGTGCAGCTTGATGAACAGGTAGCGGCTGCGCGCGAGCAGCACGCCGAGGCCGCCGGCGCGCTCGTTCGGGTGGAGGAACAGGCCGCCCACCTCCGCGCTGCCTTCGAAGTCGGTGCAGAGCGTCAGCATCTCGGCGCGAAAGGTCTTGCCAAGCTCCGGCGAGGTCTGGGTCAGCGTGCTGACCCGGTAGGAGTAGAAAGGCTCGACCATGCCGACCCGGCTGAACACCTGGCAGGTGCCGCGGATCTGGCTCGTGTCCGCATGTTCGAGCACGAAGACGAACAGGTCGCCGTCGGGATGGCCCATCACCCGCGAGAAGGCGTCGTCCGATTTCGCCAGCTTGGCGACCAACGCGCCCTTGTCGGGCGGCAGGTTGGTGAAGCCGCCGCCGGTCAGCTTCGCCATCTCGTAGATCGCCTGGAAATCCTCGTTCCGCGCCGGCCTGACCCTGAAGCTCACAAATCCTCCCCCTGCGCCAGCCTCAGAATCGTGAGCGCGGACAATTGGGCGCGCTCGACGAGGCTCTCGACGATCAGAAATTCTTCGGACGAATGGATGGCGCCGCCGCGCGCGCCCATCGTGTCGACGACGGGCACGCCGCAGGCGGCGATGTTGTTGCCGTCGCACACCCCGCCGGTATCGCGCCAGCTTATCACCTGACCGAGATCGGCGCCGCTGCGCCTGACCAGCTCGAACAGCTTCTGCGCCTGCGCGTCGACCGGCTTGGGCGGCCGGCCCCAGCTACCATGAATAGTTATGCGTACGCCGCGCTTGGCCGCGATCTCCGCGACCGCCGCCTCGAGGGCGGTTTGTGCCCGCTCCTGATCGGCGTGGCTGCGAGGACGCATATTTATGCGCAGGATCGCATGGTCGGGAACGACATTGTTCGGTCCGCCGCCCTCGATCCGCGCCGGGTTGACGCTCAGCCCCGGGGCCTTGGCCCGCTCCAGCAGCAGCGCCAGCTCGGCCGCCGCCAGCACCGCGTTGCGGCCGTCCTCGGGATTGCGGCCGGCATGGGCGCTCCTGCCCTCGACCCGGATCGAGAAATTGCCGCTCCCCGGCCGCTCCCCGGCAAGCGTGCCGTCGGGAAGCGCCGAGGGCTCGTAGGTTAGCGCCGCCTTTTTCCCGCGCGCCGCCTCCGCGATGAGCGTCGCCGAGCCCGGCGAGCCGACCTCCTCGTCCGAATTGATCACCACCTCGTAGCCGAGGCTGGCGACGCCCGCCGCTTCCACCGCATCGAGCGCGGCGAGCATCACCGCGATGCCGCTTTTCATGTCGGCGACACCGGGCCCGCCGAGCACCCCGTCCTCGCGCCAGAACACTTTCTGGAAGTCGTGGTCGGCGCCGAACACCGTGTCCATATGGCCGGTGAAGAGCAGCTGCACCGGCGCCTCGGGCCGCACCCGGAGGTGCAGGTTTCGGCCATGCTCCAGAGCGCTCAGCGATCCGTCCGCCGCCATCGCGTCGACCGGCGACGCATCCCTCAGCATCACCTCCCCAGGCAGGTCCGAAAACGCCGCGGCGAGCAGGTCCGCGACCGCGGTGAGCCCGGCAAGATTGCGCGAGCCGCTGTTGATCGCCGCCCAGGCGGTGACCTGATCGAGCATCGGCGCGTCCGCGCAATGTTCGATCGCTCGCGATTCCAGTGCCGACAGACCCCGCATGGACCGCTCACTAACCGAGGCCGCTGCCCATGGCCACCGGCCGGCTGGCGAGAAGTGACGAAACTGGTCCGTTCGCTAGGTGGATTCCGTCAACTCTGTCAATTCTCGCAGGCGGGCGCCCGAAACCCATCCCATTTTGCATATTAACAGTGAGCGACGTCAGCATTTCATCGGAGAACATATCACGAACAATGCGAAAATGCAAGCTTGGGGTACCGACCCGAACCGCTTAGAGCCAGGCCGCGAAGGCCTCCAGCACGTCCTCGTAGAGCTTCTTCTTGAACGGCACGATCAGCGCCGGAAGCTCGGCGGGATCGGCCCATTTCCAGGCGCGGAATTCAGGCTCGGCGGTGGCGATGTTCACGTCCGCATCCTGCCCGAGGAAGCGGGCGAGGAACCAGGTCTGGCGCTGCCCGCGCCAGCGGCCCTTCCACATCTTCCCGACCAGGTCGTGGGGTAGGTCGTAGCTGAGCTCGACCGGGCAGCGGGCGACGATCTCGACCAGGCGCGCGGGGATGCCGGTCTCCTCCTCAAGCTCGCGAAAGGCGCCTTGTTCGGGCGTCTCGCCCTCGTCGAGTCCGCCCTGCGGCAGCTGCCAGGCTTCGAGCGTCGAATCGAGCCGCTGGCCGACCAGCGCCTTGCCCTCGCGGTTCAGCAGCATCACCCCGACCGCGGGGCGATAGGGGAGGTCTTGCTGCTTCGTCATCGCCCGCCCGTCCCGGCGAGCAGCAGCTTCAGCGCCGCCACGCACTCGCGCACGTCCCCGGCGGAGGAGGGCACGGCGCGGCGCAGGTTGATGAAGCCGTGGATCGTGCCCTCCGCCTCGATATAGATCGTCCGCACGCCCGCCTCGATACAGGCGGCCGCATAGGCCCGGCCCTGGTCGCGGATCGGATCGAGGCTCGCGGTGACGACCAAAGTCGGCGGCATGCCCGCCTGGCTCTTCACGAGCGGCGAATAGCGCCAGTCCGCTTCGTCGGCGCAATAGCATTGCTCGAACCAGTCCATGCTGAGCGTGGTCAGCAGATAGCCCTCGCCGAAATCCTCCTTGCTCGGATAGCCTTTGCCGGGGTCGGACGCAGGGTAGATCGGCCATTGCGCCAGCACCGGCACCGCGGCGGGTTCGTCGCGTAGCGCCAGGGTGACGACGATCGCGAAATTGCCGCCGGCGCTGTCGCCGCAGGTGACGAGGCCGGTGGCCTCCCGCCCGAGCGCTGCCGGACTCTCCGCCGCCCAGCGCGCGGCGGCGATGCAATCCTCGACGCCGGCCGGCCATGGGTGCTCGGGGGCGAGGCGATAGTCGACCGCGAGCACCGGCATGTCGAGCGCGCGCGCCATCTCGGCGCAGAACGGCTCGTGCGTGTCGAGGTCGCCGAGCACGAAGCCGCCGCCGTGCATGAACAGGAACAGCGGGCCCGGCTCGCGGGTCTCACGCGCGTCGAACAGCCTGAGGCCGATCTCGCCGCCCGGCCCGGGGCAGGAAAGATCGCGGATCACCGCCAGCTCCCCGGTCGGCCCGTCGGCGACATGGCGCGAGGCAAGCATCATGTTCCGCGCCTCGACCGGCCCGATCTCATGGCTCTTCGGGCCCGGCAGATTGTTCAGATAGTCGAGGAACAGCCGCACGTCGGGCCGCACATAGGGTTCGCTCAAGGCCGCATCCTTCGCTGTCGAATCGCCGGGACACGCTCATAGGCCAAGGCGACGGCGGTTGTCGCGGCGGTCGGAGGGGTTTAGGGTCGCCGCACGCGTACAAGACCTATCGAAGGACAAGCCGTGGCCACGGCCAGACATTTTCTCACCCCCGAAGAAGCCAAGTCCGACGCGCCGCTCGAAGCGGTGGTGGTCCGCTTCGCCGGCGATTCCGGCGACGGCATGCAGCTGACCGGCGGCCAGTTCACCTTGTCGACCGCGCTCGCCGGCAACGACCTCGCCACCTTCCCGGATTTCCCGGCCGAGATCCGGGCGCCGCAGGGCACGACCTTCGGCGTCTCCGCCTTCCAGATCAATTTCGGCTCGGCGGCGATCGAGACCGCGGGCGACGCGCCGGACGTGCTGGTCGCGATGAACCCGGCGGCGCTGAAGACCAATGTCGCGGACCTCAAGCCCGGCGGCCTGGTCATCGCCGACGAGGGCGAGTTCGGCGCGAGGAACCTCGCCAAGGCGGGCTATGAAGCCAATCCGCTCGACGACGACCAGCTCGCCAGGTGGCAGGTGATCCGCCTCAACATCTCCCAGCTCACTCTCGACGCGGTGAAGCCGTTCGGCCTCGGCAACAAGGAGGCGCTGCGCTGCAAGAACATGTGGACGCTGGGGCTTGCGCTCTGGATGTTCGACCGCGACCGGGCGCCGATCGTCGCCTGGCTCAAGGCCAAGTTCGCCAAGGCGCCCGAGCTTGCCGAGGCCAATATCGCCGCGCTCAACGCCGGCCACGCTTATGGCGAGACCGCCGAGATGGGCGGGCAGGTCGGCCAGCACCATATCGCCGCCGCGCCGGCCGAGCCCGGCCTCTACCGGACCGTCACCGGCGCCGAGGCGATCTCGCTCGGCCTGGTCGCTGGCTGCAGGCTGGCGGGCCTGCCGATGTTCTTCGGCGGCTATCCGATCACGCCGGCCAGCGCGATTCTCCACCATCTTTCGCGGCTCAAGGAATATGGCGTCACCACCTTCCAGGCCGAGGACGAGATCGCCGCCATCGCCGCCTCGATCGGCGCCAGCTTTGCCGGCTCGCTCGGCATCACCTCCTCGTCCGGGCCGGGCATCGCGCTGAAGGGCGAGGCAATGGGCCTGGCGATCATGACCGAGCTGCCGCTGGTGATCGTGAACTCGCAGCGGGGCGGCCCGTCGACCGGCCTGCCGACCAAGACCGAGCAATCGGACCTCTACCAGGCGGTCTACGGCCGCAACGCCGACGCGCCGATGCCGGTGATCGCCGCGCGCTCGCCCGCCGACGCCTTCGACTGCGCGATCGAGGCCTGCCGGATTGCGGTCCAGTATATGACGCCCGTCATGCTGCTGACCGACGGCTATATCGCCAATGCGGCCGAGCCCTGGCGCGTGCCCAATATGGCGAGCTACGAGCCCTTCCCGGTGGTCTTCCACGACCAGGCGCCGGGGGAGGGCGAGGCGGTCAATCCTTATGCCCGCGACGAGAAACTGAAGCGGGTCTGGATCAAGCCCGGCACCGCGGGGCTGATGCACCGGATCGGCGGCATCGAGAAGAATGTCGGCACCGGCCATATCGACTACGATCCCGCCAACCACCAGGCGATGACCGACATCCGCGCCGACAAGATCCTCGGCGTCGCCGAATCCTGCCCGGATCAGGACGTGTGCCTCGGCCGCGAGGGCGGCAAGCTCGCGGTGGTCGGCTGGGGCTCGACCTTCGGCCCGATCCACCAGGCCGTCCGCCGCGCCCGCAAGGACGGCCTCGACGTCAGCCACGTCCATATCCGCCACATCTGGCCGCTGCCGAAGAATCTCGGCGACTTGTTAAGGTCTTACGAGCGGATCATCGTTCCGGAAATGAACAAGGGCCAGCTCAAGACCCTGCTCCGCGATCAATATCTGGTCGACGCGAAGCCGGTCACCAAGGTCTCCGGCCAGCCCTTCAAGATCGCCGAGATCGAGGCCGCCATCGCGGAGGCGCTGGCATGAGCATATTTCGTCATCCCGGCGAAGGCCGGGATCTCGTGGAGACCCGCCGCGACTTCTTGTCCCGAGACCCCGGCCTTCGCCGGGGTGACGGAGGTGATCTATGAAACCGCCGAACCTCATCGCCCTGATCGCGATGCTGGTCGTCGTGCTCGCGCTGATTTATTATTTGAACTAACTCGTCATGCCGGACTTGATCCGGCATCCACCTTCTTCCCGAGTTGGAAAGAGAGGTGGACCCCGGGTCAGGTCCGGGGTGACGAAAAGGAAAGTTGAGGACCCGCCGATGACCGAGATGGTCAAGCTGACCGCCAAGGATTTCGCCACCGACCAGGAGGTGCGCTGGTGCCCCGGCTGCGGCGATTATGCGGTGCTGAAGGCCGTGCAGCGGACCATGCCCGAGCTCGGCGCCGATCCCTCCAGGACCGTGTTCGTCTCCGGCATCGGCTGCTCGAGCCGCTTTCCTTATTATATGGAGACCTACGGCTTTCACACCATCCACGGCCGCGCGCCCGCCTTCGCCACGGGCGTGAAGCTCGCCAATCCCGAGCTCGACGTCTGGATCATCACCGGGGACGGCGATGCGCTGTCGATCGGCGGCAACCACACGATGCACATCCTGCGCCGCAACCTCGATTGCCAGATATTGCTGTTCAACAACGAGAT
>Ga0207682_10000639_pt1 | contig 16323 bp, 16 predicted proteins | sample KBSM63metaG_FD_184332 | JGI IMG/M metagenome (GOLD analysis project Ga0207682, IMG submission 184332) | Miscanthus rhizosphere microbial communities from Kellogg Biological Station, Michigan, USA - KBS M6-3 metaG (SPAdes) (version 2) | ecosystem: Host-associated > Plants > Roots > Rhizosphere >... | reverse complement strand
CTTTCGCTCTGGATTACGCGGCGCTTCGGCGCGGGTAACTTATTGACGTAATATGACATTTGTATACGCCACGGCACAACCGGAGACGTTAACTAATTTGTCATCTAATATGTCAACTAAAGCGGCAACTAAACTTTCAACCAATACACGTTAGACTTCACGAGGATGCCCGACAGGCATTCGATCCAGTTAGAGCGAGACCGATGCGACTTTCGGCAACGATAAAAAATGATTGACAGCAGGCTACTGTTTGTCGTCACCCTCATCATCTTCGCCGCAGCGCCTACCGAGGCGCAGCAGCCGGTGAAAGTTCCGCGGATCGGATACCTAAACGCTAGTTCCCCTTCCGCTAACGCGGCCCGCATCGAGGCATTCCGGCAGGGTCTGCGCGAGCTTGGCTACGTCGAGGGGAAAAATATTGCGATCGAGTGGCGATCTGCCGACGGCAAACTGGAGCGCCTCCCCGCGCTCGCGGCCGAACTAGTGGGTCTCAAGGTAGCCGTCATCGTCACGGGCGGTGGGGCCCCAACCCGCCGCGCCAAGGAGGCAACTTCTACGATTCCTATTGTCATGACGAACGATCCCGATCCTGTTGGCGACGGTTTCGTCGCCAGCCTGGCGCGCCCTGGCGGAAACATCACAGGACTGTCCACCTTTGTCCCGGAGCTAAGCGGCAAACGACTGGAGATTCTGAGAGAGGTCGTCCCTAAGCTCTCCCGCGTGGCCGTCCTCGGGTCTTCAGGCGCCACGGGCTACGCACAAACGCTAAAAGAGATCGAACCCGCCGCAAAGGCGTTCAAGATGCAGCTTCAATTCCTAGACGTTAAACATGCCGATGATATCGAGACTGCATTTCGAGCCGCGAGCGAGGGGCGGGCTCAGGGAGTCCTCACGCTAAACAGCGCCATCCTCGGTTCCCAGCGAGCACAGATTGCAGAACTTGCGGTAAAGAAGCGGCTCCCCGTCATGTACCACCAGAGCGATTTTGTAGAAGAAGCCGGGGGGCTTATGTTTTACGGCGTGAACGTTCCCGACTTGAACCGGCGCGCCGCCACGTATGTGGACAAGATTCTGAAAGGTGCCAGGCCTGGCGATATTCCGGTCGAGCAGCCGACGAAGTTCGAGTTCATCGTCAATCTCAAGTCTGCCAAGGAGATCGGCCTGACGATTCCGCCCAGCGTGCTTGCGCGGGCGGACAAGGTAATCAAGTGATGGCACGTCTAACTTTCCGCTTCAGGCCGATCGCTGAAAAGCGCGACGGCTGAGCGCCACCGTTAGAGCGCAAGGTAAGAACGGAGGGACAAATGGAAAACAAACGCCACGCGCCGCGGAAGTTCTTTGCGGAAACACGTGAGCATTGGCCGATCATGTCCGTTTACGAGCGCTTCGAGCAGATTGTTGCGATCGTTCTGAGTCTCGTGATCTCGGTGATCATCGCCCTGGCGCTCGTGCAGCTGGTCATCCGCATCGTGCCGCTGTTGCTTAGCGGCGCGATAGATCCACTGGAACATGACGTCTTTCAGGCGCTCTTTGGCATGATCATGACGCTGCTCATCGCCATGGAATTCAAGCATTCGATTGTTCGCGTTGCTCTTCGGCGCTCGAGCATCATCCAGGTCAAGACCGTGGTGCTCATCGCGCTCATTGCGTTGAGTCGCAAGTTCGTCATTCTCGATTCCAGCGCCACCGCCGCAAGCACCATTGCGGCGCTGGCTGGAGCAACCCTTGTGCTCGGCGTGGTCTACTGGCTGCTGCGCGAGCGTGATGACCGCCTTGCCAAGGAGGCGGATTGAGCCTTTTGCGCTCTAGCTCTAGGTGTAACGGACGGGCCGCGAATCACCGTGCCAGCGCAAAGACCGTCGCTGCGGCCCGCCGTTCACCACGACGTTAGCCCGCATATGTCGCGTATCGTTCTGCTTCGCATCGTTGGCATTTTCACGGCTTTGCTCTTCGTCGCCATGGTGATTCATGCGGCACCACTTAAACCGAGTATCCCGACGATACATTTCTCTTTCAGCGAAGCAACTTTCAATTCCGTCCTCAACCAATGGCAGCCGACCGGCGTCGCCCGATTCAAGTGGCACTTTACGATCGACTTTCCGTTCCTTGTAAGCTACGGATTTTTTGGCTACCTGCTGTGCAAGCATACATCCCTCACTTTGGGGCTATCAACGCTGGTAAAGTCGTTGCTTACTTGGGCACTACCGTTCGCTGCTGTCATGGATGCAGTGGAGAACCTGCTGCACCTCACCTTTATCTATGCTGGAAAGGGAATACCGGCGGCGCTTTACTTCGTGGCAGGCACAGTCGCGACAATCAAGTGGGTAAGTATCGTGGCCTTCGTCATTGGCGCCGGCTATGCCAGAGTTCGAAATGCGCGCTAACCGCACGCTGAAGACGGACCGTTCGCAAGCGGTCTTCGTCCGCTTGCTTCGGGCCGTTTAGCGCCAGGCATTATGGCGACGGTTACACACATTTTCATAGCTCCGAAACGAGGAGCGCAAATGTTATCGCTGTCGTCCGTTGAAGCACTGACTGACGATGGTCTCTTCGGAGACCGATACATGGAGACAAAAAACCGTCGCGGTCCGGACTACCAGGTTACGTTCATCGAAATCGAGAATATCGAGGCATTCACCCAGGTCAGCGGGTTAGCGCTCACGCCGGAAATGCCTCGGCGTAATATTGTCACGTGCGGGGTTCGACTAAACGATCTCCGTGGTAAACGGTTCAAAGTTGGCCGAGCTGTATTTGAGGGGCTTGAACTTTGCGAGCCGTGCAGTCTTTTCGCGAAGAGAACACATCAAGAAGTCTTGAAGTTCTTCGTGCAAAAGGGTGGCCTAAGGGCACGCATCCTTACAGGTGGAAAAATCCAAGTCGGAGACCTAATTGATGAACATGCCTAATAACGCGTTCGATTCAGACGCGCGATAGCGCTGCGCGCCGTTCAACGCGGAAGTTGAAGAGCATGACGGCGCAGACCTCAATGGCGATGGCAAACATGACGTCGTCTTGACATAGGGCGTGCGGAACGTTTGGCGATGCGGCGATGTCCTACGCTAAAGTCCTGCAACGCTATCAGTTGGCGCAGAACAAGCTGATGAAATGGACAGGCGGCGTAGCGCGATAATCTCTGCGCTATACTAAGAATGCCTGACATAATTAAATACGAGGAGACTCATGAAATCGCAATTTGCCGCGCAGTTTACCGGACGTGCCGTTGCCGTAACATTGTTGACGCTGGTCGCGTGTCCTGCGCTGGCGCAGCAGTATCCAGCCAAACCTGTGCGCGTCGTCGTGCCATTCGCTCCCGGCGGCGGCAGCGACATCACCGCCCGTCAGTTCTCGAACAAGCTCTCCGAGTACCTCGGCCAGCAGTTTGTCGTGGATAACCGCGGCGGCGCAGGCGGGCTGATCGGCATGGAGCAGACCGCGAAAGCGCCGCCGGACGGCTACACCATCATGATGATGTCGGGCAGCTTCTCGGCGACGTCGGCCGTGCAGCGACCGGCTTTCGACCCGATCAACAGCATTATCGCGGTCGCGGAGTTTGGCTACACCCCGTTCGTGCTGGCCGTGCATCCGTCGCTGCCGGCGAAGACGGTGAAGGAGCTGATTTCACTTGCCCGCACGACGAAGGGCGGTCTCAGTTATGCCGGCACCGGTCTCGGCGGCGCGACCCATTTGGCGACTGAATTGTTCTCGAGCATGGCGAAGATCAAGATGGTCGCTATCCAGTACAAAAGCACCGGCGCCGCGATGTCCGATCTGCTGGGCGGCCAGGTGCCGGTAATCGTCGGCAGCCTGCTGCCGGTCACGCCGCATCTGCCCACCGGCAAGCTGAGGGCGCTGGGCGTGACGACCGCGAAGCGCTGGCACACGCTGCCTGACGTGCCCGCCATTGCCGAGACGATACCCGGCTACGAGGTCGTACTCTGGTTCGGCACGATGACGCCGCGCGGCACGCCGCAGCCGATCATCCAGCAACTCAATGCAGCCATCAACAAAGCGCTGCAGGACCCGGCCGTCAAGCAAACGCTGGAACGCGACGGCATGACCCCCAGTGGCGGAACGCCGCAGGATTTCGACCGGCGCATCCGCCAGGATTACGAGCGGTGGACGAAGGTCGTCAAGGAGGTCGGGCTCAAGCCGGGCGAGTAAATCGAGAAACGGGCAGTCTGACTTGTCAATCCAATGCGGCGCGCGCACAGCGCGCCGCTAATTTTCGAAAATATCCAATCGAGACTGGCGCAAGAGAGCCGGCCTATCTTCGAAGAATTAGAACGGCAGGCGGTCGAAAGCGTCAGCGCTAATTTTAAGCCTCATACCCCGACGTCACCTCTCCCGACTTCCGGTAAAACATATTCGGTTTGCGGTAGATCGCGAGGATCACAGCACCAGTGTCAGAGTGCGTTTCGTGTATCGAGCCGGGCGTGCGCCACACGTACTCGCCCGCTTTGCAGATGCCGTCGTGGTCGTAGAAAGATCCTTCGAGCACCCAGGTCTGCTCGATCTCGGGATGCCGGTGCATCGGGAGGCTCGCGCCCGGCGCCCATTTCAGCAGGCAGGTCAGCTCGCCTTTCGCCTTGTCTTCGTACAGCACCTTGATCTGGATGCCGGGAAACGGGCTCGGCTTCCAGTCGATTTCGCCGGGCTTGATGTAGGTCGAGCCGCGCGGCGTCGGCTGTACTTTGGGTTTACGCTTGACTGCTGTTTTGGCTGTCATCGGAAACTCCCATGCACAATAAGACGTTTCATTATCCGTCCGGGTGTCGGTAAGTCAACGAGCGCCGTTTCTTTCTCATCACGACAGCGGAACCGCGACGACCTTCATTCCTTCCGTCAAGCGGACGCCGCGCCAAGCCTCCGCCGCGTCGCCAAATACTCCGCCTCCAGCCGCTCGACGAGTTCGGCCGTAGTTGGAATGTCGTCGATGTTGCCTACGCCTTGGCCCGCACCCCAGATTTCTTTCCACGTTTTCGGGCGCTCGTTGCGGCTGCGATACTGCCCCGGCGCATCACTGGCGGGCAGATTGTCCGGGTCGAGTCCTGCATTGCGAATGCTGCCGGCAAGATAGCTGCCGTGCACGCCTGAGAAGAGCGGCGTATAGACGATATCGCCGGAGTTCGAATCGACGATCATCTGCTTGTAAAGGTCGACCGCCATCGATTCTTTGGTCGCGATGAAGCGCGTGCCCAAATAGGCGAGATCGCATCCCATCGCTTCTGCGGCGAGCACGCCAGCTCCATTCGTGATCGCGCCCGCGAGGACCAGTGGGCCCTTGTGGATCCGGCGCAGCTCATTGACGAGCGCGAACGGATTGACGTTGCCCGCATGCCCGCCGGCGCCGCCGCAAACCGCGATGATGCCGTCGACGCCGGCTTCCAGCGCTTTTTCCGCGTGGCGCACTTTGATAACGTCGTGGAATACGATGCCGCCGTACTCATGCACGCGCGGCACCAGCGCGGTCGGCGCGCTCAATGAAGTGATGACGATCGGCACTTTGTGCTTAAGCACGACTTCGAGATCGTCAGCGAGCCGGGCGTTGGCCTTGTTCATGATCAGGTTGACCGCAAACGGTGCGACCTTCCTGGCGGGATGTTCGCGCTGATATTGCGCGAGCTCGGTTTCGATCCGCGTGAGCCATTTATCCAGCTCCTCCTGCGGCCGCGCGTTGAGCGCCGGGAACGAGCCGATTACGCCCGCTTTGCACTGTTCGATCACCAGGTCCGGCCCGGAGACGATGAACATGGGTGCGGCGAGCACAGGCAATCGCAGGCGATCACGTATATGAGCGGGAAGCGGCATACCAATTCCTTGGGCGTGCGTGCTGGATTTATTGGGCGCTTAATAGCGCTGAATGATGAGTCTACCTTGATACCCGCGGGCTTGCAGCGGCAGCGTGGTTGGCTCGTGTATAGGGAGAGCCCGGAATCGGCACTTTAATTTCATGCGCAAATAGCGGAGCGCAAATCCTCACCGACGACAGCATTGACTGAACCGGCGGGCCGTTATATAGTTAGGCATATGCCTAACCAATCAATTCAGCTCAATCGCGTGTTCCAGGCGCTCGCCGACCCGACGCGCCGCGCAGTGCTGGAGCGGCTCAACCGCGGCCCCGCGCCCATGAGCGAGCTCGCGGAGCCGTTCGACATGGCACTGCCGTCTTTTTCCCAGCATCTGGACGTCCTGGAAGACTGCGGTCTGGTGCGCTCGAGCAAGGAAGGGCGCGTGCGGACTTACGAGTTCGTGCCGAAGAAGCTGGAAGCCGCCGAAGATTGGCTGGCGAAGCAGCGTGCGCTGTGGGAGCGCCGCCTCGATCAGTTGGATAACTACATAACGAGTTTAAAAAACAAAAAACGCTAAACCCGTGCGGCCGACAGCAGGTCTTGCCACGCGTTTGCAAGGCGCATAATCGTGGTCCGCCCACCGAGGGGAGGTGTAGAAACCAAATGACATTCGAATTTCGTTCGACGCGTGCATGCCGAGCCGGCACGACGATCAGGCTTCTTGGCCTGATTGCGTTTATCGCGGGCCTCGTCGCAGCGTTCCCCGCCTACGCTCCGCCCGTTGCGAAGATGCTGCGGATTGGCGTGCTATGGCCGACCACGCCGCCGCCACCAGCCAATGCGCAACTGGAAACGCTGCTCAAACATTTGCGGGAGCTCGGCTGGCAGGACGGAAAAACCGTTGCCATCGACTATCGATACGGCGGCGATGACGCGTCGCGACTCACGCTATTCGCCAACGAGCTGGTACGCCTGAAGGTCGATGTAATCACTACCACTGGAGATCTGTCGACCCGCGCTGTCCAGCAGGCGACGACGACCATTCCGATCGTGGCTACAGTAGGATTTCCGGTCGAGTCGGGATTTGTCAAAAGTCTATCGCATCCCGGCGGAAACATTACGGGCTTTGCCTCGCTGGCTGACCAACTGTCGGCGAAACGGCTGGATCTGCTGAAAGAGCTGCTGCCGCGGCTCGCCCGCGTCGCCGTGCTCTGGGACCCCGTGACTCACGAGCGCCAGCCGAAGGCGGTGGAAATGGCGGCCCAGACGTTTGGGCTGCAAGTCAATGTGCTGCGCGCGAAATCGGCGCAGGAACTGGAAGGCGCGTTCGCAGCGGCCTCGGCATGGCGGGCCGACGCGATTCTTGTGCTGGCATCGCCGATGTTGGTTGGCAACCGGGCCACCATTGTTCGCCTGGCAGCGAAGCACCGTATGCCAGCGATGTACCCGAGCACGACATTCACGGAGGCGGGCGGCTTGATCGCCTACGCGCCATCCGCCGACGAGCAGGGACGGCTCGTGGCCAGCGCCATCGATAAGATACTCAAGGGCGCCAAGCCCGCCGAAATGCCGGTTCAGCAGCCGACGACGTTCGACCTCGACATCAACCTGAGGGTGGCGCAGGAGATTGGCGTCAAAATTCCGCAATCGATCATTTTGCGCGCCAACCGCGTCATCAAGTGATCGTGACTACTCTAAAAACCTGAAGGAGAAGAAGCGATGAGTGGTGCCAGGACTACAAAGCCCGACCCGAAACTCGATCTCGTATTCGAGCGCGTCGTCGACGTGCCGAAAGAGCTCGTCTGGCGCGCGTGGACCGAGCCCGAGCATCTCAAGAAATGGTTCACCCCCGTGCCGTGGCAAACCGTCGATTGTGAAATCGACTTGAGGCCCGGCGGCATTTTCCGCACGGTAATGCGTTCGCCGGAAGGGCAGGAGTATCCGAACTTGGGGTGCTATCTCGAAGTCGCCAGGAACGAAAGGCTGAGCTGGACCAATGCGCTGGAGGCGGGCTTCCGTCCGTCCCGTGAGGAGTCCGATCCCGCCACGTGTGGAGGGTTCATCTTTACGGCATTTATCTCGCTTGAGGCACAGGGAAAGGGAACCAAGTACACGGCGCTGGTGATGCACAAAGACGAGGACAGCCGCAAAAAACACGCCGACATGGGATTTCACGATGGCTGGGGCACGGCGCTCGATCAGCTCGTGGCGCACGCTAAAACAATGTGATGCTCGCCCGGAGCGCCCGCTACATCAGCATGCGGATCTGCGTGTTGTCGCGCCGCAGGTGGTCGATCAACAGTTGATTCAGATTGAGCGACAGCTTGTGCCGTACGGTGGTGGCCAGCGCACCGGTTTGCGCGTCCAGCAGATTTGACGACAGCACCTGGCAGCGCACGGCCGTTTCCGCGTAAACGGCCGCAGTCCGGTGGACATTCTTTTCGACGAGCGCCAGCTCGCCGAAGACCATGCCCGACGAAAGCACGGCGAGCCGCTTGCGTGCTTTGCCGATCGGCAAAGTGACGGCAACTTCGCCGCGCTCGATAAAGAAAATCTCGTCGCCGGGTTCGCCTTGCTTGAGGATCACGTCCGTCGCCTTGAAGTCGCGCGCCTGCATCAGCGCGATCAGAAACTGCATCTCGTCCTGCTGCAGGCCGCGCAGCAGCGGCTGCTGAGTGAGGCTTGCCGGCAATTGCGACGCGCCGTGGCTGCGGCGGCGCTCGGGCACGTGTGGACCGGGCGGGTCATTCATGCGCCGCTCGCGCTTGCTGCCGCGGCGTGAGCGCCCGAGCAACCGGTTCTCGCACCACTCGAGCGCGTGGTCGTTGTCCGCAAAGCGGAAAGGGTCGAATGACGCTTCTCTGCCCAGGCGCAGCCGCAAATCCCGCGCGAAGGCGAATTTGTCGTCGGCATGCGTGAAGAACAGAAACTTGCCCGCGTCGCTCAAGTTGATGCAAAGCTGGGCGAACAGGCGCACCCCGGCGGTGTCGATCGTGAAAACCCGCCGGGTGTCAAGAATGAAAAAATTGGCCGCCGTCACTTCCTTCAGCAATGTATAGATGACCAATTCCGTAGTGATCAACCCGAAGTCGCCGGTCAACTCGAAGATCTGAATCGCCGTGCCCGTAGTGTCCAGCAACGTCGAGGCCGGCGCATTGCGCAGGCGCGGCGAGCGCATCTTCACGCCGTCATAGCGGTTGCGAATTACCGATGGCTGGGTACGCGTGGTGTTGAAAATATGCAGCCCGAAATCCTTGGAAAGCCGCCGGCACGTCTCGAGTCCGCGCACGCTATTGCCCTTCGCGTCGAGCCGCGGCGAGAAGATGCCTATCCCCATCTGCCCCGGCAGGACCGCGGCGATGCCGCCGCCGACACCGCTTTTGGCGGGCAGGCCGATGTCGTATATCCAGTTGCCGGCGTAATCGTACGTGCCGCAGGTCGACATGATGCTGAGCAGTTTTTCAACCGTTTCGCTCTTCACAGCACGCACGGCGGTGATCGGGTTGACGCCGTTGTTGGCGAGCGTCGCGGCCATCAACGCGAGATCGCGGCAATTCACCAGGATAGAGCACTGCCGGAAATATAAATCGAGCGCGTCCTCGGGCTGATCTTCCAGGATGCCGAAGTTGCGCAGCATGTGCCCGATGGCGCGATTGCGGTGGCCGGTGCTCGATTCCGACTGGTACACGTTTTCGTCGATCGTCAGCGGATGATCGAGATAACGCGAGAAATGTTCGAGGATGCGCGCAAGCCGGTGGGAGACGTCGCGGCCCTTGACCATGCCGGTTGTCGCGATCGCGCCCGCATTGATCATCGGATTCAGAGGCCGGCCGGTCACCGGGTCCAGGCTGATCGAGTTAAAGGCATCACCCGACGGCTCCACGCCGACCCGCCGCATGACTTCTGCAAGACCGCGATCTTCGAGCGCGATTCCGTAGACAAACGGTTTGGAGACCGACTGGATGGTGAAAGGCTGGCGCGAATCCCCGACCTGGTAAATATGGCCGTCGACGGTCACGATTACGATGCCGAACCACTCCGGATTCGCGCGCGCGAGTTCCGGTATGTAATTCGCGACATTGCCTTCACGCATCGGATGAATCTGCGCGTGCAGCTCCTCCAGATACTGCAGGATCGGCGACTCGGCGATTACGGTTCGGTCATTCAAGCTGGGATTCCTGCGGATGCGCCTAAAGTTTCGGCTTGCTGAGCCGAGAGGTCATATGCAATTCATATGCCAGAGCGTGCCGCTGCATCAGGCTTGTCGAATCAGGTGGTTACAGGCAGCGCCGCCAATTATGGTGCGCGGGACGCCCCGAATGCGTGCATCATAAAAAATCCGCACCATGTCGCGGCGGCGCAGGGACGCGCGAGGGACTTTCCGCTGTATTCAGCGGCGCAGTCTATTCGAACAATGCCGGCGCTTTGACGGCGGGCGCAGCACCCGGTTTGCTCAACGCGCCGACGCGCACCCCCAGCAATCTAATGCGCCGGTCGAGCGGTATCCGTTTTAAACATTCGCCCGCCGCGCGACGTATCAACGCGGCATCCTGGGTGGGCGCTTCTATCGTCTGGTCGCGCGTGACGGTTTTGAAGTTGTCGAAGCGCAGCTTGAGCCCGATGGTCTTGCCCGCATAACCTTTGCGCTGCAAATCTCCCGCGAGTTTTACGCACAACTCAGTGAAGATGCCCGAAAGCAGCGCACGGTCGCGCACGGCATGCAGGTCGTTTTCGAAAGTCGTTTCGCGGCTGATCGACTTGGGTTCGCTGTATGTGACGACGGCGCGCTCGTCGCGCCCGTGCGCAGCTTCATACATCCACGCGCCGAAACTCCTGCCAAAATTTTCTACGAGCAGGGCCGGATCAGTTTTGGCGAGGTCGCCGATCGTGTGAATGCCGAGCATATCGAGCCGGGCGGTGGCCTTGGGGCCGATGCCGTTGATTTTGCGTACGGCGAGCGGCCAGACGCGGGCGGCGATGTCGGCATTGCGCAATATCGTGATGCCCGCAGGCTTGTCGAGCTCGGACGCGATTTTCGAAAGCAGTTTGTTGGGCGTGACGCCGATCGAGCACGACAGGCCTGTCGCCTCGTGCACCGCCTGCTGGATGTGGGCTGCGACGTCGCGCGCGCGCACCCACGGGTCGAGTGGTTTGCCGGCGGTATCGGACATCACGAGGTCGGTGAGGTCGATGTAAATCTCGTCGATGCCGCGGTCTTCCACCTGCGGCGCGATCGCGCGCACCGCCTCCTTGAACATGCGCGAATAACGTCGGTATTCGTCGAAGTCGGCGGGCAACAGCAGCGCGTCGGGGGCGAGCTTGGCGGCCTTCATCAAGCCCATGCCCGAATTCACGCCGAACGCGCGCGCTTCATAGGTGGCGGTCGTGATAACGCCGCGGCCTGCGTAGTCGCGCAGCGTCGGGAACGCCGTGTTGCCCGCGGCGTCCTGTACGTTGCGGCGGCGCCCGCCGATCACCAGCGGCCGGCCGCGCAGCTCGGGATAGCGCAGCAGCTCGACGGACGCATAGAACGCATCCATGTCGAGGTGAGCGATGAAATGTTGGGACATGCTTTCGCGGGTAGGTCAGAGCTTATTGAAGCTGCCGCCATCCTGGCCTTCCTCCGTAAACGGTGGAAGGAATCAAATGTTTAACTCTTTATTTTCCGGCAATGCGGGTGAGAGCCAGGGTGTGGGGAGGCTAGTAGAAGACGAGCGCACGCGCTTCTATGCTCTGGCGCGGCCGCGCGGCAGGCGGAGTCGCAGGGTCCTTGAACGAAGTGTGCGCGGTAAAGCGCGCGCGCCCGTCGGTTGCCGAGTCGAACACTTTGAACACGAGCGCCTCGTCGCGGCGCATGCGCGGAAAATAAAACCAGCGGTGGCGCGGGTTGTAGCGCAGCCGGTAGGTTTGCCCGACGCGGTTTGGGTAGCGGCGTTCCGCGACGAGCAGGTCGCCGAACTCGACGCTTTGCGCGTCGGCAATCGCGAGCGGGTTAGCTTCGATCGGCTGATTGATCGCGCGCCACACCTGAATGATTGCGAAGCGGCCGGCGAGCAACCGGTCCGCTTCAGCGGGAAGCAGGTCGCGCACGCGCTGCGGCGCCGACCATTCGGTGTAGTCGTTATGCGCCGAGAGGATCGGCTCGCGTATGAGTTTTTCCTCGCGCTCGGCTTCGGCGCCCGAGCGCAGCGTGTGATCGAACACGACGACGCGCGACGCGCCGGAAAGTTTGCAGATGAGCTGCTCGACTTCGGGGTAATACGCCGCCGTGAGATTCGCTTGGTCGAAAAAATCCGCCACCGCGGTCGGGTGCTCGACAAATACGAAGCCGTTCTTGTCGAGCGACAATTGCGCTGCCAGCGGCCGCCCGTTCTCGACCTTCATCGGCCGCGGATCCATCGTGCCGATATGCCGGCGATGAATGTTGTTGGGTCCGAACGTCTCGTTAATTAGCTTTTCGCCGGTATCGAGCGTGTACGGAATGTCGGCGGTGATCGCGGTCATATTCAATCCGGAAGTATCGGTCACTATTCTCCCACTTTAGCCAGCCCCCGGCACGCACGCTTCGCAAGCGGCTCGGTGTGGAATTGACGCGAAAAAAACCCCGCCGAAGCGGGGTTGATGCGATCGCCGCGAGGCCAGTTCAGGCGACTCGCTGTTTCCTGCGTCGCACAATGAATCCCAGCAGACCGAGACCGGCAAGCATCAGGGCGTAGTTTTCGGGTTCCGGCACTACGTCGACCCGCGGGAGGACGACGACCGCAGCGTTTACGTTCAGGACGTCGAACGCCCAGTGATTGTCGCGCATGTCGCCGGTCGCATCGATGAAACCGGGCGACAGTGCGCCGTTGGAGAAGCCGTTCGAGAGATTCGGTCCGTTCGCGTAGTTCGCGTAATCCGCGACCGACACTGCGTAATCGCCGGGGGCGAGCGACGATTGGAGGAAGGTATCGTAGTGCGTTGCGGTCACTGCATCCGCGGGAACGCTGGCGCCGCCGTCATCGTTCTGGTTAATCAGTAATCCTGTACTGTCGAACAGCGCCAGGATCGGGTCAAAGCCGCCGCGCAAAATCGTGGCGCCCGCGGCGTTCACGCCGCCGGCATACGACCAGGTTCGCAACGTCACGGTGGAAGGCGCGCCCACGGTGAATTTGAAAAGCTGAACTTCGTTGTGGTCGGACAGGGTGCCCGTAAATGAAAAGTTGGCCGCGAGCGAGGCTCCGCTGAGCAGCAGTCCGGCGGCAAATCCTGTCAAGCTCAGCAGCGTCCCACATAAAGCCGAGCCCGGCGCGGTAACTCGATTCATGGTCGTGTCTATCGTGAGTAGCGTGGGGTAGAGAAAGCCGGCAGACAATGGCTCTTATTCAGCAAAACGCGTTGGGGAGCGAGAATGGAGCCTATGTCTGTCGGGGAAACCGGCAAAAGAAAGTAAGGGAATGGTAAATCCGGCGTAGCATTTCCTCTGTCGGACGGAACCGGATTTTGTGTAGGAGTTTCGGATACCATCGTCATCCGTACCGCCGAAACCTAATGTCATTAATGACGCGTCCGGCGGGGTGCTGACAATAAAAGGAGGCAGCGCTTGACGGCGCTGCCTCTTGTAAGAATCTCGGCGCCAGGCGGAGTCGCGCAGATGCGGCCGGTCCTACGTGCCTCGTCCCCACAGCGCGCAATAGCGGCGCAGCACGAATGGCAGGTTGGCCTCATAGCCGGGCCAGCTCGCATACTTCGGCAGCTTCAACTCCTTCTCGACCGGATCCCAGCACTTGCCGGCCTGTGCTTCGACTTTGACCGCCGCCGAAGCATCCTGCAGGAACGTCAGCTGGTCCTGGGCGTCTGCTTTGGTGCCATACCGGCCGCCGACGCCCGGATGGCCGGGAATCAGCGTGTTCCAATCGAGTTTCAGCACGCGCTGAATCGCGGCTTCGGCTTCGAGCGGATAAAAATCGATCATGCCCCGGCCCGGCACTTGGCCGACCGGCAGGAAATCCACCGCAAACAGGACTTTTTCCTTGGGCAGCAGCATGACGATCGTGCTGTCCGCATGGTTGAGGCCGACGTAATGAAGTTCAAGCGTGGTGCCGCCGAGCGTGATGGTGTGCTTGGCATCGCCCATCGTCTCATCCGGAAGAATCGTGTGCGGATCTTTGAGCACTGCCAGACGCTCCTGTGCCCGCTTGTGCGACAGGAACCTGGCGCCGGCGTCCTTGAAGGGCTTGCCGCCCGCGATATGGTCGAAATGGTGGTGGCTGTAGATCACGTACTTGATCGGCTTGTCGGTGACCTTGCGGATTTCCGCGACGTAAGTGTCGACTGCCTGGGGACGACCGTAGCCGATCGGGTCCGTCGCGATGACGCCCTCGGGAGTGACGACGAACATCGACTGGCTGGTCTGATAGCGGAATACATAAACATTGTCGGTGCCGTCCACCTTTTTCGTTTCAAATACCGGCGGTTTTGGCGGTGGCGCCGCGGCAGGTTCGGCCGGCGTCTGGGCGCGCGCCCATGGAGCGAGCATCAGTGCGCTTGCAAGCAATACCAGTTTGCTGAATTTCATGGTTTTGTCCCCCAAAGTCAGATGTGATGTCCGCGACGGTCGCCGCCGCTTGGGACGCAAACACCGCGGACCGCTACGGTATTCCAGCTGCATGTAACGCGCAAGGGGATTGGGGCAAAGATGGCAGGGACGAGGATGACGAGATGCCGCTGACGCGATGAGATCCGGCCCGATCGACCCGAAGCGGTGATTCGATTTTCTCGATCGCGGTCACTCGCGGCCCTACACGATCATGCTCGTCGGCACGCACGAGGAGCGATTACTGCGTTTTAACTATGAGCAGCGTTTCCGTGCGATTCGTCGGATCGAACTGCGAGCGGCCCGTATGGTTCAGGTGTCTTCCGTATACATGAAATGAAAGCGTTGTCCGCTCGGTTTCGTTCTGCACTTCGTGTATGGCCCCGGTCGGCAGTGCCACTACGTCACCCTCGTCGCAAACCTTCTCCCCGATCTTTTGCAGTTCGGCGTAACCCGGCCGCGAGCGGTCGTCTATACGCTCCCAAAAGATGTTGCGCTCAGGTCCGTCCACGCCGACGACAACAGCCCATGTCCCGTGATTGTGCGGCGCCGCTCCCCGCCCTGGCAGCCAGCTGATCGCGACCACGAACAACGTGTTGTCGGGCTCAACGTGCAACACGTTGACACCGTATCCCTGTTCCTGATTTGCCGAATATAGCTCCGGGGTCAGCCATGACCTCGCACGCGCGGCGCGCTTCGCTAGTGGACGAACACGCGAGAGTACGGTGCGCTCGTCCGTCGCTTCCGAGGTAATGCGACGCAGGTCACCAATGAATTCCTGAAGCGTATAAGCATCCTTTTCCATATTCTCCCTTCAATAGGAGCATTTGGCAGCTTGCTCGATAAGGAGCATGGCCATATCTCGCCCCGCTACTTCGTCTCCATCAGCAGTTCGCGCTTCATTTGCGCAAGCGTCGTAATGCCGAGCAGCGCCATGTCGCGGTCGACTTCGTCTTTCAGCAGCTTTATCGCGTGGGCGACGCCGGCGTCGCCGCCGATCGCGGCCGCGAAGAGGAACGGGCGGCCGACGAACACGAACTGCGCGCCGAGGGCAAGCGCTTTCAATATATCGGTGCCGCGGCGTATCCCGCTGTCCATCATCACCGTCATGCCGCCGGCCTGCTCGACGACGCCGGGCAGCACCCGCAGCGGCGAGCTCGCGCCATCGAGCTGGCGCCCGCCGTGGTTGGAGACGATGACGCCGTCGACGCCGCTTTCGCGCGCGATCCGCGCATCGTCCTTGTTGAGCACGCCTTTCAGCACGAGCTTGCCTTTCCACAGCTTGCGCATGAGCTCGACATGCGGCCAGGAGAGCTGGTCGCGCTGCCCGCGGTCGCGCTCGCCCGTGCTCGTGATGAGCGGCGTGCGCGGCCCCATGTTTTCGAAATGCGGCATGCCCTCGGTCAGCAGCGTGCGCAGGAACATGCCGACGAACCATCGCGGATGCAGGAAGCTGTCCCACGCGAGCCGCACCGTCGGCCGCAGCGGCCGGTTGAAGCCGCTGCGCACGTTGTTTTCGCGGTTGGCGCCGACCGGCACGTCGACCGTCAGCACGAGCGTGTCGAATCCCGCCCTGGCGACGCGATTCACGAGCTCCGTGATCGGGCCCGTTTCGCCGGGCAGATAAGCCTGAAACCACGCGGTGCGCCCGGCCGCGCGAACGTCTTCCAAGCGGGACAACGAAGCCCCGCTCATGATCATCGGAATGTTCGCCTTTGCCGCTGAGCGCGCAAGCACGATGTCGCCATGATACGCGGCCATCGAGCTGCCCCCCATCGGCGCAAAACCGAACGGCGCGTTGTACGTCTGGCCGAAGAGCGTGGTTTTCGTCGAACGGCCGGACACGTCCACCAGCGCGCGCGGCACAAACGCGTAGTCGTCGAACGCCGCGCGATTGGCACGCAGGGATGCGTTGGTTTCGGCGCCGCCCGACACATAGCCGTACATCGGCCGCGGCAA
>Ga0207682_10000638_pt1 | contig 16330 bp, 15 predicted proteins | sample KBSM63metaG_FD_184332 | JGI IMG/M metagenome (GOLD analysis project Ga0207682, IMG submission 184332) | Miscanthus rhizosphere microbial communities from Kellogg Biological Station, Michigan, USA - KBS M6-3 metaG (SPAdes) (version 2) | ecosystem: Host-associated > Plants > Roots > Rhizosphere >... | reverse complement strand
AACGTCCGGCAACTGCGCAACATGGTCGAACGCACGGTGATTCTCGCCCCGCGCGACCGGATGGAGCGGATCGAGCCCGACATGCTCCCGTCCGAAATCACCGGGGGAAGCTCGGACAACGGCGCGGGTATCTCGACGCTGATGGGCGTGCCGTTGCGCGAAGCACGCGAGAGCTTCGAGCGCGAGTACCTGCGCATCCAGATCCGGCGCTTCTCGGGCAACATCTCGAAAACCGCGGGCTTCATCGGGATGGAGCGCTCGGCGTTGCATCGTAAGCTCAAGCTGCTCGGCATGAGTGATCGTGATGCCGGGATCGAAAAGGAATAGGGAACCGCGCCTCACAACGGCCATTTGCGAGATCGGGGTTTTTTCGGATTTGCGCAATTGAACAGCCGCACCTAGAATCGGCCACAGAACACATCGGTCGTCCGCCTGTTGTCACATGCGGCGGCCAGAACGCGGACCGCGCCTTGCGGCCGCCAACAAAAGGAGTCAGGTGAATGACCAAGGGAACCTTGTCGCCGCGTCCGCGAGCCACGCCCGAACCGGCACCGGCGCCCGCCGCAGGCGGCAGCGCCGCCGGCAAGGGCGCCAACCTGCAGGACCTGTTCCTCAATCATCTCCGGCGCGACAAGACGCCGGTGACGATGTTTCTCGTGAAGGGGGTCAAGCTCCAGGGAATCGTGACCTGGTTCGACAACTTCTCGATCCTGCTGCGGCGCGACGGGCAGTCGCAGCTGGTCTACAAGCACGCGATCTCGACGATCATGCCGAGCCAGCCGGTCGACGCCACGCAGTTCGGAGCTGGAGGGGAGGGCGGCAAGAAGCAGCGTCTGCTCCAGGACATCTTCCTCTCGCGCGTGCGCGACGCAGGCGTGCAGGTCACGATGTTCCTGGTCAACGGCGTGATGCTGCAGGGCCGAATCGCCGCATACGACCTGTTCTGCATGCTGCTCGAGCGCGAGGGCTTCGTGCAGCTCGCCTACAAGCATGCCGTCTCGACCATCCAACCCGCGTCGCCGGTCGACCTGACCACCGGAATCGACGAAGACGACGGTCCCCAGGACTGAGGACACGCCACTGATAGTTGATGACCAGATAGAAGGCGGCGTTACCCGTGGTGCGCGCGCGGTCGTGGTTTGTCCCGACATCCGTCGGCGGCGCCAGGCGGAGGATCCCGAGGCGCGTCTCGAGGAGGCGAAGGGGCTTGCGCAGGCGATCGGCATTGTCGTCGCCGAGGCGTTCATCCTGCCGGTACGCGAGGTGCGGCCGGGCACGCTGTTCGGCGAAGGCCAGATCGAGCGCATCGCCACCGAATGCGCGCAGGAGGACGCCGAGTTGGTGATCGTCGACGGCGCGCTGTCGGCGATCCAGCAGCGCAACCTGGAGGACAAGCTCAAGCGCAAGGTGATCGACCGCACCGGGCTGATCCTCGAGATCTTCGGCGAGCGCGCGGCGACCGCGGAAGGGCGGCTCCAGGTCGAGCTCGCCCATCTCGATTATCAGGCGGGCCGGCTGGTCCGCAGCTGGACCCACCTCGAGCGCCAGCGCGGCGGCTTCGGCTTCCTCGGCGGCCCCGGCGAGACCCAGATCGAGGCCGACCGCCGGCTGATCCGCGACCGGATGGCGAAGCTGCGGCGCGAACTCGATCAGGTCGCGCGGACCCGAACCCTGCACCGCGCGCGGCGTCAGCGCGCGCCCTGGCCGGTCGTCGCCCTGGTCGGCTACACCAATGCCGGCAAGTCGACGCTGTTCAATCGGCTGACCCGCGCTGACGTGCTGGCCGAGGATCTGCTGTTCGCCACGCTCGATCCGACCATGCGCGAGATCGCGCTGCCCGGCTTCGACAAGGCGATCCTGTCGGACACGGTGGGCTTCATCTCGGACCTGCCCACCCAGCTCGTCGCCGCCTTTCGAGCGACGCTGGAGGAGGTGGTCGCGGCGGACCTCATCGTCCATGTCCGCGACATCTCGCATCCCGACAGCGACGCGCAGCGCGAGGATGTCGACGAGGTGCTGAAGGAAATCGGTGCCGAGCGCGCGGTGAGGATCGAGGCGTGGAATAAGATCGACGCGCTGGCGCCCGATGAAGCCGAGCGGGTTCGGGCCGAGGCGGCGCGGCGCGGGGATGTCGCCGTGCTGTCGGCCTTGACCGGGGAAGGGGTGGCTGAGCTGCTGGCCATCGTCTCGGAGCGGCTACGCGAGGGGAGCAAGGAGCGGGTCGTCACCCTGCCGTCCTCCGATGGCGAGCTGATCGCCTGGCTGCACGCCAATGGCGAAGTGCTGAGCCACGATCATGAGGGGCTCGATACGCGATTCGTGGTGCGGCTCTCCGACGCCGATTGGGCGCGGTTCCAGGCCTGGCGGCGGGAGCGCGGCCGCTAGACCAAGGTCTTGGCGCGCTGCCAGAGCGCTTCTAGCCCGTTGATATCTATATCTTTCAAAGGTTTATCGGCAAGTTCTTCCACCTTGCGGAAACGCAACTCGAACCGCGCCGTGGCCTCGCGCAGCGCCGTTTCGGGATTGATGTCGAGGTGGTGGGCGTAATTGACCACCGCGAACAGCAGGTCGCCCAGCTCTGCCTCGCGCTCGGCGTCGCTTTCCGCCTGCTCGATCTCCGCCATCTCCTCGTCGATCTTCTGCTTCGGGCCCTCGATATCGGGCCAGTCGAAGCCGACCCGGGCGGCGCGGCGCTGGATCTTTTCGGCGCGCTTCAACGCGGGGAGGGCGAGGGCGACTCCGGCCAGCGCGCTCTCGTCCGGATGGTCTGCGCGCTCGGCCGCCTTCAGCGCCTCCCAACCCGGGCTCCGTTCCGCGTCGCCGAAGATATGCGGATGCCGGCGGATCATCTTCGCGCAGATCGACGCCATGACGTCATCCAGCGTGAAGGCGCCGCGCTCCTCGGCGATGCGGGCGTGATAGACGACCTGCAGCTGAAGGTCGCCGAGCTCGTCCTTCAACGCCGTCATGTCGCCGCGGCGGATCGCGTCGGCGACCTCATAGGCTTCCTCGATCGTATAGGGCGCGATCGTCTCGAAGGTCTGGACCGTGTCCCATTCGCAGCCGGTTTGCGGATCGCGCAACCGGGCCATGATTTGGGCGAGCTTCGCGAGAGAGGGGGCTTCAGGGTCCGGCATGAGAAAGTCCGATAATATACATTATGTAAAATCGAGATAATGGCCCACGGGCATCAGGATTTCAGCACCAGCGTCCGCCCCTCCACGCTCCAGCTGCGCAGGCTGGACAGGAAGTTCATCCCGATCACGTTGGTTTCGCCGAAGCCGTCGGAAATATGGACGGCGAGGTCGCGGCGCTCGATGTCGCCGATCTTGAGCGACGTTGCGCGGCCGCGCTGGACCATGACGATGCCGTTGGCGGTCTGCACCATCGTGCCGAAGCCGGCGCTGGGCACGATTCCGGCGCGGTCGGCGGCGGCGCGCGAAATGCTGGTCGTGGTGGCGCCGCTGTCGATCAGGAAGCGCGCCGTGTGGCCGTTCAGTTCGGCGTCGACCCAGAAATGGCCGTCCGAGGCCTGGCGGATCCGGATCTCCCCCGGCGCCGCTTCCTCGATGGTGCCGCCGCGCACCTCGACCATCAGCCGGTTGCCGAGCGCGAGGAATTCATCCTTGAGGGTGAAGACGATAAAGGCGGCGCCGAAGATCAGCACCCAGCCGACGAACATCTTCAGCCCCTGAGCGATCGGGACGCGCCGCACCATGAAGGCACTGGCGACGAGCACCAGGCACCCTAAAAGATAAATGAAGTGAACGGCTTGATCGCCATCGCTCACAAATCTATCTCCATTCCGTCATAGCCCGGCTCGACGCCTTCCGGAAGCTCGTCGAGGAGGGTACGATAATCCATGCTGGCGTCCATGTGGGTGAGGATAGCGCGCTTCGGCGCCATTTTCCTGATCCATTCGAGCGTCATGGCAAGGTGCGGATGGGTTGGATGCGGCTTGCGCCGAAGCGCATCGACGACCCAGAGGTCGAGGCCGTCGAACAAGGCGGCCATGTCGTCGGTCATCGAATCGAAGTCGGTCGAATAGCCGATCGCGGCGCCGCCGGCGTCGAAGCGCAGGCCGGCGCTGGTGATCGGGCCGTGCGGCTGGTCGACCGCTCGGACCGAGATGCCGGCGAGATTGATATGGGTGGGCAGCAAATGGCCGGCGACGACGGCGGGATAGCCCCCCTTCCCTTCGAACGCATAGCCGAAGCGCTGCTTCAGCAGGTCCAGCGTCTGCTGGCGCGCATACCCCGCCACCGGCCGGCCGCGGGAATGATAGAGCTGCCGCAGATCGTCGATGCCGTGGCAATGATCGGCATGGTCGTGGGTCCACAGCACCGCCTCGACGTCGCTGACCTCGGCGTCCAGCAGCTGCTCGCGAAGGTCCGGGCCGGTATCGACCAGGATCCGGGTGCGGTCATATTCGACGAGGATCGAGACCCGCCGGCGCCGGTTCCTCGGCTCGTTGCGATCGCACTGCCCCCAATCGTTGCCGACCCGGGGCACGCCGGAAGAAGTGCCGCAGCCGAGGATGCGCAACCTCATGCCGCCGCCTTGGCGAACAGAGTGTGGAAATTGGCCGAGGTCGCTTCGGCCAGCGCCTCGAGCGGCTCGTCCCTGAGCTCGGCGAGGAAGCGGGCGGTGTCGGCGACATAAGCGGGCTCGCAGGGCCGGCCGCGATGCGGCACCGGCGCCAGGAATGGGGAGTCGGTCTCGATCAGCAGGCGGTCGCGCGGGATGTTGCGGGCAACGTCCTGCAGCGCGCGGGCATTCTTGAACGTGACGATGCCGGAGATCGACACGTAGAGGCCCAGCGCCAGCACCTTGTCGGCGAAATCCTGGCTGGCGGTGAAGCAGTGGATCAGCGCCGGATAGCGCCCCCTCGCCATCTCCTCGGCGAGGATGTCGTACGTATCCTCCTCGGCGTCGCGGGTGTGGACGATCAGCGGCAGCCGGGTCTCGCGGGCGGCGGCAACGTGGGCGCGGAAGCTGTCGCGCTGCCGGGCCCGGTCGCTATGGTCGTAATAATAATCGAGGCCGCTCTCGCCGATCCCGATCACCTTCGGGTGCCGCGCCTTCTCGACCAGGGTCTCGGTCTCGACGTCCGGGTGGATGTCGGCCTCGTGCGGATGGATGCCGACCGACGCCATGACGTCATCCTCGCGCTCGGCGGTGGCGATCACCGCGTCCCATTCCGAGGCGCGGGTCGAAATGTTGAGCATCCGGGTGACGCCCGCCGCGCGCGCTCGCTCGAGCACTCCCTGCTGGTCCTCGATCAGGCCTTTGTAGTTGAGATGGCAGTGACTATCGACGAACATCGCCGCGGCTGTAGCGGCTCAGCCCCGGCGCGTCATCCCTGCCGCTCAATAGGTCGAGCGCTGGAAGCGGCGGCATTGCGCGGTGCCCCGCCCCGCCCCGTCGCAGAAGGCGGCCATGACCTCGCTATTCTCCTTGCGGATCCGCGGGCCCCGCGGCGGGCGCGGCTCGGGCCGGCGCTCGCTGCGCCCGGTCGGGCCAGGCTCGGCCATCTGAGCGGTCTGGGTCGGGGCCGGCGCAGCGGCGCCACGCATGCCGATCGCCGAGGCCATCACATAGCCGCTGACGCCGGCCGCGGTGCGTACGCGCCACCAGTCGCCCGCCTGGGTGTAGGTGGAGAAGGTCTCGCCCGGCTCGAGCCGGCCGAGGGTGAAGCCGGCCGCCGATGGGGCGCTGCGGATGACGGCGGGCCCGGCGGTCCGAAGCACGGCCTGCCGGTCGAACGTCTCGTTCGGGATCGCCGACGGGATTCCCATGGCGGGCTGCGCCGGCGGGGCGTTTTCGAGAACGGGCGCCGGTGCGACGACATTCGCCTCCGCGACGGCCGGCGCGGGCTGGCTGCGCCGCCAGAACCAGGCGCCGGCCGCCAGCAGCGCGACGAAGACCAGCAGGAGCACCACGATCAAGGCACCGCTCGGCCCCTTCTTCGCGGTCGCGGCCGAGAGCGGCGGCGAGGCGGGCGCCGCAACCGCCGGGCTGGGCGTCGGATCGGACAGCGACTCGGGCTCGGATCGGACCGCAGGTGCCGGCTCCGGCGGAAGCGCGGCGACGGGCGCTGCCATGGGCTGGTCGGGCTCGGACAGCGCGGGCGGCGGGCCGGCGAGGTCCGCCAGCCCGGTCCTGACGGCCTCCCAGCCCGGATGCGCGTCGTCGCCGAGCCAGGTCGAGATCGCCGAAACCTGGGCGGCATCGAACGGCACCGGCGGCGGATTGCCGTCGGCCGAGGCCTGGACCAGCTTCTTCATGCCGCGCGCGATATTGGCCTCGGCGCGAACCCAGTCGGATGAAGCGGCCGCGCTCGACCAGATGACGACCACCGCTTTGGCTTCGGCGATCCGGTCGGTGACCGCGTCGGCGGTCGCCGCATTCGAGCCACCCTCGGGCCGCCAGACGCCGTAACCGAGCTTGCCGATCGCCTCGGCGAGCTGCCGGGCCGTCGCCTCGTTCTCGACGGCGTAAGAGATCACCACGTCGGCCATGCCCGCTCCCCTTCACGGGCAGCCTAAGCGCGAAGGCGTCTGGAGGGAAGCGCCGAGGGCTCAGCGGCCCGCGCCGCCGCCCTCCTGCTCCTGCGCCGCGCCGCAGCCGATCCGATAGGCTTCGGGATAGGGATCCGGGTTGTAGCGGCCGGCGCTGCAGTCGCGGAACCCCTGCTCATAGGCGCGCCGCCGCGAAGCGCTCATCCCCTTCAAGCCGGGATCGTCGTCGGGGATGGTCGCTTCGACCGCGGTGTCGGCCGCCGCCACGACCTGGTTTGTAATCGCGGCGGCATTCGCAGGCTGGACTTCATTGTCCGTGGTCGCCTCGTTCTTCGAAGGGCCGCCGGCACATGCGCTCAAGGCCAGTAAGAGGGGCAGCAGCCTGCTCACAGGTCGGCCGGCGCCTCGATTCTCGGGAAGATCGGGCTCGGCACGCCAAGCGCGAAGCCGGAGCTTGCGAGCCGCTCATAGCTCGCCTCGTCCGCGAGCGCGGCATAGTCGCGCTCCCCCTCCGGAATTCCCATCGTGTCGAGCAGCTTCGCCGAGGAGGCCGGGATGATCGGCGCGATCGCGATGGCGAGGTCGCGAATCGCCTGGTAGAGCGTGGCGAGGACGGCGGTCATCCGCTCCGGGTCGGTCTTGCGCAGCGCCCAGGGCGCCTGCGCGTCGATATATTGGTTGCAGGCGAACACCGCTCTGAGCCAGGCTTCGATGCCCTGCGAGAGCGCCAGCGCCTCGAAATGATCCGGAACGTCGCCCCGCACGGTCTCGCGCACCAGCGAAAGCAGGGCCGCGTCCGCCGGGTCGCCCTTCCCTCCCCGCGGGACCGCACCGTCGCAATTGCGGGCGATGAAGGAAAGCGTGCGCTGGGCGAGGTTGCCGAAGCTGTTGGCGAGATCGGCATTGACCCGGTTGACGATCGCTTCGGTGGTATAGCCGCCGTCCTGGCCGAACGTCACCTCGCGGAGCAGGAAATAGCGCAGCTGGTCGACGCCGAAGGCGCGGATCAAATCCTGCGGATCGACGACGTTGCCGAGCGATTTCGACATCTTCTCGCCGCGATGGAGCAGGAAGCCGTGGCCGAACACCTGCTTCGGCAGCGGCAGCTCCGCCGACATCAGGAAGGCGGGCCAGTAGATTGTGTGGAAGCGCACCACGTCCTTGCCAATGATATGGAGATCGGCCGGCCAGAACTTGCGATAAGCCTCTGTATCGTCCGGATATCCGAGACCGGTGATATAATTGGTGAGGGCGTCGAGCCAGACGTACATGACGTGCTTTTCGCTGCCCGGGACCTTGACCCCCCAATCGAAGCTGGCGCGCGAGATGGAAAGGTCGTTGAGCCCGCCCTCGACGAACCGGAGCACTTCGTTCCGCCGGGTTTCCGGTCGGATGAAGTCCGGATTGGCCTGATAATGGGCGAGCAGCCGGTCCTGATAGGCGGAGAGGCGGAAGAACCAGCTTTCCTCCACCGTCCATTCGACCAGGGTGCCCTGCGGCGACAATTTCTCGCCGCTGTCGGCGACGACCAGCTCCTCCTCGCCGTAATAGGCCTCGTCGCGGACCGAGTACCAGCCTTCGTAGCGGCCGAGATAGATGTCGCCCTTGGCCGCCATCGCCTGCCAGATCGCTTGGCTGGCTTTATGGTGCGCGGGCTCGGTGGTGCGGATGAAGCGATCGTAGGAAATATTCAGATCGTCGTCCATCTGCTTGAAAGTCGAAGACATTTGCTCAGCGAACTCGGCCGGAGGTACGCCCTGCTCGCGCGCGGCCTGGGCCATTTTGAGGCCGTGCTCGTCGGTGCCGGTGAGGAAGAAGACGTCGCGGCCGCGCATCCGCTGGAAGCGGGCGATCGCGTCGGTCGCGATCGCCTCATAGGCATGGCCGATATGCGGGCGGCCGTTCGGATAGCTGATCGCGGTGGTGATGTAGAAGGGCTCGCCCATGGCCTCGCGCCTAGCGGGGATAAGGGAGCGGCTCAAGCGGCGCGGGCATCCCCTTCGCCCGGCGCCAGCCCGGCCAGCATGCCGGCGAGCTCGAACACGGTGCTTTGCGGATCGAGCGACAAGCGCTGAGCGCTGCCGGCGAGCGCCGACGCGCGCTCCCACAGCTGGAGCGCTTCGGCACGCGCCGTCCCCGTCCGGCCTTTCGCCGCTGCGGCGATCCGCGAGGGCGCGCGGGCGAGAAAGGCCTCGTAGCGCGGCTGCGCCGATTTCAGGGCAAGGCTCTGCGCCAGCGCGGCACGGCGCGCGTTGACCGGGTCGCCCTCGCTCACCAACGCATCCATCGTCGCGTCGAGTGCGGCGATATCGAGGCCGCGCCAGGCGATGGCGCGGCCGGGGGCGCCTTCCCCCACCCGCACCAAATCCGCGATCTCAGCTTCGTCGGCGTCGGGAAGCGCGGCTCGCAGCGCCGACGCCATGACGTCATCCGCCAGCGGCGCGAAGCGAAGCACCCGGCAGCGTGAGCGGATGGTCGGCAGCAGCCGCTCCGGCGCATGGCTGACCAGCAGGAAGACCGTGTGCGGCGGCGGCTCTTCGAGATTCTTGAGGAGGGCATTGGCGCCGTTGCGCTCGAGATCGTCGACCGAGTCGATCGTCACCGCCCGCCACGGCGACAGCGAGGCGGTGGTCACGAACAACCGTTGCAGCGAGCGCACCTGATCGATGGAGATCGAGCGGGCGAGCTCGGTGCCGCCGTCCTTGGCGAGCCGCTCCAGCCGCATCAGGTCCGGATGGCTGCCGGCGGCGGCGAGTTTTGCCATGGGGTGCGCGTCGGGGACGTCGAACCCCGGCGCGTCCACCGGCGGACCCGCCCCTTCCGCCAGCACGCGTAGCGCGGCCTTCTCGGCGAACAACGCCTTGCCGACCCCTTTCGGCCCGGCGAGCAGCCAGGCGTGGTGGAGCCGGCCCGCATCGAGCGCGGCCCGGAACGCCGCAACGGGGGTGTCATGGCCGAACAGCGCAGTCACGGCAGCAAATCCTGGAGCGCGGCGAGCAAGCGGGCGGTGACCTCATTGGCGGTGCCGCTTGCATCTACGATCCTGAATCGAGCCGGATCCGCCTCTGCCAGAGCGTGAAAGCCGTGTTCGACGGCGCCGTGATAGGCGGCATCTCTCCGACCGATTATATCAGGCTGATACAGGTCCCGACTGTCCGCTCGTCGGCGCGATTCCTTTGCCGGAAGTTCCAGCAGCAGCGTCCTGTCCGGAAGAAAGCCATGGCTGCCAATCTCATGCAGCTTCCAGATCGTCTCGAGGCCAAGCCCGCCGGCGCGGCCTTGGTAGGCCAGGGAGCTATCCACGAAGCGGTCGGAGACGACCCATAGGCCTCTTTCCAGGGCAGGCTTGATGGTTCGCGCTACGTGATCGGCTCGTGCCGCAGCGAACAGCAAGGCCTCGGCTTCCGGATTCCAGTGCGCCTCGTGCAACAAGAGACCGCGAATGACTTCCGCGCCCTCGCTGCCCCCGGGCTCCCGCGTCTGAAGAACGTCGAGCCCGAGCGAGCGCAGCTCAACGGCAAGAGCTTTGACTTGGGTTGATTTCCCGGTCCCCTCCCCACCCTCCAGCGTGATGAAGCGGCCGGTCACGCCATGCCGACGAGGCTCTTCAGCCCGTACCAGAGACGGCCGAAGAAGCCCGCCTCGCCGACCGCGCGCTCGGCGACCAGCGGCATGGTCTGCGGCGGCATGTCGGCGGTGGTGACGACCAGGTCGGCGATATGCTGGCCTTGCGCAATCGGCGCCTTGACCGGGCCGCGATAGACGATCCGGACGCGCAAATTCTGGCCGAGCCCGGCCGGATAGGTGACGGCGATGTTGCGCGGAGCGACCAGGCCGACGGTGGATGAGCCGCCCAGCTGCACCTGTGCCTCGCCGATATGCTGGCCCTGGCGCAGCAGGGGCCGCGACTGCCAGGCGTTGAAGCCCCATTGCATGAAGCGCACCGATTCCTCGATCCGCTGGTTGAAGCTGCCGAGCCCGGCGACGACCATGACGATCCGCCGCCCGTTCTGGTCGGCCGAGCCGGTGAAACCGTAGCCCGCCTCCTCGGTATGGCCGGTCTTGAGGCCGTCGGCGCCCGGGACCCGGCCAAGCAGCGGGTTGCGGTTGCCCTGGGTGATCGGGGCGTTGCCGCCCATCGTCCGGCCCCAGGTGAACTCGCGGACGCCGTAATATTCGCGGTACAGATCGGGATAGTCTCGGATCGTGCCGGCGGCGAGCATCGCGAGGTCGTGCGCAGTCGTATAGGTGATCCCGGCGTCCGGCCAGCCGACCGGATTGCCCCAGTTCGAATTGGCGAGGCCCATCGCTCGCGACTGGCGGTTCATCAACTGGACGAAGGCGGCCTCGGTCCCGGAAATGCACTCGGCAAGGACGACCGTGGCGTCGTTGCCGGAGAGGGTGACGATGCCGTGCAGCAGGTTGCGCACGCTGACCCGCTCGTTCGGCGACAGGAACATGGTCGAGCCCGCGGCGGGCCCATGCCAGCGCTGCCAGGTTTCGGGCCGGACCGGGCACATCTTGTCGGGGCTCAGCTCGCCGCGCTTGATCAGGTCGAAGGCGACGTGCGTGGTCATCATCTTGGCCATCGAGGCCGGCGGCATGCGCCGGTCGGCATCCTTGGCGTAAAGCACCGCGCCCGAAGACAGGTCGATCATGTAGGCGGTCTGCGCCGGTGTCTCGAAGGGCGGCGCGGCGGCCGAGGCAGGCATGGTCAGCACCGCGGCGGAAACGAGCAGGTACAGGGGCTTGCGCATCATGATCTGAAAAGCATCCTTAACAATCAGCCGGCGACCGAATCGGCCAGCAAGGCCACGGTCAGCGCGTAGAAGTTCGAGCAATTATAGTCGAGGATCGCCCGGTAATTGTTGGTGGTGAGATAGGCGGTGGCGCCGGGCCCGTCCGGCTCGATCAGCGAGGCGAGCGCATTGTCCGGCAGGCTCGAGCTTATGCCCAGGCGGCGCCACTCGGCGGCGGTCAGCCAGCGGCTGTGGCGGGCATAGACCGCCGGGCAGCGCGGGGCGCGCAGCCGGTTGGCGACGGCGGCGCGGTCGAAGCCGGCGGGCACGCGCACCGCCGCGCCCCAGGGCAGGCCCGGGCGCCAGCCCGCATTCTTCAGATAATTGCCGATCGAGGCGAGCCCGTCCAAATGGCTGCGCCAGATGTCGGCGCGGCCGTCGCCGTCGCCGTCGACCGCGAGGCGAATGTAGACCGAAGGCAGGAATTGCGGATGGCCGGCGGCGCCGGCCCAGCTGCCCTTGAGCTCGTCGCGGGGGAAGCCGCGCTCGACCATCTTCAAAGTGGCGATGAACTCGCCGGTGAAGAGCTCGCGCCGCCGCCCTTCGTAAGCGAGGCTGGCGAGCGAGTTAAGCAGGTCGAAATCGCCCATGATCGTGCCGTAGCTCGTCTCCTTGCCCCAGATCGCGATCATGAACTGGGGCGGGACGCCGGTGCGGCGGCTGATCTCCCGCAGGCGGCCGAGATTCTCGGCGTAGCGGGCCCTGCCCCGATTGATCAGCGACTGGGTGAGGTGACGCGCACGATAGGGCGCGAACGGCGGATTGGCGTTGGATCCGGGAGTGCCGCCCGGCTGGGCGCGGTCGAGCGCCACCGTTCGGGAAGAGAAGGTCAGGGTCGGGAAAATCCGGTCGAGCGTCGCGCCGCGGATGCCCGCGCGCTCGGCCTCGATCCGCAGCCTGGGCAGATAGGCGCGGAAACCCTCCTCGCTGAGCGCGCCGCTCTGCGCCTCGGCCGGCGCCTCGATGGAAACCGTGCCGTCGCCGGTCCGCGCCGCCGGTACCCCCGCCAACAGGATGCCGACCGCCAGAACAGAACCCAAACGCATGATCACCCTCGCTGCACCTTGCGCCTTCTATGACACGAGGAGTCTTTCCGAGAAAAGACCGAACAGGACGATCGATCATGATTTGTCGCGGCCGGGCGCGTTCCCTGCATGTTTCGCCGCGTCCTTTACGGATGACGCAACGATGATCTCGTTATAAGGGCGCGGCTGCGGATGGGTGGCCGAGTGGTTTAAGGCAGCGGTCTTGAAAACCGCCGTGGGTGCAAGCCCACCGTGGGTTCGAATCCCACCCCATCCGCCAGCCGGGGCTAGTCAAGTTCCGCTCCGGAATGGTAAGCCTTCGCAATCGGTTGCGGGGGCAAAGCATGAAGATCGCGGCGCGGGGGGTTCTGGCTGCCTTTTTTCTCCTGTGTTGGTTCGGCGTCGCGCCCGCCCGGGCCGAATGGCGGCGGGCGGAAAGTCCGAATTTCGTCGTTTACGGCGATTTGTCGGAATCGGCGTTGCGCGAGCGCATTTTGCTGCTCGAGGATTTCGACCAGCTCTTGCGCATGTTGACGGCCGGTCAGGAAGAGCCGGCCCCCAACAAGCTTCACATCTACATCGTCTCCGGCATCGAGGCGCTTCGCGTGGTCCGTCAGGTGCCGGCAGGCATCGCCGGATTTTATACCGCTTCTCCGGACGGCATTCTCGCCATGGTGGACGGCAGCCAGCGGGATGCCGGCAACGAGATCCTCTTTCACGAATATGCGCATCATTTCATGATGCAGAATTCCACGCTCATCTATCCGGCCTGGTTCGTCGAGGGCTTTGCCGAATATTTCGCGACCGTCCGGTTCACCGCGCGCAAGATCGACATCGGCAATTATTCGCGGGGCCGCGCCGCTTCGATCCAGGGCCGGTGGATTGCGATGGAGCGGCTGTTGTCGGCTGGGCCCGCCGGTCTGAACCAGGAGGAGCAGGCGGCCTATTATGCGCAAAGCTGGTTGCTCGTTCACTATTTCTACAGCACGCCGGAACGTCAGGCGGCCCTCAATCGATTGCTCGCGACCGTGCCGGGAGGCAGTCCGGCCGAGGCGCTGCAGAGCGCGACCGGCCTGACGCCGGAGACCCTGACCCGCGAACTCAGGCGCTATATCGCGGGCGGATCGATCCGATACCGGCAGATGGAACGCGGAAGTCCCGCGACGCCGCCTCCGGTCACGGTCGCGCTCATGCCGCGCTCGGCAGATGATCTGGTCCTCTACGAGGCGGCCCTGCGAACCGGAGTCAGCGACGAGAACGGGGCAAGCTATTTGCAGCGGATCCGGGTTTTGGCCGGACGATATCCGGACGATCCGCTGGCCATGCGGGTGCTCGCGCACATCGAGCTGCGCTACGGCGATGGCGCGGCCGCCGATCGGCTGCTCGACCGGCTGCTCGCCGCCGCGCCGAACGATGCCGAGCTGCTCTATCTCAAGGGGATGCGCTGGCTGATCGCGGCCGAGGCCGACAATCCTCCGGAGCAGGCCGCGGCGACGGCCCGGACCTGGTTCGGTCGGGCGCAACGTGCCGATCAGAATCATTACCAGACCCTGTATCGCTATGCCGAAAGCCTGCGCGGCGAGCGCGCCTTCTTCTCGGAGAATACGAGCAACGCGCTGGTCCTCGCTCACCAGCTCGCCCCTCAGGTCCATTCCATCACGCTGAACGCGGCCTCGGTGCTGATCGCGCGGCGCGAATTTGCCCATGCCGTCGCCCTGCTCCTCCCCTTGGTGGCCAATCCCCACGATCCCGATCTGTCCCGGATGGCGCGCGAGATGACCGAACGGGCACGGGCGGCTATGGGTGCCGCCGGCGCCGCGCCGGCGCGGCCCGTCGGCAACTAGCTTTCCTCGACCTACCCGAGCCGCTACCGGGCGTCGACACGACAAAGGAAGTTCGATGGCCGAACCAAAGCCCCTGCCCTTCGACTGGGCGGACCCTTTCGCGCTCGACGCGCAGCTTTCCGATGAGGAGCGGATGGTCCGCGACACGGCCGAAGGCTTCGCGCAGGAGCGGCTGCTGCCGCGGGTGACCAGCGCCTACATGGAGGAAAGGTTCGACCGCGAGATCATGAACGAGCTCGGCGAACTGGGACTGATCGGGGCGACGATCGCGCCCGAATATGGCGGCGCCGGGCTCAATTACGTCAGCTACGGTCTGATCGCCCGGGCGGTCGAGCGGGTCGACAGCGGCTATCGCTCGGCGATGTCGGTGCAGTCGAGCCTCGTCATGCACCCGATCAACGCCTACGGGACCGAGGCGCAGCGGCGCAAATATCTGCCGAAGCTCGCCACCGGCGAATGGGTCGGCTGCTTCGGCCTCACCGAGCCGGACGCGGGCTCCGATCCCGGCTCGATGCGGACCCGCGCGCAGAAGATCGACGGCGGCTATCGCCTCTCGGGCGCCAAGATGTGGATCACCAATTCGCCGATCGCCGACGTCTTCGTCGTCTGGGCCAAGTCGGACGAGCATGAGGGGCGGATCAAGGGCTTCGTCCTGGAAAAGGGCATGAAGGGCCTCTCGGCGCCCAAGATCAAGGAGAAGCTGTCGCTTCGCGCCTCGATCACCGGCGAGATCGTGATGGACGAGGTCGAGGTGCCCGAGGAGAACCTGCTGCCCAACGTCAGCGGGCTGGCGGGGCCGTTCGGCTGCCTCAATCGCGCCCGCTACGGCATCGCCTGGGGCTCGATGGGCGCGGCCGAGGCCTGCTTCCACGCCGCGCGCCAGTACACGCTGGAGCGCAAGCAATTCGGCCGGCCGCTGGCTGCGACCCAGCTGGTCCAGCTCAAGCTCGCCAATATGGTCACGGAGATCACGCTCGGGCTGCAGGCGGCGCTCCGCGTCGGCCGCCGGCTCGACGAAGGCGAGCTGATCCCGGAAACGATCAGCCTGATCAAGCGCAACAATTGCGGCAAGGCGCTGGAAATCGCCCGCATCGCGCGCGACATGCACGGCGGCAACGGCATTTCGGCGGAGTTTCAGGTGATGCGGCATGCCGCGAATCTGGAGACGGTGAATACCTATGAGGGCACGCACGATGTGCACGCCCTCATCCTCGGCCGCGCCATCACGGGGATCGCCGCTTTCTAGGACACCGTCATCCCGGCGCAGGCCGGGATCTCAGGGAAACTCGCCGCGACCTCTTGTCCTGGGGTCCCGGCCTTCGCCGGGACGACGAGATATGGACAAACCCCTTTCCGGCCTGAAGGTCGTCGAGCTCGCCCGTATCCTGGCCGGTCCCTGGTGCGGGCAATTGCTCGCCGATCTGGGCGCGGAAGTGATCAAGGTCGAGCGGCCGGGAAGCGGCGACGACACCCGCGCCTGGGGACCGCCCTTCGCCGCCGACGGCAGCGCCGCCTATTTCCACGGCTGCAACCGCGGCAAGACCTCGGTCGCGATCGATCTCGACACCCCGGGCGGGCAAAAGGCGGTGCGCGATCTCGTCGCCGGAGCCGACGTGCTGATCGAGAATTTCACGGTGGGCGGCCTCGCCAAATACGGCCTGGATCATGCCAGTCTCAGCGTCCTGAACGAGCGGCTGGTCTATTGCTCGATCACCGGCTTCGGCCAGACCGGGCCCTATGCGGCGCGCCCCGGCTACGACTTCATCATCCAGGGCATGGGCGGAATGATGGCCCTGACCGGCGAGCCCGACGGCGAGCCGGTGCGGGCCGGCGTCGCCATCGCCGATCTCTTCACCGGCCTCTACGCTTCGACCGCGATCCTCGCGGCGCTGCGCGGCCGCGAGGCGACCGGCAAGGGCTGCCATATCGACATGGCGCTGCTCGACGTCCAGGTCGCAATGCTCGCCAACCAGGCGATGAACCATCTGATCGGCGGCGAGACGCCGCACCGGCTCGGCAACGCCCACCCCAATATCGCCCCCTATCAGGTCTTCCCCGTCGCCGATCTGGTCAAGAAATTCCCGGAGGCCACCGATCGGGTCCAGGTCGCGACCGTCCAGGCGATGATCCGGCGCGTGTTC
>Ga0207682_10000637_pt1 | contig 16334 bp, 17 predicted proteins | sample KBSM63metaG_FD_184332 | JGI IMG/M metagenome (GOLD analysis project Ga0207682, IMG submission 184332) | Miscanthus rhizosphere microbial communities from Kellogg Biological Station, Michigan, USA - KBS M6-3 metaG (SPAdes) (version 2) | ecosystem: Host-associated > Plants > Roots > Rhizosphere >... | reverse complement strand
GCCGCGGGTTTTCGAATTCCGAAACTCCAGTGGCCAGGTTCTGCAACGCGTGGAACGCTCGTGCCGCGGCTCCGACGGGATGAGCGACCGGGTGTATCCATACGAAGCGCAGTGGATCGCACAAAAACTGTACGGCGGATGTACGTCGACCGGGATGACAAAGTGCTAATATCGCCGGCGCCCTCGGGGCGGACACTAAAACTGGAAGTAAACCCGGTCGCCCGACCTGGGGAGGGACTCATGACGCGCATGCTCGCATTCATCGCGCTCACGCTCGCAACAATAGCGTGCGCACAGGCGCAGCCGTTTCCCTCGCGACCGATCACTCTGATCGTCCCCTTCCCGCCCGGCGGCTCGACCGACACCGCGGCGCGCATCATGGCCGAGCGGATGCGCCCGATCCTCGGCCAGCCGATCGTGATCGAGAATGTCGGCGGCGCCGGCGGCAGCATCGGCGTCGGACGCGTCGCGCGCGCGCCGGCCGACGGCTACACCATCGACATCGGCCAATGGGACACGCATGTCGGCAGCATCATCTACAAGCTGAACTATGATCTCGAGAAAGACTTCGAGCCGATCGGACTGATCTCGAACAATCCGCAGCTGATGGTCGCGAAGAAGAACCTCGCGGCGAACAATCTGAACGAACTCGTCGCGCTGATGAAGAAGGAGCCCGGCAAGGTCACCTTCGTGAACCAGAACGCGGCCGCGAATGTCTCCGGCATCCTGATGCAGCAGCTCACCAAGACCGAGGTGACGTTCATCCCCTATCGCGGCGCCGGCCCGGCGATGACCGATCTCGTATCCGGCCAGGTCGACCTGCTGGTCGTGCAGGGCGCGGTCGCGCTGCCGCAGGTGCGCGCCGGGACCATCAAGGCGATCGCGAACCTCTCGCCGCAGCGCTCGGCCTCGATGGCCGACATCCCGACCTCGGACGAGACCGGCGTGCCGGGGCTTTACATGTCGGGCTGGTTCGGCTTCTGGGCGCCGAAGGGCACGCCGAAGGAGGTGATCGGCACGCTCAACAAGGCCATGCGCGAGGCGCTCGCCGATCCGGCCATCAAGGCGAGGTTCTCCGAGCTCGGCCTCGACGTCGCCGCGCCCGCGCAGCAAACGCCGGAAGGGCTTGCGGCATTCCAGAAGGCCGAGATCGAGAAGTGGTGGCCGATCATCAAGGGCGCGGGGCTCAAGGCGGAGTGAGGCGCGCCGCCGGCGATTTTTCGTTGCGCCCTACCCGGCTGAAATCGCGCCGACAGAACAGCGTGTACGCGCTGTCGCTATGCGCGCGCGTGGCCACGCCGGATCGCGGCATCGTCCGTCCCCGCGAATGTATACTCGATAGTGAATTTACATTGCAGCATCCATCGTGCGTGCTCGAGAGCGTGACCACGCCGCACGGAGACGATGCATGCTGGATCAACCGCTCCGACGAAATTCCGCCGGGATCGCGGGTGCGATTGCGGAGCTCGAAGCCGCCTTCGGCAACCGGGTCGTAACGTCCCAAGCCGTGCGCGAGCAGCACGCGAACACGACCACTTGGGTCGCGGGCGAGCCGCCGGACGCGGTGGTGTATCCGCAGTCCGCGGACGACGTGCAGCAGATCGTGTGGATCTGCGCCCGCCACCGTGCACCGGTGATCGCGTTCGGCACCGGCACGTCGTTCGAGGGTCATGTCAACGCGCCGTATGGCGGCGTCTCGATCGACCTGAAGGATATGAACCGCATCATCGCAATCCATCCGCAGGACTTCGATTGCGTCGTCGAGCCGGGTGTTACGCGCAAGCAGCTCAACGATTACCTGCGCGACCAGGGGCTGTTCTTTCCCGTCGATCCCGGTGCCGATGCGTCACTCGGCGGCATGTGCTCAACGCGCGCTTCCGGCACGACCGCCGTGCGCTACGGCACCATGAAAGACAACGTGCTGGCTCTCAAGGTCGTGCGGCCGGATGGCGAGCTGATGACGACGTCGCGCCGCGCGCGCAAATCATCCGCGGGCTATGACCTCACGCGACTCATGGTCGGCGCTGAAGGCACGCTCGGAATCATCACCGAGCTGACCTTGAAGTTGCACGGCCTTCCGGAGGCGACCGCCTCCGCGGTCTGCCGTTTTCCTTCGATCCAGGCGGCCTGCGACGCCGCGATCACGGCAATCCAGACCGGCATCCCGATCGCTCGCGTCGAACTGCTCGATGAAATCCAGGTCAAGGTCTGCAACACCTACTCGAAGCTCGGCCTGCCCGAAGAGCCCACGCTGTTCCTCGAATTTCATGGCACGCAGGCGAGCGTAACCGAGCAGTCGGAGCGCTTCGGCGACATCGCGCGCGAGTACGGCGCGGGCAGTTTCGAATGGTCGGCCCGGCCCGAAGACCGCACGCGGCTCTGGCAGGCGCGCCACGACATCTTCTGGGCCCTGCGCGGCTATCGCGCGGGAGCGAAGGTCGTGGTGACCGATGTCTGCGTACCGATTTCCCGGCTTGCCGAATGCGTCACGGAAACAAAGCGCGATGCCGAGACGAGCGGCATCATTGCGCCGATCGTCGGGCACGTCGGTGACGGCAATTTCCATGCTTCGGTCATGGTCATGATGGAAGACCCGGAGGAAGTGGCCGCTGCCAAGGCGTTCGTCGATCGCGTCGCGGAACGCGCGCTCGCGATGGAAGGCACCTGCACCGGAGAACATGGCATCGGAGAAGGCAAGAAGCATTTGCTCGAGCCGGAGCATGGAGCGGCTGCGATCGATGTCATGCGGGCGATCAAGCGGGCGCTCGATCCTGACAACATCATGAACCCCGGGAAGATCGTTTAGGCCTTGCGCGCCGCCCACACGATCAGGCCGAGCAACACCGCCATCACCGCGACGAGGCACCACAGCCCGACCCACATGTAGCCGATCGCGCCGGCCGCGGTTCCGAACAGGAAGCCGAGGCCGAGCGGGATCAGCACGGCGAGCCGTGTTCGCGCGGCGGCATACTGCGCGGCCGCGTCCATATCTCCGCCGCGGCGGCCGTGCCAGCCGAGCAGCAATTCGCCGGTGTCGATCGCGAACAGCGTGGTGTTGGTGGTCATCACGTTGGTCGAGGCGACGCCGGGCAGCAGCACGCGCACGGCCGCGCTCTGCACGCCCATCGCCGAGAGGCCGAGCATCGCGGCAAGCAGCGTGAACGGTGCGTTCGGATCGCGCGTGAACGGGACCAGCAGGCCGAGCACGAGAAGCGCCGCGAGCAGCGCGCATTCGAGCGCCAGGGTCCACACCAGCGCCGAGCGCCCGCGCCGGCGCAGCACTTCGGCCAGGATGGTGGTGAAAACTCCGGCCGCGAAGAACATCGGAATGGCGAGGATCTTGATCAGGAAGCCTTCGTCGTGCGCGACCAGTTCGGCGCCGGCGACGACGAAACTGCCGGTCACCTGCGCGACGTAGAGGCCGAACAGCGCGAGGAACGTGCAGGCGTCGACATAGCCCGCCGCGAAGCTGAGCAATGCCGGGACGATGCGCGGGACCGGGTGCATCCGCAGCCTCCACCGGCAGGAAAGCGCAGATGGGCCGGGTGAGGCAAACTATTCCAGGGGCATCCTGAACGTGAAACGGGTCTCGTCCGTGGTGGACGCCGCCTCGATCGTGCCTCCATGGGCGCGCGCGATCTCGCTCGCGATATAGAGGCCGAGCCCCAACCCCTGTTGGTTGGGCCGCACGTCGCCGCGCGCGAACGGCTGGAACAGCCGCTGCATCGTCTCAGATGGAATGGCGGGACCCTTGTTGCTCACCGACAGCTCGAAGTCGCGGCCGATCGATGCCTTCACGCGCACCGGCTCGGTTTCGACGCCGTAGACCAGCGCGTTTCCCAGCAGGTTCGAGAGCAGTTGCGCGACGCGCTCGCGATCGACCTCGACCGATCGCGTCAGGTTGAATTCCGCTTCGATCCTGCGATCGGGGTAGGCAGAGCGCAGCTCGTCGACGACGTGCCGCAAGGCAGGCTCGAGCGGCTCGCCCGTACGCATCATCGTCAGCCCGCCGCCGAGCCGTCCGCGCGCCAAATCCATCACGTTGTCGATCAGCGCCGACATGCGGCTGACGCTCTTGCCCATCATGTCGAGAATGGACAGCGCCTTGTCTTCGAGCCTGGTCTTCTGCAGCAGCCGCGTTCCGGCCGCGACGGAAGCGAGCGGATTGCGCAGATCGTGGCCGAGCACCGCGATGAATTGCTCGCGCAGCAACGACGTCGCACGCGCGTCGAGCAGGTCGGCCTGCGCGGTCGCGAGGCGATGTCCCGCCTCGAGATGAAAGGCGATCAGCTCGGCGAACAGCTTGAACATGCCGATCACGCCCTCATTTTTCAGCTTCCTGGGGCTCGGATCGATCGCGCACAGCGTGCCGTAGAAGCTGCCGTCCTTCAAGAAGATCGGCATCGAGATGTAGCTCTGGAAGCCGTACATCGCCGGCGTGTGGTGCTTGCAGAACACCTCGTCCTCGGCGACGTGGTCGATCACCACCGCGTCGCGCGCCTGGCGCACCTCATGGCAGATCGTGGTGTCGACCTTGAGTTCGCCGCCGGGCTGGAGCCCAAACGCGATCTCGTCGTTGACGGCGAGGCACACCCAGCGCTCCGGCGTTACGCGCGCGACCGCCGCGAACCCCATCCCGGTGACGCGACACACCACGTTCAGGATCGTCGGAACCGCCGCAATCGCCTCCACCGCGTCGATATCCGCGCGGAAATCGCTGTCCATTGTGACTTAGACCAGTCCACCGGGTGCCCGCCCAAGGCGACCTTATAAGGACGCGCGCGCCGTCGTGCCACATTTCACATAAGCGGAACCCAACGACCGGCAGCCGAGCGCGCACTCGTTCTATAAAATCGTGTTCTTCAGAACCATCGTCACTCCGCCGCCGCGGTCTCCGCCACCTCGTCCGTGACCACCTTGAAATTCACCAGCGTGCACGGTCCGAACGAGGTCACCATCGCGACGTCGGTCGCGTCGCGCCCGCGCGCCATCAGGATGCGGCCGAGGCGCCGCACGTTGTTGCGCGGATCGAAGAGATACCAGCGCCCGCCGAGATAAGCCTCGAACCAGGCGGCGAAGTCGCCCGGACCGTAGGGCGGCTCGGTGCCCATGTCGCCGAGATAGCCGGTGCAGTAGCGCGCCGGGATGTTCATGCAGCGGCAGAGCGTGATGGCGAGATGCGCGTAGTCGCGGCAGACGCCGCGCCGTTCCGTGTAGGCGTCGAACGCGGTCTTTTCGGAGCTCGCATGCTCGTAGCCGAACTTGATGCGCTCGTGAGCGAAGTCGCAGATCGCCTGAACCAGGCCCCAGCCCTTCGGCAGGTGCCCGAACGTCGACCAGGCGAAATCCGACATTCGATCGGTCTCGCAATAGCGGCTGCCGAGCAGGAAGATCAGCGCGTCGACCGGCAACTCTTCCAGCGGATGCGCCATCGCGTTCGGCGCGAACTCATCGAGCTCGCCGCTGTCCTGCACGAGGAAATCCGTCGACAGCGTCAGGCGGCCCGCGGGCGCGCGGATCACGTGGCAGAAGTTTCCGAAGGTGTCATGGTAGGTGTTGGCCGGGATCACGGGGTCGATCTTGAGCCCGTCCCAGCTGATCAGATCGGCCTGGCGCGACGGATGGACGCTGACCTGCAGGATCATCGGCGTCGGCTGCGGGCAGTCATAGGCGATCTCGTAGCCCGCGCGGATTTTCATGAATGACCTTTGGGTCCCGCTCGCTCGTGCGGCGCGGGACATGGGTTAAGGAAACCGCGGCGGTAAAGTTCCATTGGACGCCGCGACCTTGACGGCGACGTTCATGACCAGATGGTCCGACGCGAACCCGATCCAGCTGCCCTGCAGCGGAATCGCCTGGTCCGGCGCGGGCGCCACCGCGACGCGGATGAGGTTGTCGTTTCCGATCGTGCCGCTCGACGGATCGAAGTCGACCCAGCCGGGGCCAGGCACATAGGCCTGGACCCACGCATGCGTGTTGCCGCCGGTGAGGCTTTCGTCGGAATCCGCGACATTGAGATAGCCGGACGCGAAACGCGCCGCGAAGCCGAGCGATCGCAGGCCTGCGATCATCAGCACCGCGAGATCGCGGCAGCTTCCGCTCACGAGCCGCAAGGTCAGCACCGGCTCCTGCGTGCCCTTCTGGTGACGCGCGCCGTGCCGGAAGGTGCGCTTGATGGTTTGCGTCATGCTGGCCAGCAGCGCGTGCGTGTCGGCCGTTCCGTCCGGGCGGAGAAAGCCTTCGGCCCAGCGGGCAATGTCAGGCGGCTGCGCCGGTTGCGCAATGTAACGCGCAAGCTCGGCGCGTTCGCTCGCGTAGTCGAACGGCCAGGCTTTCGCATGCTGCGCGATGTCGGCTGCGCGGAACGGAGCCGGCGCGTGGTCGATGCGAATCCTGCTTTCGAAATGAAGCACCGCTGCGCGTTCGGCAAAGCGGGCAGTCGCGACGTGATTGCCGAAGGCATCGCGCGTCCAGTCGATCCGGCTTGGCCTGGGCGTGATCGCGAGTTCCGACTCCAGCACTCTCTGGTCATCGTCGTCGCGCGGCCGCAGCATCATGCGATGCTCACCGAACGCGACCGGCTGCCGGTAGCGGTAGGTCGTGAGGTGCCTGACGGTGAGAATCGGCATTGCGTCCCGCTCTTGCGTAGCACGCATTCCCGCGCCGAAACGCCGTTACTCGCTCGACAGAATCGTGTTCTTCAAGAGCGGGTAAATCTGCCCTTCCCACTTCTTGCCGGAAAACACGCCGTAGTGCCCGGCGCCGGGCTGCATATGGTGGCGCTTGCGGAACGGCTTGATGCCGCTGCACAGATCCTGGGCCGCAAGGGTTTGCCCGACCGCGCAGATGTCGTCCTTCTCGCCCTCGACGGTAAACAATGACGTGCGCCGGATTGCGCGCGGCTCGACCTTCTCGCCGCGAAACTTCAGTTCACCCTTGGCCAGAGCGTAGTCCTGGAAGACGATTTTCACCGTCTCCAGATAGAACTCCGCGGCAAGGTCGAGCACCGCGAAATACTCGTCGTAGAACGCTTTCGTCGCCGCCGCCTTGGCGAGCTCGCCTGCAACGAGATTATCGTAAAGCTCGCGGTGCGCCTTCACGTGCCGGTCGATGTTCATGCTCATGAAGGCGGCGAGCTGCACGAAGCCCGGATAGACTTTGCGGAACGCGCCCGGATAGCGCATCGGCACGCTCGCGATCAGGTTCTGTTCGAACCACGACATCGGCTTGGAGGTCGCAAGCTCGTTCACCTTGGTGGGATTGACGCGGCAGTCGATCGGGCCGGCCATCAAGGTCATCGAATGCGGCTGCGCCGGATTGCCGGTCTGCGCCATCACGGCGGCCGCGACCAAGGTCGCGACGCACGGCTGGCACACCGCGACGATATGGGCGCCGGGCCCGATGACCTCGAGAAACTTGATCAGGTGCTCGGCGTAATCGTCGAAGCCGAAGCGGCCGGCCGAGAGCGGCGCGTCACGAGCATTGTGCCAGTCGGTAATGTAGACGTCGTGCTCGGGCAGCATCGTCTTCGCGGTGTTGCGCAGCAGCGTCGCGAAATGCCCTGAGAGCGGTGCGACGAGAAGCACGCGCGGCTGCTCGCTGGTCACGTCCTTCTTGAAGCGCAGCAGCGTGCCGAACGGCGTGACGTGCGCGGCCTCCTCGGTGACGGCAATTTCCTCGTTGCCGACCAGCACACTGTCGATGCCGTAGGGCGGACGGACGTGGGTCAGCCCGGAACGCGCGATCAACTCGTATGCCGCGGTGAGGTTCTTCACGCCCGGGCCGGCAAAGCCGTTGATCGGGCCGAAAGCCTGAATGGCCGCGCCGGCCCAAGCCCGGACCGGGACCATGATGTCGGAATGCGCCTGATACGCCTGATAGAGCATGAACGTGCGGCGCCGCGGGCGCGGCCCCTCAACCCCTGACAACAGCTCAAACCCGGCGTCGAAAAGTTAGTGCATTTCTTGTTGCACTGCGAGATAATAATCGCAGGGGCCGGGTATGCGTGGATAACCGCCCTTGCCGGGTGCCGCAGTGCGTTGCGCTGCGATTGGATCATGTTTGGCGCGGGCGCCCTGCCCGTGCCGCTGTTTCGTGCCGGCAAGCGAGGATTTTCATGGCCGAGGCCCGCCTTTCCATCAACAGCCGCAACTACGGCTCCTGGTCGCTGCGCGGCTGGCTCCTGTGCAAGATGGCCGGGCTCGACGTCGCGGTCGACATGGTCTCGGCGGACGATCCGACCGGGCGCGCGGAACTGCTGCTGCTCTCGCCCTCGTTCCTGGTGCCGTGCCTGACCCATGACGGCATCAAGGTGTGGGACACGCTCGCAATCGGCGAATATCTCAACGAGCTCAAACCAGAGGCCGGCCTGATCCCCGAAGATCGCGCGGCGCGCGCGCATTGCCGCTCGATCTCGGGCGAGATGCATTCGGGCTTTTCCAATTTGCGCTCCGCGCTGCCGATGAATCTGCGCGCGCACTATCCGGCGTTCAAAGTCTGGGCCGGCGTGCAGGCCGACATCGACCGGGTGATCGCGATCTGGCGCGAGTGCCTGGCGAAATACGGCGGGCCTTTTTTGTTTGGCGGCAAGCCCACGATGGCCGACGCGATGTATGCGCCGGTGTGCACCCGCTTCAAGACCTACGACGTGAAGCTCGACAGCGACTGCGCCGCCTATTGCGCGACGGTCATCGCACTGCCCGCGATGGAAGAATGGGCCGAGGACGCCAAGAGCGAGCCCGAGGAAGTCGAAGAGCTCGACGTGGAGTTCTGAGCTAAACTGCGTTCCCAATCGGGAACGCCACGATGACGCCCAACCAGTTTCGCCGACTCGCGCTCGCGCTGCCCGATGCGACCGAAGGCGCGCATGGCGGGCACCCGGATTTCCGCGTCGGCGGCAAAGTGTTCGCCAGTCTCGGCTACCCTGACGCAACGTTCGGCATGGTGAAGCTCACACCGGATCAGCAGGCGATGCTGGTCGAAGGCACGCCAACGGTGTTCACGCCCATCGCCCACGCGTGGGGGCTCAAGGGCTACACCAACGTGCGGCTCGCCGCGGTGGATGCCGCGACGCTGGAACACGCGCTGACGCTGGCCTGGGAGAACACCGTAGCGAAAAAGCTGAAGGCCGGGCAACGCCCGGCCTCCGGCCGAAAAACCTCGAAAACAGAATCGCCTGCGCGCAAAACCTCGCGCAAAACGAAAGCGCGGGCCTAGAGCCCGCGCTTCTTCTTTTTCTTCGCGGCCTTGCGCGCCTCGCGCTGCTCCTTGACGATCGCCATGCGGCGCGCGTCTTCTTCCGCCTTCATCAGTGCGGCGAATTCGGCTTCCTCGCGGACCTTGCGCTCGGCGGCTTCCGCAGCTTCGCGCACCGCGCGTTCGGCGGCTTCCGCGGCTTCGCGCGCTTCGCGCTCTGCCTTGAGCTTGGCTTCCTCGGCGCGACGCGCCTCGGCTTCCGCCTTCTGCTTGAGCCGCAATTCCTCGCGCTCGCGGCGGGCTTCGGCGACCGCCTTCAGCTGGGCCTGCCGCTCGTCGTATTCCTTGTCGCCCGGTCCAGGCTGCTGCTTGAACCGCTCGAGCAACGCTTTCTTGGCTTCCTGAGCACGGTCAAGGCGCTCTTGAACGCTGGCGCCCTTGGGGCCGCTCCACATGCTTTGTCGCTCCGATGTCCTATTTCCAGCCAAAGCTTCACGCGGGGCGCGGATGCCATTGCGGCCGGAATCGTGGTGAGAATGGCCTGCATTTAACGTGGCGGCGCCGCTTTCGCAAGGCGCGTCACGCAGAGGTGAGAGCGGTTCAACTCTTGCGCAACCAGTTACCGATGCGTTCAACCGCTTCGCGCATATCCGCCGACGAGCCCGCGTAGGAGAAGCGGATGAATTCCTTGCCGTGCACCGGGTCGAAATCGATCCCCGGCGTCGCCGCCACGCCCGCTTCTTCCAGCATGCGCCTGGCAAAGTCGAAGCTGTTGTCGGTGAAGCGCGACACGTCGGCATAGAGATAGAACGCACCGTCCACGGGGAGGAATTCGGTGAGACCCGCCTTCGGCAGGCCTTCCACCAGGATGCGGCGGTTCTCCTCGTAGCCGTGCTTCACGCCCTCCATCTCGTCGCGCCCGTCGAAGGCCGCGGCGGCCGCGATCTGCGAGAGCGTCGGCACCGAGATCGCGAGGTTTTGCTGCAGCCGCTCGACCGCGCGCAACAGCGCGTCGGGCACCACCATCCAGCCGGCGCGCCAGCCGGTCATGCAGAAATATTTCGAGAACGAGTTGATGATGACGGCCCGGTCGGAGAACTGCGCCGCGGTCGCGGCCGGAAACGCGTAGTCGAGGCCGTGATAGATCTCGTCCGAGATAAAGCGGATGCCCTCGCCTTCCGCCGCGGCGATCAGCGCGGCCAAATCGCCGGGCCGCATCATCGTGCCGGTCGGATTGGCCGGGCTTGCGACCAGCACCCCCTTGAGCGGCGCTCGGCGATGCGCCGCGAGCAGCGCATCCACGGTCAGCCCCCAGCGCGTGTCGGCCGAAATCCCGATCATCACCGGCTCGCAGCCGAGCGCGGTCAGAATATGCCGGTACGGCGGATAGCCGGGACAGGCGACGGCGACGCGGTCGCCCGGCTCGAACAGCGCGAGGAATGCGAGAATGAATCCCGCCGATGAACCCGTGGTCACTACCACGCGCTCCGCCTCCACCGCGACGCCGTACGCATCGCTGTAATGCCGCGCAATGCGATTGCGCAGGCCCGGCATGCCGAGCGCGGCGGTGTAGCCGATGTCGCCCAGATCGAGCGCCGCCTTGGCGGCCTCGCGCGCGATGCGCGGCGCGGGTGCCGCGGGCTGCCCGACTTCCATGTGCACCACGCGGCCGCCCTGCGCCTCGATGCGGGCGGCCGCCGCCATCACGTCCATCACCATGAACGGCGGTACGTCGCTGCGCGCGGACGGAGTAAGGAGGTGACGTGCTTTGTCGAGCATCATGTGTTCCGAATTTTTCCCGATCGACCAGACGGTTGCCCCGCCTCTTTGGCGCCGCAATCGGCGGCTTTTTGTGCGCGCGCGCCGCGAAACGTGACAGCGCCGCGCGTTGACCCCAGCCGCCCGGGTCCCTAGTTTGCGGCGCAGCAGTCGGGAATCCGGATGGGCGGACGAACACCTAGCAGGGCGCGCCGCGCGATGCCAGTTTCGCGCGCAGTTGCCTGTGCGGCAGCCGTCGCGCTCGTGGTGAGCGGCCAGCCGGCATTCGCCCAGCCCAAGCCCGGCGGCCTGCCGGTCATCCGCGATACCGAGATCGAGCAGTTGCTGCGCGACTACACCGCGCCGATCCTGCGCGTCGCCGGGCTGACGCAGCAGAACGTGCAGGTCGTGCTGATCAACGAGCGCGTTTTCAATGCGTTCGTGATGGACGGCCGGCGCATCTTCGTGAACATCGGCGCTCTGTACGATTCCAAGACGCCGAACGAGATCATCGGCGTGCTCGCGCACGAAACCGGCCATCTGGCCGGCGGGCACCTCGCGCGCCTGCGCGAGCAGCTTGCGAGCGCGCAGACCGCCTCGATCCTCGCGCTGCTGCTTGGCGCCGGCGCGATCGCGGCGGGCGCCGCAACCGGCAGCCGCAACACCGGCGTCATCGGGCAGGCCGCCATCTCGGCGCCGCAGGAAATGATCCGCCGCTCGCTCCTCTCCTACCAGCGCGCGCAGGAAGAGGCGGCCGACCGCGCGGGCGTAAAATTCCTCAACGCGACGCAGCAGTCCGCGAAGGGCATGCAGGCGACGTTCAAGCGCTTCGCCGACGACATCATGATCGTCTCCTCGCGCGTCGATCCCTATCAGCAGTCGCATCCGATGCCGCGCGAACGCGTCGCGGCGCTGGAGGAACTGGTCAAGACCAATCCCTATTGGGACAAGGTCGATCCGCCCGAACTGCAGCTGCGTCACGACATGATGCGGGCGAAGCTCGCGGGCTTCCTCGAGCGGCCGGACTCGGTCGCGCGGCGCTATCCCTCGACCGATGTGAGCCTGCCGGCGCGTTATGCGCGCGCGATCTCGGCCTATCGCTTTGCCGGCGTCGCCAATGCAATCGCGCAGATCGACGCGCTGATCGCGGCGCAACCGAACAACCCCTACTTCCATGAACTCAAGGGCCAGGCGCTGCTCGAAGGGGCGCGGCCGGCCGAAGCGATCGCGCCGCTGCGCCGCGCAGCCGCGCTCGCACCGAATGCCGCGCTGATCCGCATCATGCTCGGACAAGCGCTGGTCGCGACCGGCGAGAACCGCTACTCCGAGGAGGCGATCTCGCTCTTGAAGGTCGCGATGCAGCGCGAACCGGAAACGCCGGACGTGTACGCGCAGCTTGCGATGGCCTACGGCCGCAAGGGCGACCTCGCAGAAGCCGATCTCGCTGCGTCGCAGGCCGCGCTCGCCCGCGGCGACATGAAGACCGCGCGCGAACTTGCCGCCCGCGCCAAGACCAGGTTCCCCACCGGCTCGCCCGGCTGGGTCAAGTCCGACGACATCGTCGGACTGAGACCGCCGAAGTCCGGCCTCTTCAGCAGCACCAACGTCACTTTCGGCCCGGTCAGATCCGGACCGGCCAGCACAGGACCGACCGAATGACCCGCCTCGCCTCCCTGCTCGCCGCCGCGGCGATTTCGATCGCCGGCGTGGCCGCCGCGTCGGCGCAGACCTTCTCGGAGCCGCAGCGCGGCGAGATCGAGAAGATCGTGCGCGACTACCTGCTCAAGCACCCCGAAGTGCTGCAAGAGGTGATGCAGGAGCTTGAGAAGAAGCAGCAGGTCGTCGAAGCCGAAAAGGCGCGATCCGCGGTCAAGACCCACGCGGAGGCGCTGTTCAACTCGCCGCGCCAGGTGACGCTCGGCAATCCGCAGGGCGACGTCACGTTCGTGGAATTCTTCGATTATAATTGCGGCTACTGCAAGCGCGCGCTCGGCGACATGACCGCGCTCATGAGCAAGGACCCGAAGCTCAAAGTCGTGCTGAAGGAATTTCCGGTGCTCGGACCGGGCTCGGTCGAAGCCGCGCAGGTCGCGGTCGCGGTGCGCATGCAGGACAAGAGCGGCAAGAAATATATGGAATTCCATCAGAAGATGCTGCTCGGCCGCGGACAGGCCGACAAGGCGCGCGCGCTCGCGGTCGCGAAGGAAATCGGCCTCGACATGACGCGGATGGAAAAGGACCTCAAGAGCGAAGAGATCACCGCCACGCTGCAGGAGAGCGCCAAGCTCGCCGAGGCGCTCGGCCTCAACGGTACGCCGAGCTACGTGATCGGCAATGACGTGGTGATCGGTGCGGTCGGGCTCGATGCGCTCGGCAGGAAGGTCGAGGCGGCGCGGACTCAATAAGCCCGATGGCCAAAACGATCTACGTCCTCAACGGACCGAACCTCAACTCGCTGGGCTCGCGCGAGCCCGAGAAATACGGGCATTCCACGTTGGCCGACGTCGAGGCGCTGTGCCGCGAGACCGCGAAGCGCTACGGCCTCGAAGTCGACTTCCGCCAGTCGAACCATGAGGGCGAGATCGTAGACGCCTTCCACGAGGCGAAGAAAAAGAAGGCCGTCGGCGTCGTGATCAATCCGGCGGGCTACACCACCACGTCGGTCGCGATCCTCGATGCGATCTATGCGGTGCAGTTGCCGACCGTCGAGGTGCATATTACCAACATCCACCAGCGCGAAGAGTACCGCCATCACTCCTATGTTTCGAAGGGCGCGAAGGGGGTGATCTGTGGTCTCGGGGTCCAGGGCTATGCGCTGGCGATCGCGGGGCTTGCGTCCCTCATCGGCATCAAGGCAAAAGCTTAAAGAGCGCCGATCCATTCCAGAAGCCGGGCGACGGAGTTGAAAGAACAGGACCTGATCCGCGAGCTGGCGAAGCTGCTCGACGAAACGCACCTCACCGAGATCGAGGTCGAGCGCGAGGGCTTGCGCGTGCGCGTCGCGCGCCAGACGATGACGCATGTGGTCGCATCGGGCGGAACGCATGTGCCGCCGATCCCGGCCAGTGCACCGGCGCCCGCGATCGCGATTGCACCGGCGGCGGCCGATCCGGCCGCCCATCCGGGGGTGGTCAAGTCGCCGATGGTCGGCACTGCGTTCCGTTCGCCTCAGCCGGGCGCGAAAGCATTCATCGACATCGGCAGCGCCGTGAAGGCGGGCGACACCCTGCTGATCGTCGAGGCGATGAAGACGATGAACCAGATCCCGGCGCCGCGCGCCGGCACCGTGACGCAGATCCTGTTCGAGGACGGCCAGCCGGTCGAGTACGGCGAACCGTTGATGATCATTGAATAGGCGATGTTCGAAAAAATCCTGATCGCCAACCGCGGCGAGATCGCGCTCCGGGTGCTGCGCGCCTGCAAGGAGCTTGGCATCGCGACGGTCGCGGTGCATTCGACCGCCGACGCCGATGCGATGCACGTGCGCCTCGCCGACGAGAGCGTCTGCATCGGTCCGCCGCCGGCGCGCGACAGCTATCTCAATGTCCCGGCGCTGCTCACCGCCTGCGAGATCACCGGCGCCGACGCGGTGCATCCGGGCTACGGCTTCCTCTCGGAAAACGCGCGCTTCGCCGAGATCCTGAAGGATCACAACGTCGATTTCATCGGCCCGCGCGCCGAACACATTCGCCTGATGGGCGACAAGATCGAGGCCAAGCGCACCGCCAAGAAGCTCGGCATCCCGGTGGTGCCCGGCTCCGAAGGCGGCATCACGTCGGACACGGAAGCGCTGGCGATCGGGCGCGAGATCGGCTTCCCGGTGCTGGTGAAGGCGGCGGCCGGCGGCGGCGGGCGCGGCATGAAGGTCGCGCACAGCGAGGAGGAACTGTCCGAGGCGCTGGCGACCGCGCGCGGCGAAGCCAAGGCCGCGTTCGGCGACGATGCGGTGTATCTGGAAAAGTATCTCGAGAAGCCGCGCCACATCGAAATCCAGGTGCTGGCCGACGGCAAGGGCAATGCGATCCACCTCGGCGAGCGCGACTGCTCGCTGCAGCGGCGGCATCAGAAGGTGTGGGAGGAAAGCCCCTCGCCTGCCCTCAATGCCGGCGCGCGCGACGAGATCGGCGAGACGGTGGCAAAGGCGATGCGCGAGATGAAATATCTCGGCGTCGGCACGGTCGAGTTCCTGTTCGAGGACGGCAAGTTCTATTTCATCGAGATGAACACGCGCATCCAGGTCGAGCATCCGGTCACCGAGCAGGTCACCGACATCGACCTGATCCTGGAGCAGATCCGTGTGGCGAACGGCGCCGAGCTCACGCTGAAGCAGGAGGACGTGCGCTTCCACGGCCACGCGATCGAGTGCCGCATCAATGCCGAGAACCCGGTGTCGTTCCGGCCCTCGCCCGGCAAGATCGTGCACTACCACGCGCCGGGCGGTCTCGGCGTGCGCATCGATTCAGCGGTGTATCAGGGCTACACCATCCCGCCCTATTACGACTCGCTGGTCGGCAAGCTGATCGTTCACGGCAAGACGCGCAGCGAGTGCCTGATGCGGCTGCGCCGCTGCCTCGACGAGTTCGTCGTCGACGGGATCGACACCACGCTGCCGCTGTTCCGCGCGCTGGTGCGCGACCAGGCCATCATCGACGGCGACTACCACATCCACTGGCTGGAACAGTTTCTGGCGCGCGGCGGAATGGACCCATGAAAAGGCCCACCTGGCGTTTCCGCCGGATGGGCCTGATTGCCGCCTGTTATCGCTAGAAGTCGTTATTTCTCGCCGATCCGCGCCAGCGTTTGGTCGACCTGATAGAGCGAATACGGCTTGGGCAGAAATACCGAGTCGGGAACCGTTGCGATGTCGCTCACGCTGCGGCGGCCGGAGGCATAGACGATCGGCAAACCGGGCCGCAGCTCGCGCGCGAGCTTCGCCAGTTGCGCGCCGTCCATGCCCTCGCCGAGATCGATGTCGGTGAACAGCACGTCCACGTCGGCGCCGGACAGAAGGTAGCGCAGCGCCCCGCCCGCGTCGGGCACGGCCTGGACCTCGAAACCCTTGTCGGTCAGCGCCTCGGTCATGAGTTCGCCGAGGAGCGGTTCGTCCTCGACGAAGAGAATGGTTTTCTGTTCCGGTTTCATGGCACTCATCGCCTCCGATGAGTAAAAGCATGGCGCCCCGATGCGTTCCGGATTTAGAGAAAATTGGAGAGATACAGGGTTATCAAAGCGTTAGCGGGAACTTTCCCGTGATTCGTCGCGCCCACGCGGCGGTCACAATATGCGGAACTGCCTCGTCCAAAGCTGTTCATCGCGCGTGTTGAATCGCTTTGTTCGTGGAGCATGATCTTGTCCGAAAACCGGTGTCCACTTTTCGGGAT
>Ga0207682_10000636_pt1 | contig 16353 bp, 19 predicted proteins | sample KBSM63metaG_FD_184332 | JGI IMG/M metagenome (GOLD analysis project Ga0207682, IMG submission 184332) | Miscanthus rhizosphere microbial communities from Kellogg Biological Station, Michigan, USA - KBS M6-3 metaG (SPAdes) (version 2) | ecosystem: Host-associated > Plants > Roots > Rhizosphere >... | reverse complement strand
AATGGTGTGGCACCCGAGCCGACGTCCCTGCTGGAAGCAGTCAAGTTCGCGCGAGAGGGAGCGCCACGCCTCTAATTTTTTAGGGGCTATCAATGCCGACGTATACCGCGCCGCTACTCAATCACATTACGACCGCCGCGCTTGATTGGTGGATGAACAAGGGGACCGCCTTCAAAGAGGCGATTCTCGAAAAGCCGCTCTTGGCCAGCATGGAATCCAAGAAGAAGACCTTCCCTGGTGGTAAAGGCAATATCATCATTAGCGTGAAGGGCGACTACGGCAACACCGCAGCTCCCGGCACCGACGACCAGCTCAAAGGCTACGAGCTGGCCGACACCGTGACCTACTACACGCCGGCGAACCTGACCCAGGCGATCTTCCCGTGGAAGGAACATCATCTCGGCATCATGCTGACGCACTCCGAACTGAAGAGTGACGGCATTACGGTGAAGGATTCCGGCGACATGGACGACACGACCGAGCACTCCGGCCGTGACGACACCGTGCTGGTCGGCCTCCTGGAGGACGCCCTCGAAGACGTCTCCGAGCAGTACGCCCGCGGCATGAACAACCTGCTGTGGACCAACGGCGCGGCGGATCCGAAGGCGCTGGCCGGTATGGCGGCGTTGATCACCGACACCCCCGGCACCGGCATTGTGGCAGGCATCGATCGCGCCACCAGGACATGGTGGAGAAATCGCGCCTGGACTGCTGCGATGGGCACCGCTGTCGGCACCACGCCGGCTCTCGGCGCCTGGGGCGGCGGCGCGATCACCTCCGCTACCACCAACGGCGGCGCGCTGATCACCAAGCTGCAATCCGAGTACCGGCAACTTACGAAGTATGGCGCCAAGCCCAACACCGCGTTCTGCGGCTCGGACTGGCTTGGTGCTCTCGAGACTGAGCTGCGCGCGAACGGCAACTACGCGATGCAGGGTTTTGCCGGTGGCAAGGATATCAGCGTCGGCAAGATCTCCTACATGGGGACCGACTTCGAGTACGATCCGACACTGGATCAGCTCGGCAAGTCCAAGCGCTGCTACTGGTATGACAGCCGCGATATCTTCTTGGTCGCGATGCAGGATGAGTGGCGTCACCAGCATTCCCCGGACCGGACCCCGGACAAGTACGTCATCTATCGGTCCATCACTTCGACTGGGCAACTCTGTGCACGGCGTCTGAACGGCGCTGTCGTGATGGACATTGTCTGATCGAGACGGCCGGAGTGGAGGGCTGAGGGTCGCGCCGATCCCCTCCGCTCCGGCTATTTCTTAGGGAGCCAGCATGACCAAGAAGATTCAATACTGCACCTGCAAGATCAATCTCGCCGGCCAGAACTGCCACACCGTTATCTTCGGCGAGCACAACCCGGTGACCTGGCCGGAAGTCCAGATCCTGTACGCGCTGCATGGCGAAGAGAACGTCATGGACGTGATGCCGGTCGGCATCGGCGAAGTCTGGCCGACAGAAGAAAAGAACCGCCTCGCTGCCATCTATGGCCGCAAGGTCACCGAGGCGTGCTTCCCCGGCCGTGCGTTCCGCATGGAATACATGATGACCGAGGACACCAATCTGCCGGGCTACGACGCGCACGGCGCGCAAGTCTCCCCCGTCTCCACCAAGGTGGCGACGCCAGGCAACGGCGATCCTGACGACGAGGACGATGGCGGCGAGGATGAAGTGGCCAAGAATCTGGCGGCGGCGCAGATGGAGCCGATCTTCAAGCCGGGCCGCGGCCGCAGGTCACCTGAGCCGCGTAAGGAGGCGTAATGCCGCTTGGAGTAACGCTGCTTGAACTGCGTCGCGAGCTGCGGGCCGAGACCGGCACGTCGCTCAACCCCAACCAGGGGACGCAGGCGCAGGATACGATCGACATCCTGCTCGCGCGCCAGCAGCGCGAACTCTGGGACGCCTATACCTGGCAGCACCTCCAGCTCTGGCACGACATGCCGCTGGTCGCGGGGCAGGCGCAGTACTCCTACCCGCCGGCGATGGCGTTCGACCAGATCAAGCGCGTCCTGGTCGCCGATGGGCCGAACGGCAAATGGAAGCCGCTGACCTACGGCATCAAGGCCCACATGGTCCACGGCACGCCGTCGCAGGGCATGCCGGCGCGCTGGCGCAATGTCGCCACCGTCGACACCTCAGGCCCGACGCCGATCACCAATCCGGTCGGGCAGCTGGAGCTGCTGCCGGCGCCGTCGTCCGATGACCTGATCCTGCGCTTCGACGGCCAGGCCCCGCTGTCGCCGCTGATTGCGCCGACCGACACCTGCATCCTCGACAGCAAGGCGATCGTGCTGTTTGCGGCCGCCGAGGTGATGGCGACGCAAAAGAGCGAAGCCGCGCCGATGAAGCTGACCAAAGCTCAGAACTACTTGCGGCGATTACTTGCCGACCAAGGCGCGGACAAGCGCCAGAACTACAACATGGGCGGCATCTATCGCGGCGGCATCGACCCCGACAAGAACCGCCGCGTCGTCCCCTACCTCGACTACATCCCCGGCTGATGGAGGTAGTCGTTGCCATATTTTACGATCACGGACTTCGCGGCCGGACTGGATCTTCGCAGATCTGAGCTAACCGCGCCGGCCGGCACGCTGCGCTCGATGCTGAATTGCCATGTGACGCCGGGCGGTGAAATCGAAAAGCGGATGGCCTTCGTGCCGTTCTGGGAATGCTCGCCAGCGAGTAAAGGCTTGGTCGAGGTCAACCAGAAGCTCTACACCTTCGGCCCCAACGGCCCCTACGTCACCGAGCCTCCGAGCGGGATCTGGTCGGTCGGCGTGCTCGGCCAGGCCACCACCTCGATCTACGAGATCATCGACTACGACCTGTTCGACAACAAGGTGTTCACCATCCTGTGGAAGGACGCCGCCGGCACCGTCGGCCGCTACTACGACGGCGTCGACCTGCCGCTCGCCCGCGGCTTCTACTGTCGGACTTACAAAAATAAGATGTACACGGTCGAAGGCTCGATCCTGTACTTCTCGGCCGTCGGCAACGCCGGCGACTGGTCCGGCATGGCGCCGCCGACCCCGACCAATTTCATCGACCTGTCGATGGGCGATTCCGACATGACCGATTCGGTCGCGCTGGAAGTCTATTACGACAAGCTCGCGATCTTCTCCTACACCGCGGTGCAGCTCTGGGTGATGGACCCGGACTTCACTAAGAACCAGTACGTCCAGACGCTCAGGCAAGCCGGAACGCTGGCCTGGCGCAGTGTGATGCAATACGGCTCCGGCGATGTCATGTACCTCAGCCAGTCCGGCGTCCGCTCGCTCCGCGCCCGGAACTCGTCACTTGCAGCCGCCGTGTCCGACATTGGTTCACCTCTTGATCCTGTGTTCCAGGATCTGTTCCGCTACATGGGCGAGGACTGGATGTCTGGCGCGATCGCCATCCTGCAGCCGGTGACCGGCCGGTTCTGGGTGATCATGCCCGGCTCGGTGCAGTACGAAGGTGGCCCCTTAACTTCCCGCATTTACATCCTGTCGGCATTCCCTGGCCCCAAGATCACCGCCTGGTCGGAGTACGACGCGGGTTTCGTGATCACAGCGGCCACCATCCACAACAACCGTGTGGTGGTCCGCGACGACCACAACATCGTCTACGCCTTCGGCGGCATCTCCGACGACGGCCCGACCTACGACGACTGCCCGGTGGAGCTGATCTTCCCTTTCCATGCCGGCAACGAGGTCGCGACCTTCAAGACCTTCACGGGTCTCGACGCCACCTGCGCTGGCGTGCCCTGGGAAGTATCCTGCGCCTTCAATGTCGAGGACCAATACACCGAGGACTATGTCGGCGCCTTCAGCGGCGCGACCTTCCTGCAAGGCCGGTTCGCGATCCACGGCCATTCCACGCACATGTCATTGCGGCTGCGATCGGAGGAAGCCGGGCCGCAAACGCTCTCCAACATGGTGGTGCACTACCAGACATCGGAGAGCGGATGATTCACATCGTCGCCGCCGATCGTGGCCAAATCCGTTGGGTGCTGGAAAACATCCGCGATATCGACGCGCTGGAGATCGCTGCCGCCGGTGTCGATTTCACGCACATGCCTGATATCCTGATGCGGCACAAAGTGTTCTGCTTCGTCGCCTGCGATGAAGAGATCGGCCCGATCGCGGTCTGGGGCATGATCGAGCGCCGACAGGGTGTCGGCGCTGGATTCGCTTTCGGCACCAATGACTGGCGTCGGGCTGTGCTGCCGATGGTCCGGCAGATCCGCGGCTTTGTCATTCCATTCCTGCACTCGAACGGTTACCACCGGGTCGAGGCGGCGGCCCTGGCCGGCCGCGACGACGTGGCGGCCTTGATGCATCTGATCGGCGCGCGACCTGAAGCTCGACTTCGCGGCTATGGTATAAGCGGCGAAGACTTCATCTCTTACCGATGGCTCGCCGATGAACATGTCGATATCCAAACCGGGAAAAGCCAAGCGGACTGTGCATACACCGCACATTGAGATCCGTCTGGCCGTGAAGGAAGACGCCGCGATGATCGCGGAGTTTCTCGGTACGTTCTTCCATCGTTCCTGCTGGGCGGAACATCTGGAGTATCACCAGAAGAAAGCCGAGATCTATCTCAGCCACGCGCTCGGCTCGCAGTACGCGGTCTACGTCCTCGCGATGGACAAGGAGAAGATGGTCGGCGTCTGCTCCTACCACATCTTCAACGTCTTCACCGACCCGATGGCTGTCATGGACGAGACTTACACATCACCTGAATTCCGCCGCACCGATCTCGGCCGGCGATTGGTTGCCGTGGCAATCGACCTCGCCCGCGGCGACGGCTGCAAGCTGATGAACTTCCCGATCTGCTCCGGGATGGTCGCGCAGAATTCTCTCATGAACATGGTGGGTCGGCACTTCGGGGCGAAACCCGTCGGCATGATCTTCAGCAAGGCATTGTAAAGGATACGGACATGGGCGGGAAAGGTGGCGGTGGCGGCGGCGACCAGCAGTACGCGTACATGATGCAGCAGCAACAGGCGGCGGCGGCCAAGGCCAAGTCCGAGGCTGACGCGGCGGCCTTGCGCAAGACCGAGGCCGAGAAGCGCGCCGTCGATGACGCGGCATATGCGGAGAGGCTAGCTGCCGCCGAAAAGGTCAAATCCGAGAAGGCCGCAGCCGACAAGGCCGCCGCCGATGCGGACGCCGCTGCCAAGGTCGAAGCCGACAAGCTGGCGCACACCCCGCTCGGCAGCCCGATAGATTCGGGCGGCGCCATCACGACGCCGGGCGCCGCGGACAATGCACCGGGGACCACGCTCGGCGACGGCCTGGGCGGCGCGGTTTTAAAGCCGCCGACGTACTGGGTCAGCGGCACGGGCAAGGGTACGAACACAGGCCGGACATCCGGCGCCATCAAGACAGTCGTATAGGAGCGGAACATGGGCGGAAAAGGCGGCGGCGGCGGTGGCGGTGGCAGTAGCAATTGGCAGGCCCTCTATGTGACCGACCCCAAGACAGGCGGCGCGATGAGGGATGCGTCCGGCAACTTGATGACCCACGCTGCCTACGCGCAGCAGCAGTCCGATGAGGCGGCGGCGCTGGCGGCCGCCAATAAGCCGGCACCGGCAGCCGCGGCAGCCGCACCCGCGCCTGAACCGGAAGCGGCAGCACCCGTGGTCGACACCAGTCCGCCCAAGAACGACACCCTGGCGCCTTCGATCGGCGGCGGCAGCGACGTCATCGCGGATCCCGCTGCTCCCGGCGGCGCCGGCAGCAGCATCGATACCGGCGGTGTGCTCGGCGGTGCGGTTCTGAAGCCGCCGAGCTACTGGACCGGCAACATCAACAAGTACAAGCCGGGGTCGTCGACATCGAAGGGCGGCGGCAGCATGACGACGACGCAAACGTGAGGATCTGATCATGGGCGGCAAGGGCGGCGGCGGCGGTAACTACTATCAGCAACCGCCAGACACATCCGGTTACGCGACGCCTGAGGAGGCGAAGATCACGCTCGCGAAGGAAGCGCCGGTTGACTACGACGACTATCAGCAGCGCGTCAACGTCAAGAAGGCGGCCGCGGACGCCACCGCGAAGAAGCCGGATATCACGACGCAACTGCCGGAAGGCGAATCCGGCACCGAGACCACCGGCGATACCGCGGCCAAGGCGGTGCTGTCGCCGCCGGTGTTCTGGGCGGAATATGGCCAGGGGCCGTCGCCTTTGTTCAAGGGTGAGATCGACCCGACTACAACGACCACGCAGATCTGAGGACAAGCTCATGGGCGGTAAATCAGGGCCTTCGAACAACCAGATGGTGCAGTTCGAAATGCAACAGGCCCAGGAAGCCAAGGACAAAGAGAACAAGCGCCAGGCGCGTTTGGATCAGGGCAAGGGCGTGATCGACGATCTGTTCGGCAACCGAAATTTCGGTGACGATTTCTATGACAAGTATCGCAACGCCGAGCTTGATTACACCATGCCGCAATTGACCGAGCAGTTCACCGAGGCCAAGCGCGGCGCCGAGAACGATCTCGCGCGCGCTGGTCTGTTACGATCAGGTGCTGCCGGCTGGGTGCAGGGCAAGCTGACCAACCAGATGGGCGTCAACGAGGCGGGCATCCGTGCCAAGGCGGATACCGATACTTCCGAATTGCGCAAGAGCATCGCGGCGCAACAGCAGCAAGCCTACAACCAGCTCTACCAGACCGAGGATCCGACGGTCGCCGCCAACACCGCGTCCTCGTCGGTGGCTAATGCGCAGCTGACGCAGCCGAACGTCGGCGCGTTGGATGCCATGTTCAAGCCGATCGCGATCGGCCTCGGCTCCGCGATCGCGCCGGTGGTCGGTCAGTACGAAACCAACAGAGCACTCAATTCTTCTTCTGGCCGCGGCCAAGGGTCGCTGACAACGAGCAGCTAGCCACATGTGTGATCCAATCTCGATGATCGGCCTGGCCTTTTCGATCGGCATGTCCGTCTACAACATGCAGCAACAGCAGGAGATGGCCAACCAGCAGGAGAGCGCGAATGCGCAGTGGGTAGCCTACCAACGGCGTCAGTCCCAGGAGTTTCAGGCGCGCGACGAGGCGCTGCGCAAGAACGCCGAAGCTGGCCGCACTGGTGCACTCGATGAGCTGACCGCCAAGAAGCAGCAGGAGGCGCAAGAGAACGAAGCCGCGCGGCTGAAGGCATCGCTGACGCCGGAGCAGCTCGCCAACCAGGCCGAGGGCGATCCGAACGCGCTCGCGAGCGCGATGTTCTCCGGTCAGCAGAACGGCTCGAAGGAGATGCAGTCCGCGGTGCAGGGCCACATCCAGCAGGCCGCGATCGACGCCCGCAAGCGTATCGCCGCGCTGGCCGAAGTGCAGTCCTACGGCGGCAGCCAATACGGCCTGACCAATCGCGCCAACACGATCCTGAACGCGGCGGGCCAGGACATTCGCATGGCCGGCAACCAACGCGGCGGCCAGCTCGCGGCCTACAACGTCGCCAAGGCGGTCGAGCCGATCAAGATTACGCAGTACGGTGGTTCGGCCGCGGGCGGCCTCGCCGGCGCCGGCGCGCAGATCGCCGGCGGCGGCCTCGGCAACGCGATGGCCGGCAGCATGTGAGGAATGAACGATGGGCTCGATGAACGTATACGACGATGGCTCGCAAGGCTGGGGCAGCATCGGCTCGGGCTTCGCCAGCGCCATCATGAACGCGCCCGCGAAGGCCGCGGCGCAGCAGCACACGATCGAGACCATCAAGGACCAGCGCATCGCGCGCGAACGCGAGCAGCTCAAATGGGACGCCGCGCTCGCAGCCGCCAACGCCGTGCCCGCCGCAACCGTGCCGGCGGCTGTGGACCCGCGGCCCTATACGGCCGCGGACATCTCCAATCCGGCGGTGCTGGACGCGCCGCTGGCTGTGACAGACAGGACGTCCGGGATCCGCGGCGGGGCGGATGTCCCGATCGGGACATTCACCGACCCGCGGGAACTGGCGAAAGCCGAGGCGGACCGCAAGCTGGCCGTCCTCGGGCAACAGGCGGCGATCGTAAAGGACCCCAGTCACTGGGCGCAGCAGACCGCTTACGGCAACGTGGCGGCTGGCGGCGTGCCGGAGTCGGCGAAGGAGCGCGCCCGGCTGGACTTCCTGGCCGGCAAGGGCATGCCGACCCACCTCGGCGTCGACGAGAGCAAGTCGCCGGTCAAGAACTGGAACGAAATCGACCCGGAAACCAACCAGCCGACCGGGCGGCAGGTGGCGTCAACGAAAGCGCCAGGCCCCAACTATGTGTTGGGCTCGGCGCGGTCGCTGACGCCGGACAACAAGATCGAAAGCGTGCCGATCGCGCAGAACAATTTCCATCAGCTGGCGGACAAGATCCAGGCCAAGATCGCTGCCGGGCAGCCGATCTCCGATGTCGATCTGAACGCCGCGCGCGTCCTACGCGACGGCGGCTGGCAAAAGGAGATCAAGATCGAAAAGAACGCCGAGACCGGCCAGCCCATGCCCATCGTCACCTACAAGATTCCGCCGCCGACGGCGGGACCGGCGGCAGGACTGATGCAGCTGCTGGATTCGATCGATGGCAGGCCCGCGGCCGCGGCGCCACCGCCTCCCCCGCCACCGCCCCCGGACGCCGCTGGCGGCGGCGGAGCAGCCGCTGCTGCAGCCGTGCCGCCCGCACCGGCCGCGGTGCCGCCCGCACCGGCAGGCTCACCGCTGGTGCAGGTGCTGCCCTCGGTCGGCCCCGGCGACGTCCCCGCGGTCGTCAAGCGCTACACCGACATCCGGCAGGTCGATAACCTGGCGCAGGCTGCGTCGGGCTATAACTCGATGGTCGCCAACATGCCGTTCGATAACGCCGCGTCCGATCTTGCGATCATCATCGGCGCCGCCAAGACCCTCGACCCGCCCTCAGTGGTGCGCAACGAGGAAGGCAAGAACGTCTCCAAGACCGTCAGCGTGCTGGACCAATTCGAAGGCATGCTGAACCGCGCCACCGGCGGCGCCGGGCTCAACAAGCAAGCGCGCGCCCAGATTTGGAACATGGTGCAGTCGAAGCTGCAGCGCGACCGTGACGAGGTGGCCTCAATCCGCGAGCAGCACGCGGTGCAGATCAAGCAGCGCAACGCCGACCCGGAAGCCTATCTGCCGAAGATCCCGGAGCTGGTGCCAATCGACAACTCCATCATCAATTCCAAGGCGATCGACGCCAGCCAGCCCGGCGCGGGCGTTATCGCCGGCGGTGGTGCGCCGCGACCGGCGGTCACGCCGCCGCCGAATCAGCGGACGACACCGCCACCGCGTCGGGCATCGGATGATTTGCTAGGAGGCAACTGATGGCTGAAATCGACACCGTCGACAGTTGGCTCACCGAGAACCGCGACAAAAAAGGCACGCCCGAATTCGAGCAAAACCTGACCCGCTACCGTGAACTGCGGACGCAGGAAAAAGCCGGTGCAGCTCCGGCTACGGACACGCCGTTCAACCCCACCAGCGCCCGTTCGGCGCTGGCGGACAAGTTCGGCTCGTTCGTGAAGACTGCGGGCGAAGATACCGCGGCTAACCCCGGTGGCGTCAGCGCCACCACCGGCCGCGTCATCACCGGCGCGGCGACCGGCATCCCGGATCTCGGTATCGGGCTTTACAACGCCGGTGCCCGTGCCACCGGCAACCCGGATTCACAAGTCACACCACTCGGCCCGCAGGTCAACGCGGCTCTCGGCGGCGCGGATATGCCGGCAGACGCCGGACCGTTACGCAAGGTGCTGGAGGCTGGCGGCAGCGCGCTGGTCGGCGGCGGGGCTACTTCCATAGCGCGGGCCGCAATGGCAGCGCCGACGTGGGCGAGCGCGGCGCTGCCCAGCGTCGGCGCGCTGTTCAGCTCGACAGTGGCGCCTACCCTGGGATCATCCGGCGGCGCCAAGCTGGGCCAGATGGCCGCGCACAAGATGGGCTGGGATGAAGAGACCGGGTCGCTGATCGGATCTCTGCTGGGTGGTACGGCGTACCCGGCCGGGCGGGCCACTTACGATCAGCTGCGGCACGGCTACTACGCGGACAAGGCGCTGCCGAACGCGCCCGATATCGCCGCCGCAGCGGAACGGCAGGGCATCACGCCGTCGGCCGGAATGCTCGGCAATGACATCATCAAGAGCGCGGAAAAGAACTACAGCGGAGACCCCGGCGCGTCGAACTACACCAGCAATCTGCGCCGCGGCATCCGCGAGGATATTGGCGCCGTGATCGACCGCGCCGCAGAGGCACGCGGCTCCACCAATCCAAATCCGACGCCCGGTGATATCGGCTACGACGTCGCCCAGATCGCCCGCCTGGGCGTCGACGACGCCAACGCCCAAAGTTCGCGCGGGCAGCAGCAATTGATGACCCGGATCGGCCCGCGCACCGACACCGATGTTTCCGGCATTCTGGCGGCGATGGAACGAATTCGAAATCAAACCGACCCCGGCACCGCAGCGCCGATCGACGCGCGGGTCAACACGATGCGGCAGATGCTGCCGCGCGATCCCGAGGGCAACATCATCTCGACCGACGTGCCCTATGAGCGGGTCAAGGATTGGCGCACCAATTTGCGCGAGCGCAGCCAAGGCTACGACGCAGTGCCTGGTCGGTTTGCCAGTCAGATTTACGACGAAACCACCGGCGCGATGCGGGACGCCGGTGCCAGCCAAGGCGTGCCGCCCGGCTATTTCGACACCGTGCAGGGGCGCACCGCCAGACTCACCGGCGAGGGCGGCCCGGTGCAGACACTGGAACCGATCTCGGATGTGCGCGATCCGATGGCAGCTTTCCAGTATGTGCGACGGGGCGAGCAGGCTCCCGGCAACCTGAGGACACTGGAGGCGACGGGCAATCCGGCAGTCGGAGGGGCGCTCGGTGACTACATCAGGATGATGGCTAACAACACGATCAACACCGCCAACTCGCGCGGGCCGGTGAATTTCGCCAATCGGTGGGAAGGCATGACCCAAGGCGCCCGCGACGTTTTCGGCGGGCCGCAACAACCCGCGCTCAACGACGCGGCCACGCTGGCACGCGCCTACGACTATCCACCCAATCAGCTCGGAACCACCCGCATGGTCGGGAACACGGCCGGCCGGGCCGGCAACAGCATACTGGGGCCGGCGACCCTTGGCTGGCTTGCCGAGCACATCCAGCCGGGCGCAGGCGCTCCGGTTGCGGCGGCGTCCAAGTTCGGGATCGTGCCGATGCTCAACTATTTCCGCGCTAACGCCTTGCAATCGCCGGCTGTTCGTTCTGCCCTGACCGGCGGCGCGGCCCCGCCACTCCCGAATCTCGCGCCCGCCCTGTCGACTTCCGGCGTGCTGGCGGATCAACGCCGGCCGATTCCGAGGTAGCGTAATGGCTTACATGGACGAGCAAGCGCTGGAGCGCGAGAAGTCGAAGCAGGCCATGCTCGCGGGCAAGCAGCCGTTGCTCGGCGACGACACCACCCGCGCGCTGCATGCGCTCGGCGTCAATCTCGGCGTGGTCCCGCCCGGCACGCCGCCGAGCCAGATGTCGAACCTGCTGCAAAGCCTGGTCGGCCGACTCGGCAAGATCAACATCGACGCCACGACGCCGCTCCAGGTGGCGCCCGAGAAGGGCGGCCGGGCGCCGTCGACGACCGTCAACCAATACTCCGATGGCAGCGGTGACCTCGGCGCTACGCTGAAGGGGCTGCTCGACGCCGCCAAGGTGCCCAAGGGCAAGACGATCACCACGTCGGATGAGAAGACCGGCGCCGGGCGCAGCGACAGCGTCCGCGGTCAGAACTACGCGCGGCCGAAGTTGGGTGAGCCCGGCGCGCCGGCGGTGGCCGAGGCCATCCCTGGTCTCAAACCTGGCTTCGACGCCTCCAAGCTGCCGCCGGGATCACCGGCCGCGGTGGCCTACATGCATGAGAAGGCCCCTGGCGGCGCCGTTGTCGGTGTCGAGAAAGGCGTCGTCACCGGCGGCTACCAGAGCGACCTCCAGTACCTGGCCGAGCGCGGCGGCCACCACAGCAAGCTGGTCGACGGCAAGATCCAGAACGTGGCGCTCACAGACAAGGGCGCCTACAAGGATCTCGACCCCGAGCTGGCTGCCCGGCTGCGCAAGGCCGGCGAGGACTACGAAGCCGAGACCGGCAAGAAGGCCAGGTACGGCGAGTTCTCGCGCGGCGAGGACGTGCAGAAGATCTACCGCGACCGCTACGAGCGCGGCGGCGGCCTGGCCGCTAAACCTGGGCAGTCACGCCACCAGCACGGCGGCGCCGGCGACATCCCGTCCGGTGAATTCCGAGACTGGGCGGACAAGAACGGCGATCGGTACGGCGTCCATTTCCCGCTCGCCAACGATAAAGTCCACGTCCAGGTCAATCCGAAATACACCGGGCCGTCGCATCAGAAACCGGCCGGCCCGACCGTGCCGCCGATGGACACCAAGACGCCACCGGCGGCCGCGAAGGCGGACACCAAGTGGCCGGAGCCGACCGAGACCACACCCGCCGAGACGCTTCAGGCCGAGCCGCCAGCTGGCGTTCCGGGACCGCAGAGCAGTCTCGAGACGAAGGGCACCTCCACCTCTACCGACATCAGCGCCCGACGGCGGACCCCCGCGGCCGCAGCTCCTACCGAGGTGGCCAGCACCTCGCCGACCAGCCTGGTGCCCCCGGAGGTGCTGCCCGGCGGCCAGTCGAGCGCCGGAGGCGGCGGCGCGCTGGCGGACCAGCGCGCGCCCTACAAGGCCCAGGCCGACGCCAACCCGGCGATGCGGGAAACCATGGCCGCGATCATGATCGCCGAGAGCGGGACGCCGGAGGGCCGGCTCGGCACCGCGGAAGCCATGATGAACCGGGTCAACGCCAGGGGGCAGCCGTTCTCCCAGGCGATGGACCCTAACTACCATGCGGACTACATGGTCAAGGACAGGGCCAAGTTCGACGCCAGGCTGGCCGAGATCCGCAACAACCCGCAGCTCAAGGCCGAGGTCTACGCACTCCAGGATAAAGCGTTCGGCGGCAGCAATGTCAGCAACCTGGCCACCGACTATGCCTCCAAGGGCACGGCGGCGGAATCGCGGACCAACTCCACCCACACCTACTCCTCGCCGGACGGCCAGCATTTCTTCATCAAGGACCAGAGCCCCGGCGTGCACGGCCCCGGCAACGTCGCCGCGAACCAGAAATGGAAGGCCTCCACCGAGGCCGCGCTGAAGAGCCCGCAGACCAAGGTGGCCCAGGCCACCACGGCCGCGCCGCAGGACGTCGGCAGCTCGTCGGCAACGATGCGCGATGCCGTCCGCGGCTACCTCACCGAAAAGGGCGTGGCCGGTGCCGGTGGCGCCGGTACGGTTTCGACGGCAGCGCCCGCAGCGGCCGCCGAGAAACCCGCAAACCCGCCGACCGTGTTCGACAAGGGCGCGGCCGCGGTTCCGGTCGCCGGAGTCGGCGGCCTCCAGGAGGCCGACACCGAGGCCGCGACCACTGGTACCGCTACCATGGACGAGGGCTCGGCTGCCCTAAACGCAGTCAAACCGCCGGGGGCTGCACCTCCCCCGGCGGCAGCGGCGGCCCTGCCTGCGTCGCCGCAGCCGGCGGCGGCAACGCCGCCGGCACCCCCTCCGGCAGCAGCGGCGGCGGCACCCGCTCCGCGGCCGGCAGTCCCGCCACCGGCGTCCCCAGTTCCCCCACCGGTGGCGGCGAAACCTCCAGCGCCACCGCCGCCGCCGCCGAAGGCCAACCCGGCGAACGCCGCGCTCGATATGAAGCTGGGCGAGCTGGCGAAGGGACATCCAATGGGTTGGATGTTGCCCGAGAAGTACGCCAACATGACCCTGCACCAGGCGGTCACCGACCCGCAGATGGCATCCACGGTGCGGGGCTACATGACCAAGGAGAACCTGGCCAAGTTCGGAACGACCCCGCAGCAGTTCGACCAGGCGATCAAGGAACGCGCGGTCGGCAAGCGCAGCGACGCCGGCACCTCAGGCGCCACCGACATCAGCGCGCGGCGGCGTACACCCTTGGCGCCGCCCGGCCTGGAGGCCGGAACCCTCGACCCGGCCAGTCAGCCCGCGGTGCAGAACGCTGAAGGCGACATCTCGACCGTGCGCACGATCGGAATCGATGAAGGCGGCCGGAGCGTCAACATCCCGACGGTCCCCAAGGAGGGCGGTCGGATCATGACCAACGACGAGGCGGTCAAGCGCTACGAGGAGACCGGCAACCACCTCGGCAAGTACGACACCCGCGAGGAGGCCAGCGCGGCCGCCGAGGCGCTGCATCAGCAGGAAGCCCGGCAGATCAGCGAGCACCCGCAAGGCCAGCAGCCGCAGATCACGCCGGAGATGGCCAAGGCCTTGGAGAACGCCTTCAAGGACGAGGCGCGGGTGCCGCAGGCGCCGACCCCGCCCGAGGCATTGCCGGTGCAGCCGATCAACAACCTGCCCCAGGGCGTGCCCGGCGGGCCCGCTGGCAGCGGTCTGTCGCTGGCGCCTCCTGGCCTCAGCTCGATCCCGACCAACGCGCTGATGCCCGCGATGCCGGGCTCACAGGGCGGTTCGATCGCGACCATGGGCCTGGCGCCGCTGCCGGCGATCGAGCAGTCGACCTTCTCGACACCGCTGCTCGACACCATGGCGACCAACAACTCGATGTTCGGATCCTCCAGCCTGTCACCGATCTCGCCGACGATACTCGGCGGCTGGGGCTGGGGTGGCGGCAGCGGGTTTGGCGGCGGCAGCGGGTTCGATTTCGGCAGCGACTTCGGCGGCGGCGGCGGTTTCGACTTCGGCGGCGGCGGGATGACCATGCCCATGATGAGCGGCTTTGGCGGCGGTTAAAGACGCCAAAAATTTTTTCTGGATTTCAACTTTCGATGGTAACCTGGTAGGGTCAAGCGACCGCCCGATAATCTGGGCGGCCGCGTTGATCCGGTCTTCGAACTGGTCTCGGGTTTCAGTCATCGTGGGTAATTCGCACCTGGTTGAAATGGCTCCACAGCGCGACATACATTAACGTGACCAGGCCCGCGGTCACAGCTCCCGCCAGCAACGCCATCATCGGTTGGCTCCCTTCGACGGAACCGTGCTCGGGCTGCGGGTGAAATCGCCGTAGATCACCCGCTCGGCATTGTAGGCCGCGACTTCCTTCGCGCACGGCTCGTAGTTTACTTCGTGACCCTCGCACAGCATCAGCCGCAAGGTGACGCGCGTGGCGTCGAGGTACGCCTGCATTTCTTCAAGCGTCTTCATCGTGTCGCGCAGGACACGGAGGTCTTGTTCTCTCATGATTTTTCCAGAGGCTCCGCAGAATCGGCATCGTGCCGTTCGTTGTAGACACCGTACGTCAAATTTGCTGGGATGCAATGCTTGCAAACACAAATATTTTGGGATAAGGATAACTGATGCTGAATATCAACAAAGTTACCGACGTGGTCGACGCGCTAGGCGGCATACCACTCGTCGCCGAAATGACGGGGACAACTCGCAACGCGATCTACAATTGGGTTGCCAGCGGCCAGTTCCCTGCCGATACCTACCTGCTGATTCAGGCCGAACTGAAAGCTCGGAACCTGATCGCCCCCGATCACTTGTGGCCGATGCGCCAGGCGGTGCAGCCCAAGAAAAAGAATCGCGCAGCCAAGGTGTGATGACCTGCTGTCGATAGGCCACTGCGCGGAACCCTCCCCCGGTCCCACCGCGCAGTGGCCGCCCATCCCCAACCGAGAGGACTACAATGAACGACATGACTCCGATTCCGTCTCCCGCTGCCGAGCGCCAGGCTTCGGCCCTGATGGAGATCAAGCAGATGCACGACGAACTCAACGCGGCGAAGGCCGCGATCGCCCAATTGAAGGCGGACCTGCACCGCGAAGAAGACCGCGTCATCATGATGGTGGAAGAACGCGATCGTTATCGCCATGAGGCGCTGCGCTTTCGCAAGCTGCTGATGAAGCTTGTGATCCGGCACGCCAACGCCGCCATGATCCTGGAGGAAGCCAAGGAAATCGTTCAGGAGATTGACGAGATCGACGAGGCGCCGACGCCGCCGACCGCGGCGATCGAAAGGCTCGAAGCCGAATTCAAGGGAGGCTCGCAAAATGACGACAATGCATAGCCTGACCTTCATGGTCGACGGCGACAACTCGCTGCCGGAATCGTGGAAACTGTTCGCCGACACGCTGCAAAAAGCCGGCGCTGCCAGCGACCAGATCAACATGATGCAGCTGGCGTACTATCTCGGCGCGGCGCAGGTCTTTACCTGCGTCGAGGAGGTCGCCACCACCGACCGCGAGACCTTCAACGCCGCGATGCGGGAGATGCACAAAGACATCGACCAGGTATTGGAGCGCAGCCGTCGCGATGGAGGCCACGCATGAGCTGGAAAGCGGAAATC
>Ga0207682_10000632_pt1 | contig 16395 bp, 15 predicted proteins | sample KBSM63metaG_FD_184332 | JGI IMG/M metagenome (GOLD analysis project Ga0207682, IMG submission 184332) | Miscanthus rhizosphere microbial communities from Kellogg Biological Station, Michigan, USA - KBS M6-3 metaG (SPAdes) (version 2) | ecosystem: Host-associated > Plants > Roots > Rhizosphere >... | reverse complement strand
TTTACGCGCGAGCACCGCGGCGCCGCGCAGAGGATCGCCGACCTCGTGAAGTTTTGAGTGCGTCCGGCGCCGCCTCGCGCTCAGCCGCAATTGCAATAAAACGAATGCTCGGTTATCACGACGTCGACGCGCTGATCGCCGGCGTCGAGTGGAACCGCGTCGCGAATCTGCAATGCGAAGCTGGCGGCGACCAGCGGGGGCCGGCTCGCGAAGCGGGGAATCAGGCGATCGTAGAACCCGCCGCCATAACCCAGCCGATCGCACTGCGGCGTAAACGCTACGCCCGGCAGCAGCACGAAGTCGACGCGCGCGAGATCCGCCGGCGGACACTCCGCGCGCGGCTCACGTATGCCCCACGTGCCGGTTTGCAAGTCGCTGGCGGGATTCCCGACGTAATGCAATTCGAGGCGGCGGGTGTTGCGATCGACGCGCGGCAGGCACAATTGCCTGCCGGACGCGAGCGCGTCCCTCACGAGCGCCGCCGTGTCGAATTCGCTGCCGAAGCTCATGTAGGCGAGCACGCAGCTCGCCTGGCGATAGGCGTCGAGGGCGAGCAATTGCGGCGTGATGCGGGCGCTCAATTCGCGCCGGGTCGCCGGCGGCAGCGCGTCGCGCGCGGCGATGATTTGCCGGCGCAATTCAGCCTTGGGGCCGGTTTCGGCCGCTATTTTTCCAGCCACTGGTTCACGTAGGCGAGATCTTCATCGCTCAATGTGCCCGCGGCCGCCTTGAGCTTGAGCACGTTGATCGCATAGGTGTAGATCGCCTGCGCGTAGTCGCGGCGCGCGCTGATCAGCTGCTGCGTGGCATTCAGCACGTCGACCTGGGTGCGCACGCCGACTTCCTGGCCCAGCCGGGTCGAATCGAGCGAGCTCTGGCTCGAGGCCAGCGCCGTTTCGAGCGCCTTAATTTGCGCGGCTCCGCTCGTGACGCCCAAAAACGCGGTGCGCGTGCTGAGCGCGACCGTGCGTTTGGTGTTTTCCAGATCCTGCTTGGCCTTATCCTGGTTGGCGATTGCCTCGCGCACCTTGGAGTTGACGAACCCGCCCTGGTACAGCGGCACCGCGAGCTGCACGCCGATGTAGCGGATCGTCGTGTCGTATCCCGGCCCGATCTGAAATCCCGCGCCCTGTCCAGCGTCGTTATACGTGGCCACCGCGTCGAGCGTGGGCAGGTGACCGCCCCGATTCTTGGTGACCTCCTGAGCGGCGATGTCGGCATTGGCCTGCGCGATTCTTACTTGCAGGCTCGATGCGGTGCCGTTGTCCACCCATTGGTCCATGTTGTTGGGCGACGGCAGTTGCGCGACGAAGCCCTTGCCGATGCGCGCGATTTCGGGCGCCGTGCGGCCGAGAATCTGCCGCAGCGCCTGCTTTTTTATCTCAAGGTCGTTCTGCGCGGCGATTTCCTGCGAAACGGCCAGGTCGTGGCGCGCCTGCGCGTCGTTGGCGTCCGTGATCGTGGCCGTGCCGACCTCGAAGTTGCGCTTGGCCTGCGCAAACTGTTCCGCGAACGCGGTTTTCTGGGCAGCGGCGAGCGTCACGTTGTTCTCGGCCAGCAACACGTCGAAGTAAGCTTGCGCGACCCGCAGTATCAGGTCCTGGTTGGCCTGCAGGAAAGTCGCTTCCGCCTGCGATACCTGGGTTTTGGACTGCTCGTAGGTTACCCAGTTCTGGTAGCGAAAGAGCGGCTGCGTCGCCGTGACAGTCATCGAGTTCGAGTTGTACTTGGAATTGCCGCCGACGAGACCCGGCGCCGGCGGGCGAAACGAGATGTCGCGGTCGTTGTATTGCGTGTTCGCCTGGACCGTCACCGCGGGCAGCAATCCGGACAGGCCTTGCGGCAGCTTTTCCTGGCCCGCGATGTACGTCGCGCGGGCCGCCGCGTAAACCGCGTCCGCCGTTTGCGCTTCGCGATAGATCGACAGGAGGTCGGCTGCCGCAGCCATGTGCAGAGGACCGCACAGCCCGATTGCGGCGATCAATAAATATTGGGGAACGGTCCGCATAGCTTAATAGCGCGCCATCGTCGGCTCGACCTGTTCGGCCCATGCCGCGATGCCGCCATCCAGGTTGTAGAGCCGCTCGATTCCCGAGTCGCGCAGGAAATTCGCGACTTGCAGGCTGCGCATGCCGTGATGGCACAGCACAACAATATCGCGGTCGCGCGGCAGTTCGGAGCAGCGCGCCGGAATTTCCTGCATCGGCAGCAAGCGGGCCTGTTCGATCCGGCAGATCGCATGCTCCCACGGTTCGCGCACGTCGAGAATCAGCGGCGCGGCACGGCCGCCATCGGCCAGCCAATCGTGCAATGCCGTCACCGGCAATTGCTCGATCAAAAGACGAACCTTTCCGGTTGTGGCGCATTCTTCAACGCCGGAATGCAGGTTTCGAACAGCGCCACAGTCGCCACTGCGCCTTCACCCGTATACGTCGTCAGCAAAGCTTCCATCACGGGGGCTTCGCCAACCACCGCCAGCAGCCGTCCGCCGGGCTTCAGGCTGCGCTGAAATTCCTCCGCGAGCACGGGCTCGGAGCCGGTCAGCACGATCGCGTCGTAAGGCGCTTGTTTGGACCAACCGTGCGCGCCGTCGCCGACTTCGAGCGTGACATTCGTGATGCCGTGAGCGGCAAGCCGGCCCGCGGCCGCCGCGCTCAACGCGGGATTGATTTCGACGCTGGTGACGTGCGCGCCGCGTTTGGCCAGCAGCGCAGTCATATAGCCGCTGCCGGTGCCGATTTCGAGGATGCGGTCGGTCGGTTTGATGGCGAGCTCCTGCACCATGCGCGCTTCGAGCTTCGGCGCGAGCATGCGCTCGCCGGAATGCGCGTTATCCGTCAACGGAATTTCCATGTCGACGAAGGCCAGGCTGCGATACTGCGGGGGCACAAAATCTTCCCGTCGCACCGTGAACAGCAGGTCGAGCACTTGCTGATCGAGTACTTCCCACGTGCGGATCTGCTGCTCGACCATGTTGTAGCGGGCGCGTTCGACGTCCATTCCAGCGTTCATAAGCGGGGAAGAAAACCGGGTTGTTATGGGGGGAATCGGACTTGCAATTATCACATAATTCCAGTAGTTTGAACGTCACACGTTGGGGGTCCTGGCGGGCTTGATGGCGAGCCTGAACGCCGGGTGAGAAAGACCCTTCGAACCTGATGCGGATAATGCCGCCGCAGGGAAGCGTGGCGCATATTCCGCAGCGGCGCCGCTCCTCCCTGTTCACCGAGGAGCGCACGATGAACGCAAATCCTAAATTTTTGAGCGCCACGGCCCACGTCGATGAGGCCGCGGTCAAAGCGTTGCCCAATTCGCGCAAGGTCTACGTCGAGGGCTCGCGGCCCGATATCAAAGTGCCGATGCGCGAAATCAGCCAGTCGGACACCCCGGCCGAGATGGGCGCGGAAAAGAATGCGCCGATATACGTTTACGACACGTCGGGCCCGTACACCGATCCGGCGGCACACATCGACATTCGTTCCGGGCTCGCGCCGGTGCGCGAAAAATGGATAACCGAGCGCAACGACACCGAATGGTTGCCCGATCTCACCTCGGCGTACGGCCGCAGCCGCGCCGCCGATCCTAAGCTTGCGGAACTGCGCTTCAATCTCAAGCGCCATCCGCGGCGCGCGAAGGCCGGGATGAACGTTTCGCAGATGCATTACGCGCGCAAAGGCATCATCACGCCCGAAATGGAATACATCGCGATCCGCGAAACGCAGCGGCGCGAAAACCTTCCCGAGCTCATCACGCGCCAGCACCCGGGCCAGAGTTTCGGCGCGGCGATTCCCGCGGTGATGACGCCTGAATTCGTGCGCGACGAAGTCGCGCGCGGCCGCGCGATCATTCCGGCGAACATCAATCACCCGGAAACGGAGCCCATGATCATCGGGCGCAACTTCCTCGTGAAGATCAACGCCAATATCGGCAACTCGGCGCTGTCGAGCTCGATCGCCGAGGAAGTCGAGAAGATGACGTGGTCGACGCGCTGGGGCGGGGACACCGTGATGGATCTGTCGACCGGCAAGAACATCCACGAGACGCGCGAATGGATCATCCGCAATTCGCCGGTGCCGATCGGCACGGTGCCGATTTACCAAGCCCTCGAGAAAGTCGACGGCAAGGCCGAGGAGCTCACGTGGGAAATGTTCCGCGACACGCTGATCGAGCAGGCCGAGCAGGGCGTCGACTATTTCACCATCCATGCGGGCGTGCGGCTCGCGTACATACCGATGACCGCCAAGCGCATGACGGGCATCGTGTCGCGCGGCGGCTCGATCATGGCGAAATGGTGCCTAGCCCATCACAAGGAATCGTTTCTCTACACGCGATTCGAAGAGATTTGCGAAATCATGAAAGCGTACGACGTCTCGTTTTCGCTCGGCGACGGCCTGCGGCCGGGGTCGGGATTCGATGCCAACGACGAAGCGCAGCTCGCCGAACTGAAGACGCTCGGCGAACTGACCGACGTCGCGTGGAAGCACGACGTGCAGGTCATGATCGAAGGCCCCGGCCATGTGCCTATGCATCTCATCAAAGAGAACATGGACTTGCAGCTGAAGTACTGCAAGGAAGCGCCGTTCTACACACTGGGACCGCTGACAACCGACATTGCGCCCGGCTACGACCACATCACGAGCGCGATCGGCGCCGCGATGATCGGCTGGTACGGCACCGCAATGCTGTGCTACGTGACGCCCAAAGAGCATCTCGGGTTGCCGGACAAAAACGACGTCAAGGACGGCATCATGGCGTACAAGATTGCCGCACACGCCGCCGACCTCGCGAAGGGTCATCCGGGCGCGCAGATCCGCGACAATGCACTGTCAAAAGCGCGCTTCGAGTTTCGCTGGGACGATCAGTTCAACCTCGGCCTCGACCCGGACAAGGCCAAGGAATTCCACGACGAAACGCTGCCGCAAGAGGGGGCGAAGCTCGCGCATTTCTGCTCGATGTGCGGGCCGCATTTCTGCTCGATGAAGATCACTCAGGACGTGCGCGACTACGCGGCGAAACAGGGCGTCGACGAGGAAGCGGCATTGCAGAAAGGCATGGACGAGAAGTCGATCGAGTTCGTGAAGAAGGGCGCGGAGATTTATTCCAAAGCCTGACCGCCGGCTCAATCGTTACACAACGGCCGCAGATGCGGCCGTTGTTATTTTGCAGCGGCCGCGCTTAGATCAACGACAATATTGGCCGCCGTCCAGGTCTTGAGGCTCGCTGCGAAGTCGAAGCCCGGGTCGTTCTTCAACGCGCCGTCGAGCGCGCGCCCCAGCAGTTCGCCGCGCGCGACAGCGGCGATAAAAGCGGCCTCCCCGGTCGACGGTCTGGCGACGGTCACGCGAAACTGCGGGCGGTGTATGAGGCAGGATTCGCCGCCGCTGCCGAGGTCGAGCGCGATTTCGCCGCGGTAATCGTCCTGATGCACTTCCCAAAGGCGAAACAGCGGATACGCCGACTGCACGAGTGCGACGGCCGGATGCAGCTTCATCGCCAGTCGCGGATAGTCGTTTGCCGGCAGGCGGGTCAGCGCATCGAGCGCGAGCGGCGGATGATCGGCCGCGTAGTGCGCTTGATGCACGAGCCACTCGAGGCGCGCGACGTCCGCCAGATACGGCAGCTCGCGCGCGGGCGCAAACGCCGGCAGGAAATCCGCGAGATGCTCGCCGAGTTCATTGAGGTCGCCGCTCGCGGACGGGTGCGCAGCGCAATACGCGTGCGCGAGGCCCGCAAAAAATTCATCGCCGACGAGCTTGCGGACGATAAGGTAGATCGCGGCAAGCGCACCGACGGCGTTGGCGGCGATGTTGGCGCGATAAACCGCCAGGCGCCGCCGGGCGAGTTCGGCATCGCCGGCGATGAGGGGCACCGCCTGCTTATCGCGCGCGCGATCCGCCATCGCCGCGCTGAATAGCGCCTGCAGCGTGGCCAGTTCAGGCATGAACGGCTTCCAGCAGGATTTCGGCTTTGCGCGCTTCGCCAAGCAGCACGTCGAGTTGCGGAATCCGCGTATCCCATTCGATCAGCGTGCGCACGCGTCCCAACCGCACCAGCGCGGCTTCGTACAACGACCAGACGGGATCGGTGACGGGCGAGCCGTGATCGTCGATCAGGCAAAGTTCGGTGCGCGCGTGGCCGGCGAGATGGATTTCTTTTACGCATCGGGCCGGCAGCGCGGCGAGCGCAGCGTGCGGATCGAAGCCGTGATTTACGCCGTTCACGTACAGATTGTTGATGTCGAGCAAAATTCCGCAACCGCTGCGGCGCGCGACTTCCGCCGCGAATTCGAGATCGGGCATGGCCGAATCGCGATACTGCAGATAGCTGGAAACGTTTTCGACCAGTATCGGGCGCCCCAACGCGGTCTGCACCTGCTCGACGCGTTCGACCATCAGGCTCAGCGCTTCGTCCGTGTAAGGCAAGGGCAGCAGATCGTTGAAATGATGCCGGCCCCAGGCGCCCCAGCACAAATGTTCGGAAACGAGCAGCGGATCGACGCGCTCGACGAGCTGCTTCAGCTTGGCGAGATGACGTTCGCGCAGCCCATCCGCCGAGCCCAGCGACAAACCGACGCCGTGCAGACTCAGCGGATATTCGCGCCGCACGCGCTCGAGCATGTGCAGGTCATAGCCGCCGGCGCCGAAATAATTCTCGCTGTGCACTTCGAGCCAGCCGACCTCAGGCCGGCCTTCCAGAAAGGACCGATAGTGCGCGGCGCGCAGGCCTATGCCGGCGAGCGGATGAGTTGCTGGTAGCTCGGACATCGCGGTTTGAATCGATCGGCTTAACGTGCGCTTCGGAACTTACGCTCTATATGACCTTATGCTACCAGTTGCGTTGCATCGCGCGGCGCGAAAGCCGCGCGATTGAAGATACAATGACGCGATGGACTTCATGTTGTGGATCAAGGTCGTCATACTCGGCGCCGTCGAGGGTTTCACCGAGTTTCTGCCGGTGTCGAGCACGGGGCATTTGATCGTCGTCGGGCAGTTGCTCGGTTTCAACGACGAGAAGGGCAAGATATTCGAACTCGTGATCCAGACCGGCGCCATGCTGGCGATCGTGTGGGAATACCGCGTCAAATTTGCCGGCCTGCTGAGCGGCATCACCCGCGACCGCAAAGCGCAGCAGTTCGTGTTGAATCTCGCGATCGCGTTCATGCCCGCCGCAGTGCTCGGCCTGCTGCTCGGCAAATACATCAAGGCGGCGCTCTTCAAGCCCGTGCCTGTCGCCATTGCATTCATCGTAGGCGGCCTGATCATATTGTGGGCCGAGCGGCGCACGCATGCGATTACCGTGGAGTCGGTCGACGACATGACGTGGCGCGATGCGCTGAAGGTCGGTTGCGCCCAAGCGTTTGCACTGATCCCCGGAACCTCGCGCTCGGGCGCCACGATCATCGGCGGATTGCTGTTCGGCTTGTCACGGCGGGCCGCCACCGAATTCTCGTTTTTCCTGGCAGTACCGACGCTGATCGCTGCCGGCGCGTACGATCTCATCAAGAACCGCGCGCTGTTCGATGCGTCGGATATCGGCATATTCGCGGTCGGGATGGCGGTGTCGTTTATCTGCGCGTTCGCCTGCGTGCGCTGGCTGCTGCGCTATATCGCGAACCACGATTTCACGCCGTTCGCCTGGTACCGTATCGTGTTCGGCTTGATCGTGCTCGGCACCGGTTATTTCGGCCTCGTGAGCTGGCACGCCTGAGCGTGCGCTGTCGCGGCGGCAACGCGCCGCGAGTGACGGCTGAGCGAACTTCGTATCAGCTTTGCGACCACGGCAGGCCGCGCGCGCGCCAGCCGCCCGTCGTGTTGCGGTGGCCGCCCGCGTCGCGGTCGCCTTCGAATCCCTCGAGTACGTTGTACGCGTCGCGATAACCGGCTTGCGCCGCCGCTGCCGCCGTTTCGTGCGACCGGCCGCCGCTGCGGCACAGGAACATCACGACCGCGTCGGCAGGTACTTGTTGTTTGAGCTGATCGACGAATTGCGGGTTGGGCCGCATGCCCGGATAGCTTTTCCACTCGATTTCGACGCTGCCCGGCACGCGGCCGACGAAGTCGAGTTCGGCGCGGCTGCGCACGTCAACGAGCTTGGCGCCGGTTTGGTTTTGCAGAATAGCGTGGGCTTCGGCGGGCAGCAGCGAGCCCTCATAAGGCAGCCCTTGCGCACGCGCGCGCTCACGGGCGGCCTTGAAAATTGCTTCGATGTCGGCCATCGGGGACTCCAAATATCGATTTAAACCAAAATTTTACTCCAGTGCCCAAATGGCGCAATTCGCACCCATCCGGTGCGCATAAACGTGTTTCGCACAGTATCGGTGCAAAACGGGTTCTGGTGCTGGCGGTTTTGAGTTGTGGCACAATGTTTTCCCCGGTTTTTGGCATGGCATATTTCGTGCTGAATCTGGCACTCCGGAATGCTCCGTTTTCGATAAACACGCTCAAAGTAAGGGAGAACGCAATGGCGGTAGCTGATGTAATGAAAATGGTCAAAGACAACGAAGTCAAGTTTGTCGATTTCAGATTTACGGACACGCGCGGCAAAGAGCAGCACGTGTCGGTCCCCACCAAGGCGTTCACCGAGGATAAATTCACCGACGGCCATGCGTTTGACGGCTCCTCGATTGCGGGCTGGAAAGGCATCGAAGCCTCGGACATGTTGCTGATGCCGGATCCCGATTCGGCGCGCATGGATCCCTTCACCGATGAGCCAGTGCTCAATATCTCGTGCGACGTGATCGAACCGTCGGACGGCAAGGGTTACGACCGCGATCCGCGCTCGATCGCCAAGCGCGGCGAGGCCTATTTGAAGTCCACCGGTCTGGGCGACACTGCGTACTTCGGCCCCGAGCCCGAATTTTTCATCTTCGACTCCGTAACCTGGAACGTCGACATGGCGGGCTCGTCGGTCAAGATCAAATCCGAAGAAGCGCCGTGGACGTCGGGTGAAGAACTCGAAGGCGGCAACATGGGCCACCGCGCCCCGGTCAAGGGCGGCTATTTCCCCGTGCCGCCGATGGACACGCTGCAGGATATTCGCAACGCGATGTGCATTGCGCTCGAGCAGCAGGGCGTCGAAGTCGAAGTGCATCACCATGAAGTCGCGGCGCCTGGCCAGTGCGAAATCGGCACGAAGTTCGAGCGGCTCGTGAAGCGCGCGGACTGGAACCAGATCCTCAAGTACACGGTGCAGATGGTAGCGTCCTCCTATGGCAAAACGGCGACTTTCATGCCGAAACCGGTGGTCGGCGACAACGGCTCGGGCATGCACGTGCACCAGTCGATCTGGAAGGGCGGGCAGAACATGTTCGCCGGCAACGGCTATGCGGGCCTGTCCGAATTCGCGCTGTTCTATATCGGCGGCATCATCAAGCACGCGAAGGCTCTGAACGCAATCACCAACCCCGGCACGAATTCATACAAGCGGCTGGTGCCCGGCTTCGAAGCCCCGATCAATCTCGCCTACTCGGCGCGCAACCGCTCCGCGTCCTGCCGCATTCCCTACGTCACGAATCCGAAAGCGCGCCGCGTCGAAGTTCGCTTCCCGGATCCGACGGCGAATCCGTACCTCGCTTTTACGGCGATGATGATGGCGGGCCTGGACGGCGTGCAGAACAAGCTTCATCCGGGCGACCCGATCGACAAGAACCTTTACGATCTGCCGCCGTCGCAAGCGAAGAAGGTGCCGAACGTTTGCTCGTCCCTCGATATGGCGCTCGAACATCTCGATAAAGATCGCGGCTTCTTGACGGCCGGCGGCGTGTTCTCCGACGACATGCTCGACGCCTACATTGCGCTCAAGATGGAAGAGGTCACGCGCTTTCGCATGACCACGCATCCGGTCGAATTCGACATGTATTACAGCTTGTAAGCCCGGTTTGCCGCGGCTTTTGAGTGAACAGGGCGGATTTCCCGCCCTGTTTTTTTTCGCCCGATTGCGGTCATGTTGCATTGTAACTTTATCTTTTCTGACATAGACTTAGCGCGATTACTTAATTTTGTGGTGTCAACCGCAAAAGGTATCGACCGTTGCAGTAGACGGCTACCCGGGGACCGCTATGAGAATGTGTTGGTTAGGACTACTCGTCTTAACGCCTGCGCTGGCGCACGCGGATATGTGGAAATGCGTCGATACCGACGGAACCGTGCGTTACACCAATGTCAAAGGCGACGCGAAGGGCTGCAAGGGCCTGACGCTGGAGCCGATAAACACCGCGCCGCCGCCTCCGCGCGCGGCCCAGCAGAAGCCGGCCAACTTTCCGAGCGTGGACAACGATACGCAGCGCCAGCGCGACGCCGGCCGGCGCAAGATACTCGAGCAGGAACTGTCGCAGGAGCAGCAGCAGCTCGAAACTGCGAAAAAGCAGTTGGCCGAACAAAAGGACGTGCGTTTAGGCACCGAGAAAAACTACGCGCGTGTCGAGGAGCGGTTAAAGCCGTACGAAGACAGGGTCAAGCTGCACGAAGTCAATGTCGAGAGCCTCAGGAAAGAGCTCTCCAACGTCAAATAATCGCGGCAACCTGCGGCCGTTCGATTACGCGGATTCAGTCGCTGGCGCGCCCGCGCAGCGCACGCACGCCAGGATACTGCGGGTGGTCTGATTCTTGCTCCCTCTTCTCTTTCGATAGCTGACCATGGCGGTTGCCGCATTAGCAGGGCTGGATCTACTCGCGACGGCGATCGTGATCGTCGACCGCGAGCTCGTCGTGCGCTACGCCAATCCCGCCGCCGAAAACCTATTTGAACTGAGCAGCAAGAGCCTCGTGGGCAATACCATCACAGAAACATTCGAACACGACCGCGTGCTGGGCGCCGCGATCGACTACGCGCGCACAAACAACTGCAGCTATACCGAGCACGATTTGAAAATCGGCGTGCCCGGCCACGCGAAGCTGCACCTGAGCTGCACGCTGTCGCCGATTGAAATCGAAAGCTGGGTCGCCGGCTGGCAGGGTTTGCTGCTCGAGTTTCGCCACATCGAGCAGCAAATCAAGATCGCGCGCGAAGAGCGCTTGCACGATCAGAGCCAGGCCAATCGCGAATTGATCCGCAATCTCGCGCACGAAATCAAGAATCCGCTGGGCGGCATCCGCGGCGCCGCGCAGCTGCTCGACCACGAGCTCGAGCGCCCGGGCCTGCACGAATACACCCAGGTGATCATGAAGGAAGCCGACCGCCTGCAGTCGCTGATGGACCGCCTGTTGACGCCGCACCGGCTGCCGCAGCCAGCGCCGCTCAATATCCACGAAGTGCTCGAGCGCGTGCGCAGCCTGATCCTCGCCGAATATCCGCGCGGTATTGCGATCAGCCGCGACTACGACACCAGCGTGCCGCTCTTGAAAGGCGACAAGGAGCAGATGATCCAGATCGTGCTCAATATCGCGCGCAACGCCGCGCAGGCGATGAAAGGCGACGGCCACCTCACCCTGAAGACGCGCATCGCGCGCCAGGTCACGCTGTCGCGCAAACGCTACCGGCACGCGCTGGTCGTCGAGATCACCGACACCGGCCCGGGCATTCCCGAAGACATGCGGGAAAAAGTGTTTTACCCGTTGGTCTCGGGCCGCGAGGGCGGCACCGGCCTGGGCCTGACGCTCGCCCAGACCTTCGTCACCCAGCATGGCGGCACGATAACTTTTGAAAGTCAGCCGGGCAACACCACGTTCACGTTACTGCTGCCCATCAACAAAAGCGAGATTGCGAAATCATGAAACCGGTGTGGATTATTGACGACGACCGCTCGATACGCTGGGTGTTCGAAAAGGCGCTCACGCGCGAGAACATTGCGTTCAAGACGTTCTCGTCCGCCGACGAGGCATTAGGCGCGCTCGGCAGCGAGACGCCGCAACTGGTGGTCAGCGATATCCGGATGCCCGGCGAGTCGGGTCTCGAATTATTGCAGCAGGCGAAGCAGCGTTTTCCGCACATGCCCGTCATCATCATGACCGCGTATTCGGATCTGGAGAGCGCGGTCGCGGCGTTTCAGGGCGGTGCGTACGAATATCTGCCGAAGCCGTTCGACGTCGATCATGCGGTCGAGCTTATCCGGCGCGCGATGGAAGAGAGCACGCGCCAGGACGAGGTGATCGAGCCGCCCAGCGTGGAGCCCGAGATCCTGGGCCAGGCGCCCGCAATGCAGGAGGTGTTCCGCGCGATCGGCCGTCTTGCGCAATCCCATGCAACCGTGTTGATCACGGGCGAATCGGGAACCGGCAAGGAACTCGTCGCCAGCGCTTTGCATCGCCACAGCCCGCGCGCCGCCAAACCTTTCATCGCGATCAATACCGCCGCCATTCCCAAGGACTTGCTCGAGTCGGAACTCTTCGGCCACGAGCGCGGCGCGTTCACCGGCGCGCAGACGATGCGGCGCGGGCGCTTCGAGCAGGCCGATGGCGGTACCCTGTTTCTCGATGAAATCGGCGACATGCCGGCGGACCTGCAGACGCGCCTGCTGCGCGTGCTGTCGGACGGGCAGTTCTATCGCGTCGGCGGCCACCAGCCGATCAAGGCCAATGTGCGCGTGATCGCGGCGACCCATCAGGATCTCGAAGTGCGGGTCAAGCAGGGCCTGTTTCGCGAGGATCTGTTTCACCGCCTCAACGTAATCCGGCTCAGGTTGCCGCCGCTGCGCGAGCGGCGCGAAGACATCCCGTTGCTCGCGAAACATTTTCTCGCCAAGAGCGCGCGCGAGCTCGGGGTCGAGGCCAAGCGCCTCTCTGATGCGGCATTGAAATTCTTGAGCGCGCAGGATTTTCCCGGCAACGTGCGCCAGATCGAGAATCTGTGCCATTGGCTGACCGTGATGGCGCCCGGCGTCAATGTCGACGTCAATGATCTGCCGCCGGAGTTGCGCGTCGAAGCGGGCGCGGCGGCGGGCGAAAACTGGATCGCGGCGCTCGAACGCGAAGTCACCAATTCGTTGAACCGCGGTGAATCCGCTTTGATGGACGTGCTGGGGCCGCAATTTGAAAAGGCGCTGATCACGCGCGCGCTCGCGCACACGGGCGGCCGGCGCATCGAAGCATCCCAGCTCTTGGGTCTGGGCCGCAATACGTTGACCCGCAAGATTCAGGAACTCGGGCTCGACGCCGGCAAGGGCAGCGACGACTGACGCGGGTCGCGGCGCAATTCTGCGCCGCAAGGCCTAAGTCGTCGCGAAATCCGCGATGGCCGGCGCGTGATCCGACGGCCGCTCGTTCTTGCGCGGTTCGATGTCGATCGACGAGCTGCGGCACGCGCCGGCCAACCGCCCGCTCAAGAGTATATGGTCGATGCGCAAGCCCATCTTGCGCTTGAAAGCATTCACCCGGTAATCCCACCACGTAAACGATGCGGGCGCCTGCTCGAAAAGGCGAAAACTATCCTTGAGTCCCAGCGCGAGCAGGTCCTGAAATGCCTGGCGTTCCGGCGCGCTGAACAACACCTGGCCTTCCCATGCCTTGGGATCGTAAACGTCGCGCTCATCGGGGGCAATGTTGAAATCGCCGACCACCACCAGCCGGTCGTTGGCGGCCAGCTCGGTGGCGAGCCACTGGTTGATGCGCGCAAGCCAGTCGAGCTTGTAGCGATACTTGTCCGACTCGATGCTTTGGCCGTTCGGAACGTACAGGCACACGACGCGGATGCCGTCGATCGTCGCCGCGAGCACGCGTTTTTGCGGATCGTCAAAACCGGGTACCAGCGTCAGTGCAGCCGTCGCCGGCGCCTTGCTCAGGATAGCGACACCGTTATAGGTTTTCTGCCCGCAATACTGGACTTCGTAGCCGGCGGCGCGGATCTCTTCGACCGGAAATTTCGGGTCCTCGAGTTTGGTCTCCTGCAGGCACAACGCGTCAGGCTGGTGGAGCTTCAGCCACTCCAGCACCTGGGGCAGGCGGACTTTGAGCGAGTTGACGTTCCAGGTCGCTACCCGCATTTACTTAGCCGGCGCCGGCGTGTTTGCCGGCGGCTTGGCGGCAGGCTTGGTGCCTGGCACCGCGCTGCTCGGATAGCCGGCGGCGTCGAGTGTGGTATCCCATTCGGAAGCAAGATAACCCTGGAGGTTTCTAAGCTGTCCCACCACGAGGAAAGGCACTTGCGGATTGCCGCTCGTCAATTTCTTGAACTGCTCGAAGTCCGGCGGCGGGAGGTTGGACGGATCTTTCTCCGCGTAGGGCACGCCGCGCTTGTCCAGATGCGCGCGCGCAGTCTTGCACAGCTCGCCGCACGCCGGCGTCGCGTAAAACGTGACGGGAAAGTTCTTGGCCGCGAGCTGCTCGCTGTAAGGTGCTTCGCTTGCCGTTGACTTGCCGGTATCGCCGAGCTTTTTCGGCTCGACCTTGCGGATATTCGGCGGCGGCGGATAGGGCGTGTAATTGACCACGCCTTTTTCGTCGGTCCACCGGTACATTTCCGCGCCGTGGGCGAGCGCGGCCACTGCGATCAAGAGCACAAACGCCGGGAATCTCATGATGTGGTCTCCGAATCGAAAATGCCGGCACTTTTATAGCACAACCGCTGCGATCGGGGATAGGCAGCGGATCACGCGGCCGCGGTCATCCCGTTGTGCCTGAGCAATGCGTCGATGCTCGGCGGGCGGCCGCGAAACGCGACGAACGATTCGAGCGCGGGCCGGCTGCCGCCAACGGCGAGTATTTCGTCACGAAAACGCTGTCCGGTTTCGGCATCGAACACGCCGCGCTCTTCAAACAGACTGAACGCGTCCGCGGACAACACCTCCGCCCACTTGTAGCTGTAGTAACCGGCCGCGTACCCGCCCGCGAAAATATGCGTGAAGCTCTGCGGAAAGCGGTTGAACGCAGGCGGCACGAGCACCGCCACCTGCCGGCGCACGTCGTCGAGCAGCGCTTGCGCGGTGACGTCGCCGTGCGGATCGAAATCGAAATGCAGATGAAGATCGAACAACGAGAATTCGATTTGCCGCACCATCTGCATGCCGCTCTGAAAATTCTTGGCGGCCAGCATTTTGTCGAATAGCGCGCGTGGCAGCGGCGCCCCGGTATCCACATGATGCGTGAGCGGCACGAGCGCGTCCCATTCCCAGCAGAAATTTTCCATGAACTGGCTCGGCAGTTCGACCGCATCCCATTCGACGCCGTTGATGCCCGCCACGCCGAGCTCCTCGACGCGCGTGAGCAAATGGTGCAGCCCATGGCCGAATTCGTGAAAGAGGGTGATCACTTCGTCGTGCGTGAAAAGCGCGGGCCGCTTTTTGCCGTCGACTTCGCCGACCGGCGCCGCGAAATTACAATTGAGATAGGCGACCGGTGTCTGGATGCCGCCGGCTATGCGCTTGCGCGTGATCGCATCGTCCATCCACGCGCCGCCGCGCTTCGACGGCCGCGCGTACAGGTCGAGATAAAACTGGCCGACCAGGTTGCGCGCGCGGTCGCGTATGCTGAAAAAACGCACGTCGGGATGCCATTTGGGCGCCTCGGCGGGCTCGATGGTGAGACCGTACAGAGTTTCGACCACGCGGAACATGCCGGGCAGCACGGTGGTCTCCGGAAAATACTGCTTCACTTCCTGGTCGGAAAACGCATAGCGCTCGATGCGCAATTTCTCCGACGCGTAAGAAAGGTCCCATGCCTGCAAATCCGCGAGCTTTAACTCATCGCGCGCGTATTGCTTCAATTCGGCAAGGTCGCGCTGAGCGAACGGCTTGGACTTCGCGGCCAGGTCGCCCAGGAATTGCAGCACCTGCTGCGGCGATTCGGCCATCTTCGGCTCGAGCGAATATTCGGCGAAGCTCGCAAAACCGAGCAGTTGCGCAAGTTCGCGCCGCAGCGCGACGATTTCCCGAATCAGGCCGGTGTTGTCCCATTCGGGCTTGCCGAATTCGGCCGCGCGCGTCGCGTAGGCACGATAAAGCGTCTCACGCAGGTTGCGGTTATCCGCATATTGCATGACCGGCATGAAGGAGGGCGCATGCAGCGTGAATTTCCAGCCGGGTTTCCCGTCGGCGGCCGCGGCATCATGCGCGGTTTCCAAAACATCGGCGGGTATGCCGGTGAGCGCATCGGCGGATTCGACGTAATGCGCATATGCGTTCGTTGCGTCGAGCACGTTGTCCGAGAAGCGCGACGTCAGCGCGGACAGCTTCTCGCGCACCTCGGTGAACCGCTGCTTTTTGTCGGCCGGCAATTCGGCGCCGCCCAGGCGAAAGTCGCGCAGCTCGTGTTCGATGACCGCGCGTTGCGCGGCAGTGAGCGTCGCCATCACGGGCGAGGCTGCGAGCTGCCGGAACTTCGCGAACAAGCGCTGGTTCTGGCCGTACTCGGTATAAAACTGCGTGACTTTGGGCAGGTTCGCGTTGTAGACCTCGCGCAGCTCGGGACTGTTCATCACGGCGTTCATATGCCCGACCTGACCCCACGCGCGGTTCAGCTTTTCGGT
>Ga0207682_10000629_pt1 | contig 16409 bp, 16 predicted proteins | sample KBSM63metaG_FD_184332 | JGI IMG/M metagenome (GOLD analysis project Ga0207682, IMG submission 184332) | Miscanthus rhizosphere microbial communities from Kellogg Biological Station, Michigan, USA - KBS M6-3 metaG (SPAdes) (version 2) | ecosystem: Host-associated > Plants > Roots > Rhizosphere >... | reverse complement strand
TGGTGGCATCGACGACGGCGACGATCGCGTCGGGCGCCGGCTCGCCGTGGCGCCGGCCCTCGATCACCTCGAGCGTGATCTGCTCGTCGGGCGTCGCCGGGGTCAGGCTGTACGAGCCGGGCAGGTCGATGATGGAGACCGTCCTGCCGTTCTTCAGCCGCGTCAGTCCGACCTTCTTCTCGACTGTCACGCCGGCGTAGTTGGCGACCTTCTGGCGCGCCCCGGTGAGCAGGTTGAAGAGGGCGGTCTTGCCGCAGTTCGGGTTGCCGACCAGCGCCACGCTCCAGCGCGGCGCCTGATTCGGGGCGTTCAGCGCGTGCGTCACGATGCGCCCACGCTCCCCTCGGCCACTCCGTCGCGACGGATCTCGATGCACTGCGCCTCGAGCAGGCGCAGGGCGAACATCGTCTCGCCGATCAGCACGGCCAGCGGCTCGCGCCCGCCCGGGCCGCGCCGCAGCAGCTGAACCGGCTCGCCGGGCAGGAAGCCGAGCTCGCCGAGGCGGCGCAGGGCGACTGCGTCGATCTCCGCCGATGCCGAGACCACGCCGGCAACAGTCGCCCGTTCGCCGTCGGCGAGCTGGTGCAGGCAAAGGGTGGGGAGCGGGCTCATGGTGGCGGGCAACCGCGGTGCGAACGCCTCGCACATGCGAATGAGATTGTCTCTCATTGGGAGTTCCTGCCGCCGGGGATGGCAGCGTGGGTCGGCGACCCCTATCCTCCCGTCACACCCAACTCTGGCCGGCTTGGGTCGCGATGTTGCGAATAGGAATGATTATCACTATACTCGCTTCCGAGCGGCCTTCCAGCCGGCACCTCCTCCCATGAAATGCGATCCGCAGGTTCTCGTCCACCTCAATGCGCAGCTCAAGAACGAGCTGACCGCGACGAACCAGTATTTCCTGCACTACCGGATGCTCAAGCACTGGGGGTTCGATCGGCTCGCCAAGAAGGAGTACGAGGAGTCGATCGGCGAGATGAAGCATGCCGACCGCCTCATGGAGCGGATCTTCATGCTCGACGGCCTGCCCAACCTGCAGGACCTCGGCAAGCTGCTGATCGGCGAGAACGTGCCCGAGCTGCTGTCGTGCGACCTGCAGTCCGAATCGGGTGCGCAGGCGACGATCAAGGGCGGGATCGCGTACTGCGAGAGCGTGCGCGACTTCGTCTCGCGCGAGATCCTGCAAGACATCCTCGACGACACCGAGGAGCACATCGACTGGCTCGAGACCCAGATCGAGCTGCTCGCCAAGGTGGGGCTCGAGAACTACCTCCAATCGCAGATGGGCGCCGCCGACTGACGCCCGCCGCGAACACCGAAAGCCTGTTGCCATGATCGTCTGCGTCTGCCGCCGCGTCTCGGATCACGACATCCATCGTGCCGCCCGGGAAGGCGCGGTCAGCCTCGAATGCCTCCAGTTCGAGCTCGGGGTGGCGATGCAGTGCGGCCGCTGCGCCGACTGCGCGACGCGCGTGCTGTGCGACGCACGCGCCCGTCATGGCGCCGGCGCCGGAGTGGCCGCCGTCAATGCGGCGGGCGCAGAGCAGATGGCCTGAGCCCCGGTGGCCTGAGCCGAGTCGCGCTCCCTACAATCCGGCTCCCTCCTTCTCTCGGGCCGCATCGCCGGCGCCGGACCGCATGCTCGATATCTCGCTCTTGCGCAAGGACCTGCCGCAGGTCGTCGCCCGTCTCGAGACGCGCAAGTCGCCGCAGCCTTTCCTCGACGTCGCGCGCTTCAGCGCCCTCGAGGGCGAGCGCAAGGCGCTGCAGACGCGCACCGAGGAATTGCAGGCGAAGCGCAACGTCCTGTCGCGCGAGATCGGCAAGCTGAAAGGGCAGGGCGGCGACGCCGGCGCGGCGATGGCCGACGTCGCCGCGATCGGCGCCGAGCTCGATCGCTCGGCAGAGCGGCTCGCCGCGATCCAGGTCGACCTCAACGACCAGCTGATGTCGCTGCCGAACCTGCCCGACGCGAGCGTTCCGGTCGGCGCCGACGAGCACGCCAACGTCGAGGTGCGGCGTTGGGGCGTGCCGCGCGAATTCCCGTTCGCGCCGCGCGATCACGTCGACGTCGGCGCGCCGCTCGGCCTCGACTTCGAGACCGGCGTCAAGCTCTCTGGCGCGCGCTTCTCGTTCCTGCGCGGGCCGGTGGCGCGGCTGCACCGCGCCCTCGCCCAGTTCATGCTCGACGTGCAGACCCAGGAGCACGGCTACACCGAGTGCTACACGCCGTACATCGTCAATCGCGAGGTCCTCGAAGGCACCGGCCAGCTGCCCAAGTTCAGGAACGACATGTTCTGGGTCTTTCGCGGCGCCGAGGCCGAAGAAGGCGATGCCGCGTCGCGCGAGCAGTATCTGATCTCGACGTCGGAGATCTCGCTCACCAACAGCGTTCGCGGCGAGCTTCTGGCCGAGGCGAGCCTGCCGATCCGGCTCACCGCGCACACCCCGTGCTTTCGCTCCGAGGCGGGCAGCGCCGGCCGCGACACGCGCGGCATGATCCGCCAGCACCAGTTCGACAAGGTCGAGATGGTGCAGATCACGCACCCGTCGCAAAGCGGCGCGGCGCTCGACCAGATGGTCGGGCACGCCGAGGCGATCCTGCAGAAGCTCGGCCTGCCGTATCGCGTCGTCCTGCTCTCGACCGGCGACATGGGCTTCGGCGCCACCAAGACCTTCGACCTCGAGGTCTGGGTGCCGGCGCAGAACACCTACCGCGAGATCAGCTCGGTGTCGAACTGCGAGGCGTTCCAGGCGCGGCGCATGCAGACCCGATTCAAGAGCGCGCAAGGCAGGAACGAGTTCGTGCACACACTCAACGGCTCGGGCCTGGCGGTCGGCCGGACGCTCGTCGCCGTGCTCGAGAACTTCCAGAACGACGACGGCTCGGTGAGCATTCCCGAAGCGCTGCGGCCCTATCTCGGCGGGACGTCGGAGCTCCGTCCATGAGCGGCGTCGTCGCGAGCGATTCGGTCGCGCGACGCGCGCGCGAGCTGCTGGCCGGGCGCGATGCTGCGCGCGGGCTCGAGACGATCACCGGCAGCGATGCGGGCTTCACCGTCGAGGACGGCTATGCCGTCGCCGACGAGGCCAGGCGCCTTCGGATCGCGCGCGGCGAGCGGCCGCTCGGCTACAAGATCGGCTTCACCAACCGCGGCATCTGGGCACGCTACGGCGTCTTCGGGCCGATCTGGGGGCCGGTCTGGGATTCGACCGTCGAGCGCGTCGACAGCGGCGAGGTGTCCGTCTCGCTCGCGCCCTTCTGCGAACCTCGGCTCGAGCCCGAGATCATGTTCGGCATCGCCCGCACGCCGGCGGTCGGCGCCGGCCTGCCCGAGCTGTTCGACTGCATCGAGTGGGTCGCCCACGGCTACGAGATCGTCGACACGCATTTCGCCGGCTGGCGTTTCGCTGCCGCCGACACGGTGGCGGACTTCGCCTTGCACGGGCGCCTGTTCGTCGGCCCGCGCGTACCGGCTGCGCGCTTCGACCGCCAGCGCGTCGCGGCCGAGCTGGCTGCGATTCGCGTCGTGCTCGCGTGCGACGGCCGCGACGTCGAGGAAGGCGTCGCCGACATCGTCCTCGACGGACCGCTGCACGCGTTGCGGCTGTGGGTCGACGCGATGGCGGCGCAGCCGCAGCGCTGGCCGATCGTCGCCGGCGACATCGTCACGACCGGAACGATCACCGACGCCGCGCCGCTCGCGCCAGGCCAGCGCTGGCAGACGCGCCTGAGCGATCCGCGTTTCGCAGGCATGACACTGAACACGACCGCATGACCGGGCCGAATCGACGCAGGCCCTAGAATCCCGCCCTCGGCAGCGACCCGCCGAAGCACCCGACCGGAGAGGTGGCAGAGTGGTCGAATGCGCCAGACTCGAAATCTGGTTTACGGTTTCACCGTAACGTGGGTTCGAATCCCACCCTCTCCACCAAACGGCGTCCACGGAGCTCTCTGGACGTCTTGAAATTCCCCGCGCTGCCTTCATCGGCGAATGGGGCGTGGAGTGGGGTAGTCTCTCTCGAATCAAAAGCAGGTTCTCTGCTTCATCCGCTTCCGAGATCCCATAGATTGCCGATGCCCTTGACTTCCGAGCTTCAGCGAACGATTGAGGCGAGGCGCAAGGGTAGGCGTCGCCTGACCCAGGCGGCTCTGGCAGCTTGCTGTCTCATCGCACCGTTGGTGCATGCGCAAGGGGACGGGGCGACGCCGGCTACGCCGGAGGCGCCCAAGGAGGCGCCGGCAGAGGAGCCCAAGGAGGCTCCCTCGCCCTGGCTGCTGCTGCCCACGTTCTCGAACAACCCGAAGCTCGGCACGTCCCTCGGCGCGCTGGCCGGATACGTTCGCAAGTTCGATCCGCAGTCGCAGGTGTCGATCTTCGGCGTCAGCGCGCAGTACACCTCGACCGACTCGGCGACCGCCGTGGTGTTCGGGCGAACCTCGTTCGACGCCGACCAGCATCGGCTCATCGGCATCGCCATCGGCGGCCTGATCAGGAACGACTACGACGACTTCGCCGGGACCGGCGTGCCCCTGAAGACGGAAGATCACATCCGCTCCTTCGGGCTGCGCTACCTGTACCGGGTCAAGGAAGACTGGTTCGTCGGTGCGCAGGTGCTGGCCACGAACTACCAGATCGTCGGCCAGACCGCGATGGACGACGACCTGATCTCGTTTCTCGGCCTGAGAGGGTTCGAGGCGAGCGGCATCGGCGTCGTCGGCCAGCACGACTCGCGCGATCGCACCGACTCGCCGCGACAGGGCTGGCTGCTCAACTTCAACAACATCGTCTATCGGCCGAAGGCGGAAGGCAGCGACAACTTCTCCGTCTACCGGCTCGACTACCGGCAGTTCTGGAGCCATGGCGACGGCCATGTGCTGGCGGTGCGCCAGAGCAACCAATGGACGCAGGACGCGCCCCTGGGTGCCAACGCACCGGTGCAGCTGCGCGGCTATACCGTGGGCGAGTACCTCGGCAAGTCGATGTCCTCGATCGAGATCGAGGAGCGGCATCGGTTTGCCGAACGCTGGACCGCCACGCTCTTCGGCGGCGTGGCCTGCCTGTACGGCGGCGATCGCAGCGGCTGCTCGACGTCCGACCTGTTTCCGAGCGTAGGCGCCGGCGTGCAGTACGTCCTCAAGCCGGCTCAGGGCATCGTCGCCAACCTGGAATTCGCGGCCGGCAAGGACGGTAACCGGGCCGTGCTCTTCAAGATGGGGTACGCCTGGTAGAAGGCCGTCGCACATCAGCGACCGTTCCCTTCCCACCAGCAGTCGCCGGTGCCGAGCGCGCCGCCGCGGACGCCGAGCGTGAATTTGGCGCAGCGATCCGACCCAAATCGTCCGCACCGCGAGGTGGTCCTGCGCCGGCACGGGCCCTGAACTCTTGAGATCCGTCGCCGTGAAAAAAGCACGGCGATCTCATCGGTCGGACGTTGCAGCTTCGGCTTTCGACCAGCGGTCGCCCTGTTCCGATCGGCGGTCTGCCGCGCGCCTCAAGGCTTTCGCCCTCGTTCCGAAAACACGACGAGGACGAAAAATGAACTATCCAGCTCGAGCTCGCGGCTTCACCTTGATCGAAGTCATCATCGCCATGGCGATCGTCGCCATCCTGGTGGCGGTGGCCCTGCCGACGTATCGCGACCACATGCGCAAGTCGCGCCGCGCCGAGGCCCAGGCCTATCTCATGGCGGTGGCGTCGCGGCAGCAGCAGTTCCTGCTCGACACGCGCGGCTATGCGCCCGACCTGACGACGGTCGGCATCGCGGCGCCGGCGAATGTCGCTGCCGTCTACGACCTCGCCGTGGCGGCCGTCGCCGGGCCGCCGCCGACCTTTCGCCTGACTGCGACGCCCAAGGCCACGACCGACCAGACCTACGAGCGCTGCGGAACGCTCGCCATCGACCAGACCGGCGCCAAGACGGCGGCCCTCGGCACCTGCTGGTGAGACATGCGCAGTCGGCTTGAATCGCCCTCCTCGACGCGTGCGAACGCGCGCGGCTTCACCATGGTCGAGCTTCTCACGGTGATGTCGATCCTCGTCATCATCCTCGGCGTGATGGCGCCGTCGTTCGGCGAGTTCATGGCGGCGCAGCAGGCCAAGGGCCTGTCCTATGACCTGACCGGCGATCTCATGCTCGCCCGCAACGAGGCGCTCAAGCGCAATGCCAGCGTCACCGTCTCGCGCGCCGGCGCCGACTGGTCCCAGGGCTGGTCGGTCGTCTCCGACGGCGAGTCGCTGAGCAGGCGGAATGCGGCGGCGCAGTCGGTCACGATCACAGGTGCGCCGGCGACGATCACCTTCGACTTCAACGGTCGCGTCTCGTCGCCGGCGGCGACGGTCCGGATCACGATCAGCAGCCTGACAACCAGCCGCTGCGTGCTGCTCGATCCGTCGGGCCGGGCCCGGGCCGTCCACGGGGCGTGCGCATGAGCGCCGCCAGTCGAGGGCTCCGGCGCGGCGCGTCGGCACAGCGCGGCGCCCTCCTCATCGAGGTACTCGTCGCCATCCTGATCTGCGCCTTCGGCTTGCTCGGCTTCGCTGGCATGCAGGCGCGCGCCACTTCGTCGGAGTTCGAAGGCTTCCAGCGCAGCCAGGCCCTGGTGCTGATGGAGGACATGGTGAGCCGCATGAACGCCAACCGCGCCCATGCCGCCGAGTACGTCACCGCCGGCCTGATCGGCGACGGCCCGCTCGACGACTGCGCCGCCCTCGCCGGCAGCGCGCTCGACTTGTGCGAGTGGGGCAATCTGATCCGCGGCAGCGCCGAACGGCGCGGCGGCGCGGGCATCGGCGCGATGCTGTCGGCGCGCGGCTGCATCACGCGGCCGGCGACGAGCAGTGACCGCTATACCGTCTCGATCGCCTGGCAGGGCATCCTGCCGACCGCCGGCGCGACCAGTCCTTGCGGCTCGGGCGACCCGCTCTTCCCGGACGAAACCGTGCGCCGCGCCGTCTCGTCGACCGTGTGCATCGCGCTCCTGCGCGACGCGGCCTCCGCGCCGGCCCTGCCGCGCTGCTGACCATGACCGAGATGCGAACCCGGGGCGCGATCCTTCGGACTCCGCGCCGCCAGCGCGGCGTCACGCTCGTCGAGCTGATGGTCGGCCTGACGCTCGGCCTCGTCGTCACGGCCTCGATGCTTCTGCTGTTCGCCAATGCCTCGGCGCATGGCCAGGATGTCGCACGCGCCGGCATGCAGATCGAAAACGGCCGCTATGTCTCGGAGCTGTTGCGCGAGGACGTGCGCCTGGCCGGCTTCTACGGCGAAACGTCGGTGGTGAGCGCGCTCTATTCGCAGCCGGACCCGTGCAGCATCGCACCGGGAGGCTGGGGAGGGACGCCGCTGACGCTGCCGACGGCGGTCCAGGGCTATACCCCGGCGGACGCCCTGGCCTGTTTGGCCAATCGCAAGCCCGGCACCGACGCGCTGGCCGTGCGCCGCGTCGGCATCACGGCGATCAATCCGGCGACGATCCTCGCCGGCAACACGCAGTACTACGTGCAGTACTCGTTCTGCGGCCTCGACGTCGCGACGCCGCGCCTCATCTTCAGCAACGACCGCGCGGCCCTGACCCTGCGCAACCGCGCCTGCACCGGCGTCAACGTCGCGCGGCCCTACGTCTCGCGGATCTACTACGTCGCGGATTGCAACGTCTGCGCCGGCGCCGGCGACGGCGTGCCGACGCTCAAGCGCGTCGACCTGGTCGGCACGCAGCTGACGACGACCGCGCTCGCCGAGGGCATCGACGCCTTGCGCGTCGAGTACGGCTTCGACGTCGACGGCGACGGCAGCCCCGACACCTACCGGACGACGCTCGGCGCGCTCGGGCCGACGGCCGCGTGGTCCAACGTCGTCAGCCTCAAGGTGCACTTCGTCACCCGCTCGCTCGACAAGGCGATCGGCAAGAACCTCGCCACGGCGCAGGAATTCGATCTCGGAGGCACCGACGTCATTGCCACCGCCGCCGACGGCTACACGCGCCGTGCCTACAGCAGCGCGATCCGCCTGATCAACCCGAGCTCGGCCCGGGAGGCGCAGTGATGCGCCCCAGCCGTCGTCGCCCGCAACGCGGCGCCACCTTGATCATCGCCCTGATCATGCTGGTCGCGCTGGCGATGCTGAGCCTCTGGTCGTTCAACGCCGGGACGATGAACCTGCGCGTCGTCGGCAACAGCCAGGCGCGCCAGGAAGCCGTTGCGGCCGCCCAGGCGGCGACCGAGCTGACGCTGAGCTCGCCGCTCTTCACGCAGGACCCGCTCGCGGTCGCCGCGGGCGCGATCCCGATCGACATCGACGGCGACGCGGTCCCCGACTACCAGGCCAGGCTGACGCCGGCGCCGAGCTGCTATCGGGTCCGCGTCCTGAAGGTCAACGAGCTCGACCCGGGGTCCGAGGGCGATCGCGCCTGCCTCGGCTCGAGCATGGCGACGAACCCGGGGATCGAGACGGTGGGCGCCGCCCCGTCCACCGGCGACTCGCTCTGTGCCGACAGCGAATGGAACGTCAGGTCCGTGGTCAGCGATGCGCGCACCCGCGCCACCGCCGCGGTCAATCAGGGAATCGCGGTGCGCTCCCTGACGACCGATACCGCCAGCGCCTGTCCTTGAATTTCCGGAGAGACGCCATGCGATCCCTTGCCCGCCCCTCGCGAACGCGCCACTTAGCGCTCGCTCTCTTCCTTTGCGCGCTCGTTGCACCTGCGTGCGCCGAGGACATCGACATCTACGCCGACCCGAACGCGGCCACCGACGTGCCGAACGTCCTGTTCGTGCTCGACAACTCGGCCAACTGGTCGTCGAGCATCCCGGCTGCGAACTGCTACTACAAGGACGGCGGCGTCGTCACGACGGACGGCCCGAAGGCGAGCAACCCCGGCCAGGAGCAGGGCAAGAAGATGGCGATCGAGAAGTGCGCCCTCTACAACCTGGTCGACGCGCTGCCGGTCGACACGAGCGGCGGCCCGGACAACGACGCCCTGTTCAGGATCGGCTTCATGCTGCTGAACGAGTCGCCGAACAACGGCGCCTACCCGCGCAAGGCGTTCACCGCCCTCACGACCAACAACAAGTTGGTGCTCAAGGCCCTGATTAAGGGCCTCGCCATCGGCGACGACAAGGGGTCGAACGCGGACTTCGCCAAGTCGATGTACGAGGCGTACCTGTACTTCAAGGGCCTGCCGCCGTACCAGGGCCAGGTCGCGCCGAAGCGCGACACCACTGCGTTCAACGGCGGCCACTACGACAGCCCCGCCGGCGCGTCGTGCTCGCGCAACTACGTAATCTTCATCGCCAACGGCTCACCCGAAAGCTCCGAGAACAACAACTCGCTCGCCTTGCTCACGGCGGCAGGCGGTAACACGTCGGCGCTCTCGTATCCGACGTCGATCGTCAAGAGCACCGACCAGGCGAACTGGATGGACGAGTACGCGCGCTTCCTGCGCAGCGCCGACGTCAGCAGCAACGACGGCTCGCAGGGAATCATCACGCACACGGTGGCGGTGACCGGCGCCTCGTCGGACGGCCTTTATCCGAACTTCATGGCGGCGGTCGCCAACCAGGGCGGCGGCACCTTCCACAGCGCGAGCGACGCCGACGTCCTGCTCAAGTCGCTGCTCGAGGTCTTCAATGAAATCCAGGCGGTCAACAGCGTGTTCGCCTCCGCCAGCTTGCCGGTCTCGGTGAACGCGCGCGGCACCTACCTGAACCAGGTCTACATGGGCATGTTCCGGCCCGACGGCGGCGCCAAGCCGCGCTGGCGCGGCAACTTGAAGCAGTACCAGTTCGGCCTCGACGCGCTCGGCAAGCTGTCGTTGGTCGACTCCGCCGGCGCCTCGGCGGTGAGCGCGTCGACGGGCTTCATCAGCCCGAACGCAGTGTCGTTCTGGACCGCGCCAAGCACCTACTGGAGCAACCAGCTGCTCGGCACGCCGCTCTCGAGCAGCGACTCGCCCGACGGCGAGGTGGTCGAGAAGGGCGCCGCGGCACAACGACTGCGCGTGACCTACGCGACCTCCCAGGCCTCGCGCAAGGTGCTGACGTGCATCGGCTGCGCGGCGGGCACTGCGCTCGGTTCGAGCGACGCGACAAGCTTCCTCAACGCCAATGCTCTGATCACCGATACCGCCCTCGGCGTCAGCGGCAGCACCGCCCGCACCAACCTCATCAACTGGGTGCGCGGCACCGACAACGCCGGTGACGAGCTCGGCCCCACGACGACGCCAGTGACGACGGTGCGCCCATCGATCCACGGCGACGTGCTTCATTCGCGTCCGGCGGTCGTGAACTACGGTGGCAGCACCGGCGTGGTCGTCTTCTACGGCGCCAACGACGGCATGCTGCACGCGATCAGCGGCAATTCGACCGGCACGGGCGCCGGCGACGAGCTGTGGAGCTTCGTTCCCGAGGAGATGTTCGGCAAGCTCAACCGGCTGCGCATCAACACGCCGGAGGTCCGTTTGCCGAGCACGCCGGCGACCTCGCCGGCGACGCCGCGCGACTACTTCATCGACGGCCCGATCGGCGTCTATCAGCGCTTCGCCGCCGACGGCACCGTCAACCAGGCGATCATCTTCGTCGGCATGCGGCGCGGCGGGCGCCTGCTCTACGCCTTCGACGTGACCGTTCCGAGCGCGCCGTCGCTGCTCTGGAAGAAGACCAGCGCCGACTTGTCCGCGCTCGGCCAGACGTGGTCCGAGCCCAAGGTTGCCCGCATCAAGGGCAACGTCAATCCGGTCCTGGTGCTCGGCGCGGGCTACGACGCCGTCGCCGAGGATGCGAGCACGCCGGGCACCACGACCATGGGCAACGCCATCTACGTGCTCGACGCCGTCACCGGCAGCCTGCTGCGCACTTTTGCGACCACCCGCGCCGTTCCCGCCGACGTCTCGGTGATCGACTCCGACTTCGACGGCTACATCGACCGTGCGTACGCCGTCGATCTCGCCGGCATGGTGTACCGCATCGATTTCGAGGTGGGCACCGACACCGCGCCGGCCGCCTGGACGAAGTACACCCTTGCCGATCTCTCCGGCGGCACGGCCACCGGCCGCAAGTTCTTCTTCGGCCCCGACGTGATCGTGACCCGTGCCTTCACGGCGCTGATGCTCGGCTCGGGCGATCGCGAGAAGCCCCTCCTCTCGAACACGCACGACCACTTCTTCGAGCTGTTCGACCGCAACCTGGGCAAGGGCGCGCCCGGGACGTTCACGTCCACGGTGTTCGGCGACCTTGCGGCCGCCGGATCGAGCTCGAGCACCAGCGGGGCGGGCTGCTACGTCCAGCTCGAGGAGGGCGAGAAGGTCGTGAACGCGGCGACGTCGATCGGCGGGGTCTCGTTCTTCGGCACCAATCGACCGTCGAGCGGCGCCGCCGCGGCGCACACCTGCAGCGCCAACCTCGGCATCGCCAAGACCTACTCGATGCCGCTCTTCTGCGTCACGCCGACGGGGAGCACGCTCGCGGGCGGCGGCCTGCCGCCGACGCCGGTGTCCGGCATCGTCAGCATCGGCACCGGCGCCAGTGCCAAGAAGGTCGTGTTCGTCATCGGTGCGCCCAATCCGAAGAACTCGGGCATCGAGGGCTCGCGCGTCAACCCGGTGATCAAGGTCCCGCGCAGCCGCATCTACTGGTACCAGGAGGTCAACCGCTGATCGTCGTCACGAGGTCGCGCGGATTCACAGATCTTTACCGCTCGGCCAAGCTGGACTCACGACGCACCGCCACCATCATTGCCATTCCCCGGCAGTCGGGCGAAGGAGCAATGAGATGAGCAAGGCACAGGCAATCGCGGCGACGGCATCGGCCGCGCACCGGGTCCGGTGGGTGATGGTCGGCATGCTGATGACGCTGCTCGCAGCGCTGAGCTTGTCGGCATGGTCGCAGCCGGCGCCGCCGCCGCCCGCCAGCGGTTCCGACATGGCCGCTCCGCAGCGCGGCGACCGCATGGGCGGCATGCATGGCTGGGGCGAGCGCCACGGCATGGGCGGCATGCACCACGGCATGGACGGTGGCATGGGCGGCGGCATGATGTTCCGCGGCTCGCCCGAGCACATGGGCCGGATGATCGACCACATGCTCGACGGCCTCAACGCGAGTGATGCGCAGCGCGGGCAGATCAAGCAGATCGCCGCCGGCGCGGCCACCGACCTGAAGGCGCAGCGCGAGGCCGGCCGCGCCCTGCGCCAGCGCGCGATGCAGGCGTTCACGGCGCCGACGGTCGATGCCGGCGCGGTCGAGCAGGTGCGCCTGCAAATGCTGCAGCAGCACGACCAGATGAGCCGGCGCGTGACGAAGGCGATGCTCGACGTCGCCCAGGTCCTGACGCCCGAGCAGCGGGCCCGCCTCGGCGAGCGCATGCGCGACCGCCAGGCGCGGATGGAAGATCGCATGAAGCGCACGGACTCGATGCGACAGGGAATGCCGCCACGCCGATAATCGTTGGCCGCCGGGCGACCGGCGGTCTCGGTCCATTCTCATGACGCCACGCCTTCTCCTCGTCGACGACGACAGCCGCCTCGCCTCGATGGTCGGCGACTACCTCGGCCGTGCCGGTTTCGAGGTCGAGACCGCCGGCTCGCTGGCGGGCGGCCGCGACCTGCTCGCCGCCAACAGCTACGACGCGCTGGTGCTCGACCTGATGCTGCCCGACGGCGACGGCCTTGACTTGTGCCGCGAGGTGCGCAGCTCGAGCAAGACGCGCCAGCTGCCGCTTCTGATGCTCACCGCGCGCGGCGAGCCGATGGACCGCATCGTCGGCCTCGAGCTCGGCGCCGACGACTACCTGCCCAAGCCGTTCGAGCCGCGCGAGCTGCTCGCCCGCGTCAAGGCGCTGCTGCGCCGCACCTCGCCGCAGGCGGCGGGCGACGACGTGCTGCGCTTCGGCCGTCTCGAGGTCGACCTCGGCGCGCGCGTCGCCCGCCTCGACGGCAAGACCTGCGACCTCACCGGCCACCAGTTCGACCTGCTCGTCGTCCTCGCGCAGAGCCCGGGCCGGGTTCTGTCGCGCGACCAGATCATGGATGCGCTCAAAGGCCATCCGCTCGAAGCCTTCGACCGCTCGATCGACGTCCACATCTCGCGCATCCGCGCCGTGATCGAGGACGACCCCAAGGCGCCGCGCCGTGTCCTCACCGTGCGCGGCGCCGGCTACGTGTTCGCGCGCAAGCAAGACGCCGACGACGCCGCGGCATGAGCGCCGCCGCGCGGCCGCTCCGCCCCGCTCGGCGGGACCGGCCGCAGGCCGAGGATGCACCCATGACGCCGGTCGCGGCGCGCGCCGGCCTGCCATGAAAAGCCTCTATCTGCGGATCTACGCCACCGTCGTGGTGGTGCTTCTGCTGTTCGCGCTGGTGTCCGGCTGGATCGTCGAGCGCCACCTCGACGAGGAGCGCGCGCGCAACGAGCAGGTCGCGAGCGACCGCCTCGGCGCCTGGGCGGAGCTGCTCGGCAATTCGCTGCCCGCTGCCGACACGCCGGTGGAAGGCCAGCTCGCCGCCCTGCGCGACTGGTCGCAGCGCCTGCGCGTGCCGCTCGCGCTCGACGACGCCCGAGGCCAGCGCATCGGCGCTTCCGAGTCCTTCGAGCGGCGCCTGCTCGACGGCGTCCGGCCGTTCTCGTTCAAGCTGGACGACGGCCGCACGTTGTTGACGATGCGCCCCGGCTTGCGCCAGGGCGGCGGGCGCCGCGGCGGGCCCGGCGGTGAAGCGCGCGCGGGTGGCGAAGGACGCGGTCCGGGGGGTGAGGCGCGCGGGCCTGGAGGTGACGAGCGTGGCGGCTGGCGCCCGCCGCCACCGTGGCCGATGCTGTGGCCGGGAATGCCGCGCGGTGCCGGGCTGGCAATCATCCTGGTCGTCCTCTTTCTCGCCATCGCCGCCGGCGCCTATCCGGTGGTGCGCCGCCTGACGCGCCGCCTCGAAGCGTTGAAGCGCGGTGTCGAGCAGTTCGGCGCGGGCGCGCTCGATCATCGGGTCGTGATCCCGGGCGCCGACGAGGTCGCGGCGGTCGCGGCGAGCTTCAACATCGCGGCCGCGCGCGTCGAGGCGCTCGTGCACTCGCATCGCTCGCTGCTCGCCAATGCCAGCCACGAGCTGCGCTCGCCGCTGGCGCGCATGAAGATGGCCGTGTCGATGCTCGCCGAGGCGACACCGGCCGAGCGCGACACCCTGAAGCGCGAGATCGACAAGAACGTCGCCGAGCTCGACGGCCTGGTCGAGGAGGTGCTGCTGGCGAGCCGCCTCGACGTCGCCGAGAACCCGCTCCACCACGACCGGGTCGACCTGCTCGCGGTCGCCGCCGAGGAGGCAGCGCGTGTCGGCGCTCACGTCGAGAGCACGCGCAGCGTCCAGGTCGACGGCGACGAGCGGCTGCTGCGTCGCGCCGTCCGCAACCTGCTCGAGAACGCGCAGCGCTACGGCGGCGGCGAGGTCGAGATCGGCCTCGGCCACGTCCGGGTGCGCGGTCGCGACTTCGTCTCGCTCGAAGTCTGCGATCGCGGACCCGGCGTTCCCGAGGCGATGCGCGAGCGCATCTTCGAGCCGTTCTTTCGCCTCCCCGGCCACGCCGAGCAGGCCGGCGGCGTCGGCCTCGGCCTGGCCCTCGTCAAGCAGATCGCCGTTCGCCACGGCGGCAGCGTGCGCTGCGAAGGCCGCGTGGGCGGCGGCAGTAGATTCGTGATTGAAGTGCCAGCCCTCTAGGCTGGCATTTCAATCACGAACTGCATCAGGATTGCTCCCGCCCCAACCCCTCCCTCCGAGAGGGAGGGGCCGGCCCCGTTGGGGCCGCTTTCGACGCTTCGCGTCGAAAGGTCCAGGCGAGGAGTGTCGACAGGCTGATCGCGGCGACCGTGAGTCCGATGGTCGCCATCGACCAGAAGCCGCGTGCGCTGTGCATCCACGTCGGGCTGATGCCGGCCGGATCGAACGCCGCGAGGTAACCGCCGCCGAGGCCGACGCCCCACAGGGCGACGACGTAGATCAGCAGCGGCAAGGTGGCGATGCGATAAGCCCGCAGGACGAACGCGGCGACGGTCTGGGCCGCATCGGCGACGTGGAACAGGGCGACCCAGGCGAGCAGCGGCAAGGCCGCGGCGACGATCACCGGGTTGGCGGTGTAGAGGCCGACCACCTGCTCGCGCAGGAAGTACACCGCGCCGCCGACGAGGGCGGCGACGCCGACGCCGATCTCGAGGCCGGCCCAGCCGATCCGGCGCGCATCGGCGCTGTCGCCGGCACCGACCTGCTGCGCGACCAGCGTGCTCGACGCGTTGGCGATCGCCAGCGGCAGCATGAACATCATCGAGACCATGTTGACGGCGACCTGGTGGCCGGCGACCGCGGTCGCGCCGATGCGCGAGACGAAGAACGCCATGAAGGTGAAGCCGGTCACCTCGACCATCACCGCCAGCCCCATCGGCACGCCGAGGCGAAGCAGCGCCTTCAGGCTGGCCGCGCTCGGCGCGGCGATCGTCATGCCGCGGCCGAGGCCGAAGCGGCGATAGAAGCGGTCGCGGCGCAAGAGAAAGATCGTGCCGGCGAGCTGGCACCACATGACGAGCGCCGTCGCGACGCCGCAGCCGGCGACGCCGAGCGCGGGCAGGTGCAGCGCGCCGAACGGCGTCGGCGCATCGATGCCGAAGACGAGCACGGCGTTGACCGGCACCTTCAGGGCGAGGCCGCCGAGCTGCAGCGCCATCACCGCCTTGGGCCGCGACACCGCGACGTTGAAGCCGCGAAACGCGGTGAAGACGAGCGCAGGCGGCAGCGCGAACGCCAGGCCGTCGAGGTACTGGCGCACCCGCGCCGCCACCGCGGGCTCGCTGCGCGCGAGGGCGAGAAAGGGATCCGGAAAGAAGAGCAGCAGGCAGCCCGGGACGGCGAGGGCCAAGCCGAGCCACATCGCCTGCTGCGCCTCGTGGCCGCTCTCGTGCAGCTTGCCGGCGCCGTAGAGCTGGCCGGCGATCGGCCCGACCGCGAGCACGGTGCCCATGAAGCCGACGAAGATCGAGATGTAGACCGAGGCGCCGACGGCGAGCGCGGCCAGGTCGATGGCCGACGTGCGCGCGACCATGACCGTGTCGACGGTGCTGAACGCGATCACCGCGACCTGGCCGACGAACACCGGCCAGGCCAGGGGCGCGATGCGGCGCGCGCCCCGGCGCAGGCCGAGCCGCGTCATGCGGCGGCGCGGATGGCGTCGGGTGGCGGAGCGGTCGCCGGATCAGGCGGCGCCGCCTCGTGGGCGCGTTCGGCGTAGCGGTTGAAGCGCCAGGCCGTGCCTTCCTGCGTGATGCGGCGCCAGGTCGCGCGCTTCTCGAACGGCGACATCTCGGTCCAGCGCTGCACCTCGAGGAAGGTGCGGCCGCAGCCCTTGCAGACGGCGTCGCCCTGGCTCGTCGAGCAGATCGCGATG
>Ga0207682_10000626_pt1 | contig 16443 bp, 14 predicted proteins | sample KBSM63metaG_FD_184332 | JGI IMG/M metagenome (GOLD analysis project Ga0207682, IMG submission 184332) | Miscanthus rhizosphere microbial communities from Kellogg Biological Station, Michigan, USA - KBS M6-3 metaG (SPAdes) (version 2) | ecosystem: Host-associated > Plants > Roots > Rhizosphere >... | reverse complement strand
AGCCCCGGTGCTGCCGGTTGGCACCTGTGAAGCTGCCCTTCTCGTGACCGAACAGCTCGCTCTCGATGATTTGCGGCGAGATCGCGCCGCAGTTCACCGCGAGAAACGGCCGCAGCCGCCGTCGACTCACCTCGTGGATCGTCTGGGCGACGATTTCCTTGCCGGTGCCGCTCTCGCCGGTGATGAACACGGTCGCGCCCGTCGGGGCCACGCGGCTCAGCTGATCGTAGAGTCGCTGCATCGGCGGAGAGCCGCCGACGAGCCGGCCAAAGTGACCGAGCGAGCGCAGCTCGGAGCGCAGATCCTTGACTTCGGCTGACAGATCCGGCGGCCGCGCCACGCGGGACAGCACGCCGCGAAGCTGCGACAGGTTGATCGGCTTCAGGAGGTAATCGGTAGCCCCGTGCCGCATCGCCTCGATCGAAGTTTCGAGTGACGCGTGACCGGTGACGACGACGACCTGCGTGTTAGCGTCGCGTGTCGTTGCCTCGCGCAAGAGCTCGATGCCGCTGCCGTCGGGCAACACGAGATCGAGCAGGATCACGTCGGGATGCGTCGCCAGCAGATCGCGCGCCGCCTGCACGGAACCTGCGCAGGCGGTCGTGAAGCCTTGATCGGCGACGAGCTCGGCCAGGACCTCGGAGGCGATCGTATCGTCGTCGACGATGAGGGCGTGCGGCATGCTGGCGTTTGTCCGGTGCGTGTGAGTTGCCGCAAAGAGCGCAAGACCCGTACCGGGCTGTTGCGCCGACGTCATGTCCCTGAATTCTATTCGTAATCACCTGTTTCGCCCGCTCGCCTTCGCGCGGGCCGCGCCGTCCGCGTAATAATTACCTGCGCCCAGTGAAATTTGCGCGTCTGCCGTGGGCGAAATACATGTCGGACAGGCTCGCAATGCGTGTAGGTGTTCCAAGACACTCCTGTTTTTCAAAAGGAATTTGATCGGAATCGGCGACGAAACATATCGGCTTCATGGCATTGAATCTGCTAAATCGGAATGCGTTCCTTCGTTAACTGATTTGGAGATCACAATGAGAAGTGCCGCCCTCGTTACATTGCTTTGCACCGGCATGGCGCTCGGCGTTGCGGGTTGCCAGCGCGAATCCAGCACGACGTCGTCCACTTCGACGACACCACCGGTCGTGGCGCCGTCCCCTTCGAAGTCTGCAGCACCGCCGCCGAGTACCGATTCGAAATCGTCGAGCTCGTCGATGAGCCCGGCCTCACCGCCGTCGTCGTCGAGCGCACCGTCTGGCACGACTGCGCCGGATGCGAGCTCGAGCGCGACGACGACGGCCCCGGACAAGATGATGAACAACCCGTCGACAGGCGACATGACGAAAGAAAAAGGCAAGTAGAGCGCTCGGCCCCTGGTGACGACATCGCGGCATGCGCTCGTCGCGCGGGGGCGTGGTTGACGCGCATTGACCGTCGCGCCGGCGGTAGCCGCTGGACGGACAATATTCCGGAATTGTGCCGGTAGATCCGTGCGCGAAGCACGGATCGCCCCCACCTCGGTTCGACGGATGCATCTGCTCGATGTAACCATGCTGTACGCGCCGACCAGCGGCGGCGTCGTTCGCTACCTGCGAGCGAAGCGCGCATGGCTGCGTCGCCACACGTCGGTTCGCCACTCGATGCTCGTTCCCGGAGACGCCGATGGGGCGGGCCCTGCGGGCGAGCGCTACCTGCGCACGGCTTCGCTGCGGCCGGACGGGCATCGCTGGCCGTTCGCTGCGCATCGCTGGGTTCGCGAGATCCGCGCGGCGCACCCCGACCTCATCGAAGTCGGCGATGCCGGCCCCGAAGCATGGGCCGCGCTGTGGGCCGCTCGTTCGCTCGACGTGCCGCTGATCGCGTTCTGCCACAGTGACATCGTGCAGATGGCGCAACGGCGGCTCGGTCCTGTCGCCGGCGCTGCGGCGCGCATCTATTCGCGCGAGTTCTACCGCCGCTGCGATCTCGTGCTCGCGCCAAGCGCGTTCATGGGCAGCCGCTTGCGGCAGTGGGGCGTCAAGCGTGCCGTCGTGCGGCCGCTTGGCGTCGATATCGACACGTTTTCGCCGCAACGCCGTTCGCCCTCGCTGCGGCGCGAGCTCGGCTTGCCCGCGCGCACGCGGGTGCTCGCTTATGCGGGCCGATTCTCGCGCGAGAAAAATCTGCCGGTGATGCTCGACGCGTTTCGGCAGCTGGGTCCGCATTACCACCTCGTACTGGCGGGACCGAGCACGCCAGCCGATCTTCCTCGGAACGTGACGTTGCTGCCATTCTTGCACTCGTCGCTCGAGCTTGCGCGGATACTCGCGAGCGCGGATGGCTTCGTGCATGCCGGCGACCAGGAAACGTTCGGGCTCGTGCTGATCGAGGCGATGGCGTGCGGGCGTGGCGTCGTCGCCGCGAATGCAGGCGCGATGCCCGAGCTCGTCACGCCCGATACCGGCGTGCTGGTCGCACCCGGCGATGCGCGCGCGATGGCGGATGGCGTGCGCGCGTTCTACGACAGCGACCCCGAGCGACTGGGCCGCCAAGCGCGGTTGCGGGCCGAAGGCGAGTACAACTGGTCGGCGACGATGCGCGGACTACTCGAGCTCTACCGCGGCACGCTGGTTTCGGGTGCGGTGCGCACGACCGGCTATGCGACATCCTGAATCGCGCGACCCGTGCGTCGCGATCGCGCTGCACGACGTTTCGCCGGCGACGTGGCGCGAGTGTGCGGTGCTCCTCGAAATGCTTGACGGCGTTGGCGCCGCGCCGCTGTCGCTGCTCGTCGTCCCCGACTTCCACTTCAAGGCGCCCGTGCTCGCCGATCGCGCGTTCCGCAACGCGATGGACGCGCGGGTCGAGCGAGGTGACGAGCTCGTGCTCCATGGCATGCACCACGTCGACACGGAGCCACCGCCGCGCACGCTACGCGGCTACATCGAGCGCCGGCTGCTGACGCGCGCCGAAGGCGAGTTCGCGGCGTTACCCGTCGAGGCCGCGGCGGCGCGGCTTGCGCACGGAATCGACCTTTTCAAGACGCTTGGGTGGCCGTTGCACGGGTTCGTGCCGCCGGCCTGGCTCGCGAGCGAGGCCTCGCGAACGGCACTCACGCGATGCGGCCATCCATTCACCTACATGACCGTCCGCAGCGGCATTTTCCGGCTGCCCGACTGGCGCTTCGAGCGCACTGCGAACCTCTGCTACAGCCCGGACAGCGCGCTGCGCCGGTTGTTCTCGCGGCTCGCGATCCGCACCGAGTTACGGCGTGCGAGCCACACATCGCTGTTGCGGATCTCCCTCCATCCGCAGGACGCGCGCGAACCGATGGTGCTGGCGCATTGGCGACGATTGGTCGCCGCTGCGATCGCGACCCGCCGCGCCGTTACCAAGCACGCGTGGGTTGCGTCCCTCGAGGGTCCGGTCGAGGCTTCGCGGCAGGTGCCGGAGGGCGACTCGCGCGACCGCGCGTGCGCCGACGTTGCGTCGGTGCGCGCAGCGTCCTGAGGAGCACGAGCGTTCTGGTCTCGGCGGCGCGCAACCCCTCGACACGGCTGCGCAGTCGCCGCGGCGGCAACGCGTCGGCGAGGTAAGCGTCGACGACACCCGGATGGACGTAACTCTTGCGGCATACGGCCAGCGTGTTGCCGAGCGTGTGCGCTGCCGCGCGCAGTGCACGGTTGACCGTCCGCGTGCCTTCGGTGGGTGACGACGCGGGCCCGAAGCGTGTCAGCAGGACCGTCGCGATCACGGTTGCACCCCACGTGCGGAAGTCCTTGGCGGTGTAGTCGGCGCCGCTGATCTCCTGCAGGTAGACATTGACGTCGGTCGCGCACACCTTGCGCGGCTCGCCGTCCTCCACGTACTGGAAAAGTTCGTAGCCCGGCAGGTCGAGGCATCGGCGCACGATGCGCGCGAGCCGGCGATCGGCGAGCGACACGTCGTGCTCCTTGCCGGACTTGCCGCGGAATCGCAAACGGATCCGGTCGCCCGATACGCGCACGTGACGCGTGCGCAACGTCGTGAGGCCGAAGCTGCCGTTGTCGCGGCGATAGCGCTCGTCGCCCACGCGGATGAACGTGCGGTCGAGCAGGCTGACCATCGCAGCCAGCAGCTTGCGGCGCGTGAGCCCGGGTGTTGCGAGGTCGCGTTCGACGGCGGCGCGAACATCGGGCAGCTTCGCCGCGAAATCGGCAAGCCGGTGGAACTTGTGCTGATCGCGCTGTGCGCGCCACTGCGAGTGGTAGCGATATTGCAGCCGACCACGCACGTCGCGCCCCGTTGCCTGCAAATGTCCCTGCGGATCGGCAGCGATCCACACCGACGTCCACGCCGGCGGGATCACGAGGGCACGAATGCGCGCGAGCACTGCCGTGGTGCGCACGACGCGCCCATTGGAATCGCGGTAGCGAAATTTGTCCGGTGGGCCTTCGCGTCGAAAACCCGGATCGCTCGGCCGCGCATAGCGAAGCGCCGCCTCGGAAAGCGCACGGCTCAGGTCTGCGGGCGCAGCTTCGGCTCCAGTTGCCAACGCGATGCCGGGTTCAACTGCGACGCTCAAGACGGGTGGGCGCGATGTCGGCGGCGGATGCGGGCGATACCGAAACGCGCTCCATCACTCCCCATCCACGTGATACTTGCGTACGTAGCGTGTCGCTGTCGGCGCCGGGTGCTCGTAGTCGGCGCCGACACCGAGCTCGAAGTGGGTCGATGCCGGCTCGCAACGCGGCCACGCACGAGCGGATGCCGTCGATGGGAGGTGCGGATGGGGCTCCGCCTCATCGATCGTCGTCGCAGCGACGACGACGCTTCCCCCGGAAGTAAGTACGCTGTTCATCACGAGTTTCCAGCAGTTGCTTGATGCGCCAAGCGAAAAACAATCGCAAGCGTTGTGCCATGCTGAAAAGACTTCCGGATCATAGGGATGCGCTTGCCTGCGATTGTAGTCGTCGGAAATACTTACCTGCGTCACGTAAGAATTCCGATCGATGAGCGCGTGCTCAAGGCGCCATCTCGGCCGGATGCGCGGGCGATAGGGCGTCGGAGATGACGGGATTGGGTAGTCTCTCGCGACCGCGCGGTTTCTGCGCCAGCGAGTCTTCGAGACCGCGCTGCAATGCGGTCCAAAGCTCCGGCCGCTGTCGCGCGAAAGCGACCTGCGCCTCCAGATAGCCAAGCCTCCCGCCGCAATCAAGTCGCCGGCCTTCGATAACGCACGCGAACACGCGCTCTCGCTCCATCAGATTGCGGATCGCCGCGACGAGCGGTGATCCAGATCGCTCAGCATCGACGGCATGGTCGAAGGCGCTCCAGGCCGCCGCCGTGAACACGAAGCGGCCTGCCGTGGCGAGTGACTCGAATGCCGTGCCGATCGGCGGCACGTGAACGAGCGCGCGCGTCGACGCGATCGCGCTCGTGGCCACGTCGACACCGATGACGGGCGAGGCTGCGCGCGTGTCGGGACGCACGCGCTCGGTACCTACGACACTCGACCGACACTCGGCGAACACGTCGAGCAATTGCGCCAGCGCGGGTCGCTCGCTCTCGAACAGTTGATCCGGCAGCACGACGGCAAACGGCGCGGTGCCGAGAAGGGAGCGCGCCATCCGCAATGCCCCGAGCACTCCCGACGCCTCGCGCTGGCGGATGTAGCTGAACGTCACGCCGGGCGGAACCGCTGCGCGCAGGTTGTGCAGCGCTTCGTGGTCGGCCCGCGCCTCCAACTCGTGCTCCAACTCGTAGGCGCGGTCGAAATGGTCCTCGATCGCGCGCTTGCCGCGACCGGTGATGAAGATCATTCGCGTCAAACCCGCCGCAGCCGCCTCTTCGACGGCGTACTGGATCATCGGCCGATCGATGATCGGCAGCATTTCCTTTGGACACGCTTTCGTTGCCGGCAGGAAATCGGCGCCGAGTCCCGCAACGGGAAATACGGCGTGTCGCACGATCGCTGCAGTTGCCGGGCGTGCCGAATCGATGCCGCCAGAATTCATGGCGCGCGCGCAAGTCGATGGCGGGTGGTCATGCCCAACGGTTAGCAGCAAGCATGCCGGTCACGTTTGTGGTGATGAGCAAAGTAGCGTTTCTGCTTTGAAGCACCACGGTCGCGTGCACTTGGGACCGGTCGTCGCCGCCGTCCCAAGGCGTTTTGCGCAGCACCATTTTGCCGGCTCGCCGGTAATTGTTACGGGGCCGCTGCTGGCGGAGACAATGGAGCCAGCGCGTCACCCTCTCGAACGGCAGCGAGCAGCCCTGCGGCACGGAGCTTGCACACCGATCGCCTGGTGCAGCGCAGGAAGATGAATGAAGAACGTAGGGCGCGTGTTCGAGCAGGGGAGCCTTCTTCGCATGGCGGTCGCACGATGCAGTCGCTGATCGTCTTCTCGCATGTGCGCTGGGACGCCATGCAGCGGCCACAGCACGTTCTCGCGCGACTTGCGCGCAAGTGGCGCGTGCTCTACGTCGAGGAGCCCGTATTCGATGCGGGTGATCCGCGAGGCGAACTTCGCGCCGTACAGGACGGCGTCACCGTGCTGACGCCGCACACACCGCTCACCGCGCCCGGATTCCACGATGACCAGATTCCGCTGCTGACGAAGCTCCTCGGTCGGGCCATTGCGCACGAGCGCATCGCCGATTATGGCGTGTGGTTCTGCACGCCGATGGCGCTTTCGATGCTCCACCGTCTGGACCCGCGCGTCGTCGTCTACGATTGTTTCGACGAACTCGCTGCGTTCCAAGGCGCGCCGCGCCAGTGCGTCCAGCGGGAGAACGCGATGCTCCGCGTTGCGAACGTCGTGTTCTGCAGTGGTCCTGGCGCATACGAAATGCGCCGCGAACGCCAATCGAACGTCGCGTTGTGCGCGAACGGCGTCGACCGCGAGCATTTCGCGATGGGCCGCGATGTCGCCGCGACTCACGCCGAGATCCGGGAGCTTTCGCGGCCACGGCTCGGGTTCATCGGCGCCATCGACGAGCGAGTCGACGTCGCGCTGTTGCATCGCGTTGCGCTGGCCCGTCCCGAATGGGAGATCTGCATCGTCGGCCCGGTGGCGAAGAGCTACGCGGTGCCTCTGCCGCACGAGCCCAACCTGCATTATTTCGGTGCGCGCCGCTACGACGAATGGCCCGCGTTCCTCGCCGGCTGGGACGTTGCGCTGCTGCCGTTCGCGCACAGCGACGCCACACATGCTCTCAACCCCGTGCAGGCGCTCGAGTACATGGCGGCGGAGCGCTGCATCGTCTCGACGCCAATAGCCGATGTCGAGACGCTGTACCGCGACGTCGTGAGGTTTGGCGGCTCGGACGACGCATTCATGGCCGCGTGCGAGGCGGCCCTCGTCGAGCCTGCGCCGTTGCGCGCGTCGCGCATCTCTGCCATGCGTCGGATCGTCGATGCAACGTCGTGGGACGACATCGCGCAACGAATGCAGAAAAGCATGGAAGCGGCAGCGATGCACGGGCTGACCGACGCAGCGCGGATGATGCTCGAACCGGCGCGCTCACCCGGCGTGCCCGCGGCTACACCGGCGGCCGGTGCCTCGTGCGTGATCCTGGGTGGCGGCGCGACGGGGTTGTCGGCCGCGTATCACTTCGGTGGCGGCAGCGTCGTGCTGGAACGCGAATCGCGCGTAGGCGGAGGGTGCAGGTCGATCGAGGACACCGGCTTCACGTTCGACTGCGCCGGGCACATCATGTTCTCGGATGACCCGTACGTGCAGGACCTCTATCGGCTTTTGCTGGGCGACAACGTCCACTGGCAGGAACGCGACGCGTGGGTCTATCGCGACGGTGGCCACACGCGTTGCCAGATACACGACTCATTGCAGGGTTTGCCGGCTGCATTGTTCTGCGACGGTGTCGGCGCGACGATTGACAGTGACGAAGCGCCGGTTGCATCCGAGGGCGTGGCCGCGATGGGTTCGCGTTCCCGTTTTGGCTATCCGCTTCGCGGTGGTTTCCAGTCACTGATGGACGGGTTCCTGCCCCTTCTGCACGGCGACGTGATGCTGCACGCGGATGTCGAGCGCGTGTCGCCACAGTTGCGGTCGGTGGTGCTGAAGGACGGACGGCGATTCCGCTACGACACGCTGATCAGCACGATGCCTCTGCCGGCGTTGATCGCCGCAATGGGAGACGAAGCACCCGCGGACGTTCGACGTGCGGCTCGCGAGTTGCGGCACGTGTCGGTTCGCTGCGTCAACCTCGGCGTCGCGCGTCCGCGCGTGACGGACAAGCACTGGATCTACTTTCCCGACGACACGATCTTCCATCGCGTCTTCGTGCAGGGCAACGCGAGTCCGCATTGCAACCCGCCGGGCGGGTTCGGGCTCATCTGCGAGATCAGCTACTCCGCGGACAAGCCCCTGCCGGCGACCGGCACGGCACTGATCGAACGCTGCCTGCAAGATTGCGTCGGCGTGGGTCTGCTGGACGCATCGGATTCGCTGCTGACGTCGAACGAAGTCGACATCTTCCACGCGTACGTGATCCACGATCAGGGGCGCGCCGAGCGCGTCGGCGTTATTCGCGACTGGCTCGGGCGCTTCGACATCATTCTCGCGGGCCGCTTCGGTGAATGGGAGCACGGCAGCTCGGATCACGCATTCATCGCCGGCAGGAAGGCCGCGGAGGCGGCGCTTGCGCTCGGTGCGGCCCACGTCGCGCCGAAGCGGGCCTGAAGCCGCGGGACAGGCGGCTTTCGCCACATTCGGTCGCGCAACGATTCCTCGCGAGGCGGGGGCGGGTCGCCGCCGCCGACTGGATACAATGCACCGCTTGGCACCCTTGTTTGGGGTGGCTTTCCGTTCACCGCGGACGTGACCCGCTGCGGGACGTCTCATCACTACCTCGGCCTCGACCCCGGTCTGCACCACCGCGGTTCGAGCTGCACAGCATGCCAATGATTTTCGGAGAAACGGGCTTGGAGCACGACCGGACGCTCGCACAGATCGCGCGCGGACTCACGTGGATCGGTGCGGCGTTCGTTGCCGCGAGCGCGGCGGTCATTGTCTGGGCGGTATTCCGGACGACCGGCGTGGACGATCTCGTCGTTGCGCTGACCGTTGCGGGTCTCGGCCTCGGCTTGCCGGCAATCGTTGCGTTTGTCGTCGCGTGGATCCTGAACTCACTCGGCCACGAGGATGCCGAAGCCGCCGATCAGGAAGCCGAGCCGGACGCCACGACGACTGCGCGGATGAATCTGGCGAGCGTTGCGCTGGGCTACGGCGTCGCGGTCTTCGCGTCGGTGGTTGCCTGGGCGTTGCGTGCCGCCCTCGATCCGCTGCTCGGCAATCAGGTCGCCTATGCGCCGCTGCTGCTGTCAGTCGCGTTCACCGCGTGGTTCGGCGGACTCGGCCCGGCCGTGCTGGCGACAATTCTAGGTGGCCTCGTGTCCTGGTACGCCTATCTCAATCCCAACGAGCATTTCGGCGCGCTGAGCATCGAGGACTCGGTGCAGCTCGGCCTCTACGGAGCCGCGGCGCTGTGCATCGGCGGCATCGCGTCGGCGTTGCGCGCTGCACGAGAGCGCGCGCAGTCGCTGGCACGCGAAGTCCTGGCGCGCGAGGCCGGCCTCGAGAAAACGCGCGCCGAGCTGGCGGCCGAGCGCGACCGCTCGCAGGTGACGCTGCAGGCGATCGCTGAAGCCGTCATCGCCACCGACGCCGAAGGCAGCATCACGTTCGTCAACGATTGCGCCGCCGAGCTGACCGGATGGGCTGCCAATGAAGCACCCGGCCGCCCGCTGGGCAAGATCTTCAGGACGATGGATGGGGAGACGCGTCGCTGGGTCGACTTCCCGCTCGACGCAGGCAACGGCAACCCCGCGGCCGTCGAGCGGGTTCTCGTCGCGCGCGACGGCACGGAACACGTCGTCGAAGCGCGCCTCAACGCCATTCGCCATCACGATGCACCCGCCGGCGGCTTCGTGCTCGTCTTCCGCGACATCACCACGGCGCGGCAGGCCCGCGCCGCCCTCGAGGAGAGCGAGGCGCGCTTTCGCGTGATGGCCGACCAGACCCCCGTGCTGCTCTGGATGTGCGACGCACGACGTTCCTTCGTCTACGTCAACCGCTCGTGGCTCGAATTCACCGGTCGCCCGCTCGCGCAGGAAACGAACGACGGCTGGACCGCGGGGATTCATCCGGAGGATTTCGGGCCGCAGCAGGCGGCGTTCACCGCGGCGTTCGAGCAGCGCATACCCTACGTGCTCGAATACCGGCTGCGGCGCAGCGACGGCCAGTACCGCTGGCTGCTCGACAACGGTGTACCGCGTTTCCACGGCGATGGCCGGTTCGACGGCTATATCGGCGCGTGCGTCGACATCACCGAGCGCAAGGAGGCCGCGGCGACGATCGGCAATTTCGAACAGCGCAAGAGCGCGTTTCTCGCGTCGCTCGCGCACGAGTTGCGCAATCCGCTGGCGCCGATCCGCAGCTCGATCGAGCTTCTCCAGCGGATTCCCGCGAGCGACGACCCTCGTGCCGCGCGCGCACAGGACATCATCGAGCGGCAATGCGCGCGGCTCGCCGAAATCGTCGACGACTTGCTGGACCTCTCGCGCATCGACAGTGGCAACATCCAGCTGAAGCGCGATCGCGTCGACGTCGCGCAGGTGATCGAGCGCGCCGTCGCACGTCACGCGAGCGCCATTCGCGACCGGCGGCAACAACTGCAGCTCGACGTCCCCCGCGAGCGGCTGCGCGTTCTCGCCGACGCGGATCGACTGACGCAGGTCGTCGCCAACCTGATCGGCAACGCGTCGAAGTTCACGCAGGCCGCGGGCACGCTGCGCATAGCGGCGGCGGCGCAACCCGACGATTGCGTCGAGATCGTCGTCGCCGACGACGGACCGGGCATCGAGCCTGCGCTGCAGCCGCAATTGTTCGATCTTTTCGATCGGCCTGCAGGCAACGAGCGCAAGGCCACGCAGGGGCTTGGAACGGGGCTCGCACTCGTGTCGCGGCTGACCCGGCTGATGGGCGGGTCGGTCGGCGTGCGCAGCGACGGTGCCGGCAAGGGCAGCACGTTCACGTTACGGCTGCCGCTCGCCGACGCACCGGCAAGTGGAACCGCCGCGGCGGGCGATCAGCCGGCCTCGGCCGAGCGGCAGCCGCGGCTTCTCGTCGTCGACGACAACGTCGATGCCGCCGATGCGATCGGCACGTTGCTGACCCTGAACGGCTTCACGGTCGAAACCGCGCACGATCCGCAGTCGGCAATGGAACGCGCGATCGCCAGCGACCCCGATGTCGTCCTGCTCGACATCGGCCTGCCCGGCATGTCGGGCTACGAGCTCGCCCGCGAGTTCTCCCGGCATCCAGTCGTGTCACGCGCGAAGCTCATCGCGCTGACCGGCTACGGGCAGCCCGGTGACACCGAGCAGGCTAAGGCCGCCGGGTTTGCCGGCTATCTCGTCAAGCCGGTGGACGTCGACCAACTGCGCGAGCGTATCGAATCGATCCTCGCCGCCGACGTGGCGCCGGCACGGCGCTGACGATGTCGCTGCCGCCATCCCGCGTCGATCAGTCGCTGACGCTCGCCGTCCTGGCGATGCTGATCATCGGCTGCTTTTTCGTGCTGCAGCCGTTCATCACCGCGCTCGTATGGGCGGCGATCCTCTGCACGACGACGTGGCCGCTGTACTGGCGCGTGACGGCGCGGCTGCGCGATCGCAGCGGGCTGTCGGCGTTCGTGATGGTCGTGCTGCTCGCGTTGCTGATGATCGCGCCGTTCATCGTCGTCGGCGCGACGATCGCCGACAACGCGGCGCTGATGGCGCAGTGGGGTCGGCAACTGCTGGAATCCGGACCTCCCGATCCGCCGGCCTGGGTTGCCAGGATGCCGCTGATCGGAACGACGGTGGCCGCGTACTGGAGCAGCATGGCGCACGACACGGCGCAATTGCTCGTCGTGCTGCGCGACTATGTCGAGCCGTTGCGCAAGTTCCTCGTCGCGTCCGGCACGTCGGTCGTCGGTGCGATCCTGCAGATGACGCTTGCGATCTTCATCGCCTGGTTCATGTTCCGCGACGGACATTCGATCGCCGGGCATCTGGAGAGAGTCGCGCAGCGGATTGCCGGCGACCGCGGCATCCAGCTCGCGTCGGTGGCCGCTGCGACGGTGCGCGGCGTCGTGCTCGGATTGCTCGGCACCGCACTCGTGCAAGGCGTCGTTGCAGCGATCGGTTTCTGGCTCGCGGGCATCCAGGCGGCGCCGCTGCTCGGACTGCTGACGTTTTTCCTGTCGCCGGTGCCGATCGGTCCGCCGCTCGTCTGGGTTCCGGCAGGACTGTGGCTGATTCAGAACGGCCAGACCGGCTGGGGGCTGTTCGTGCTGCTGTGGGGTGCGCTGGCGGTGTCGACGATCGACAACATCATCAAGCCGCTGATCATCAGCCGCGGCGTCGACTTGCCGTTCGTGCTGGTGCTGCTCGGCGTGCTGGGTGGCGCGATCGCGTTTGGCTTCATCGGCATCTTCCTCGGGCCGGTGCTGCTCGCCGTCGGTTACGCGCTGCTGATGGAATGGGCGGCGTCGCGTGGACGCATCGAGCTCGTCACACCGCATGGCGACGCCGAGCGCAACGGCTCGTCGCGCAACGTCATCGAGCGCGTCGTGCCCGATGCGCGCGAGCGGGACGCGGCATCGCCCTCCCGCGAGTGAACCGCTACCGGACGGCGGCCGCAGCGGCGCGCTCGGCGACCAGTCGTGCGCGGAAAGGTGCCAGTGTCTGCACTATCTCCGCGAACACCTTGGGCGTTGCCGCGATGACCTGCCCGCCGTGCAGATAGTCGCCTTCGCCGGCGAGATCGCCGATCAGGCCACCGGCTTCCAGCACGAGCAGACTGCCGGCGGCCACGTCCCATGCGTTGAGGCCGATCTCGAAGAATCCGTCGTAGAAACCGGCCGCGACGTACGCGAGGTCCAGCGCGGCGGCGCCGGGCCTGCGCAAGCCGGCCGTCTGCTGGATCATCACCTTCATCATCTGCAGGTAGGTGTCGAGATAGCTGCCGTCCCGAAACGGGAAGCCGGTGCCGATCAGGCAGTCGCGCAGATGCGCGCGGCGCGACACGCGGATCCGCCGGTCGTTGAGAAAGGCGCCGCGGCCCCGCGTAGCGGTGAAGAGATCGTTGCGGATCGGGTCGAAGATCACGCCCTGCGTCACCACGCCCTTGTGCGCGAGCGCGATCGACACGCAATACTGCGGGAAGCCGTGCAGGAAGTTCGTCGTGCCGTCGAGTGGATCGATGATCCACAGGTGCTCGGCATCGGGATTGCGGCCGCGGCCCGTGCCCTCCTCGGCGAGGATGGCGTGCTCCGGATAGACGGAATGGATCGTCTCGACGATCGCTGCCTCGGCCGCGCGGTCGACCTCGCTGACGAAGTCCTTCGGACCTTTGGCGGTCACGGTCAGAAGGTCGAGGTCGCGGGCGCCGCGCGTGATGACGTTGCCGGCGCGGCGTGCGGCCTTGACGGCTGTGGTCAGCATTGGGTGCATGAGGCCTCGCGCGGCGCGGGGCGGTCGCGTCGCGTGTCAGAATGCGGAGAACCTTCATTCTACCGTGCGCGTAACGGCGTACGCGGCGCGCCGCGTACGCCCGCCGGCGTTGCCCGTGAACGAATCCTCCGCTGCCGCCGTGATCGACGACCTCGAGGGGCGCCTCGCGCGGTTGCGCGTCGTTCTCGTCCAGACGAGCCTGCCGGCGAACATCGGTGCGACGGCGCGCGCGATGCTTACGATGGGCATCGACCATCTCGTGCTCGTGCATCCGGCGCGCTTCCCCGACGCGGACGCAACGGCGCTGGCATCGGGCGCTACGGCCGTCCTCGATCGCGCGCGCGTAGTGCCGACGCTCGAGGCGGCGCTCGCGGGAACGCGGATGTCGATCGCACTTACCGCTCGGCCGCGCGAGTTCGCCGGTGACGTGATGCCACTGCGCCGCGCGGCGGCAGCGGCGATCGGCATGGCTGCGACTGCGGAAGTCGCGCTCGTCTTCGGCACGGAGATGTCGGGACTGACCAACGACGAGGTCGCGCGATGTACGGCGGTGGCGACGATCGCGACGAATCCGGAGTATCAATCGCTGAACGTCGCTGCGGCGGTGCAGGTTGTCGCGTGGGAGATGCGCGTGGCCGCACTGGGCGACCGCGTCTGGTCGGCGCCACGGTTCGAGCCGGCGACGCACGAGGACATCGAGGCGCTGCACGCGCACGCGCGGCGAACGCTCACCGCATTGCGATTCCTCGACCCCGCACGTCCGCGCAGACTGCTGCCACGACTGCGACGGCTGTTCGGGCGCGCGGGCCTCGAGCGTGAGGAAGTGAACATCCTGCGGGGCATCCTGGCGCGCATCGATGCGCTGACAGGTACGCACGACGACCGATGACGGCCCGCATCGCCGTCGATCCGCCGTCGGTCTCCGACGTTGGCGAAGGGGCTCCCCACGAGGTCGCGGCTGGCGAGCGCTGCCGCAATTGCGGCGCTTTTGCACCCGGCAACTACTGTCCGAACTGCGGCCAGGAGACGTCGCTCACGCTGCCGTCGGCCGGGCGCTTCCTCCGCGAAGCGGCGGGTCGCTACATCGCGTTCGACGGACGCTTCTGGCGTTCGATGCACCGGCTGCTGTTTCGTCCCGGCGTGCTGACGCGTGATTACCTCGCCGGCAGGCGCCGGCGCTACGTGCGACCGGGTCGTCTGTTTGTCGGGTTGTCGATCGCGATGTTCGCGCTGCTGCGGCTCTTCGTCTCCACACCCGAAGTCGTCGAGGCTGCGGCCGCGCCCGCCGCCAGCGCGAAGCAGGTTGTCGTCGAAGGCGATATCGACATCCTGAAGGACGTGCCGTGGTCGTCGACGCTCGCGCCACTGCGCAGCCGCTTCGAGGCTTTCAACCGCTTGCCGTCCCAGCAGAAGGTCGAGCAGGTAACCACGGGCATGCTGCGCTACGGCCCCTGGGCTGCGATCGGCCTGCTGCCGGTGTTCGCGCTGCTGCTGCGCATCGTCTACGCCGGCCGCAGCGGACGTCACCCAAACCGGCCGCGGCTCTATGCGGCGCATCTGGTCTTCGGCGCGCACAACCACGCGTTCCTGTTCTTGGCGGTCAGTCTGCTGGTGCTGATCGATTCGACCCCCGTGCGCGCGACGCTCGGGATCTGGATGGTCATTTACGCGCTCGCGTCGATGAAAACCGTTTATGGCGGGGGCTGGACCGGCATCGTGCTGCGGGCAGCGCTTATCTCGCTGGCGTATTCGGTGTTCTTCTCCGTGGCGCTGATCGCATTGGTGCTGGCGGCGGTGACGCTGCGCTGATGCGGGCAATACTTGAGTAAAATACTCGGACAAGGGCATAATTCGAACATGTTCAACCGACTCCGCGAGGACATCAGCGTCGTCTTCGACCGCGACCCGGCCGCCCGCACGACGTGGGAAGTCCTGACGTGCTACCCCGGCCTGCACGCGCTCTTCTGGCATCGCATGGTCGTGCACCGCCTGTGGCGGGCCAACTTTCGCTGGCTCGCCCGGTGGCTCGCGCACTGGAGCCGGTTCCTGACCGGCATCGAGATCCATCCCGGCGCGACGATCGGGCGGCGGGTCTTCATCGACCACGGCATGGGGGTGGTCATAGGCGAGACGGCGGAAATCGGCGACGACAGCACGCTGTACCACGGCGTCACGCTCGGCGGCACGTCGTGGAACCAGGGCAAGCGGCACCCGACGCTCGGCAAAGGCGTGGTCGTGGGGGCCGGCGCGAAGATCCTCGGACCGATCCACGTTGGGGACAGCGCGAAGATCGGCTCGAACGCCGTCGTCGTGCGCAACGTGCCGCTGGGGGCAACGGCGGTTGGCATCCCAGCCCGTATCGTCACGCCGGACGATGCGGACCGGCGCGAAGAGCAGGCGGCCAAGATCGGCTTTTCCGCCTACGCGATCTCGTCGGACATGGACGATCCCGTGGTCCAGGCGATCCACAAGCTCCTCGATCACGCCTCGGCCACGGAAGAGCGCTTCAACCGGCTCGTCAAATTGCTGCAGCACGAAGGAATGGACTGCGGCGAGGCCAAGGCGGTGGCCGACGCGTTCGATCCCCGCCAAATCAATAAGATGCTCGAGTGAGCGAGGCGCGCGAGGCATAGCCGAGCGAAGGCCCGAAGGGCCCGCCGCCGAGCGAGCGAGTGAGGCCGACACGCCGCGCGGCGCATCGCGTAGACGGACCAAGGAGGCCGAGAGTGAGCGAGGCAAGTGAGGCCGACGCGCCAGCGCGTTGCGTCGCACAAACCATCCACGGAGGCCGAGAGTGGGCGAGGCGAGTGCCGCCACTCCGCGCGCGCATCGCGCAGACGGGCCGAGGAGGCCGAGAGTAGGGAACCCTCCCCGGAACTTCCCGGCCCTTTAGTTGACTAAATCATTCGGGTATTAGATAATTTCCCTGTTCGGACAATGCGATGCGCCTGACCACCAAAGGAAGG
>Ga0207682_10000622_pt1 | contig 16504 bp, 11 predicted proteins | sample KBSM63metaG_FD_184332 | JGI IMG/M metagenome (GOLD analysis project Ga0207682, IMG submission 184332) | Miscanthus rhizosphere microbial communities from Kellogg Biological Station, Michigan, USA - KBS M6-3 metaG (SPAdes) (version 2) | ecosystem: Host-associated > Plants > Roots > Rhizosphere >... | reverse complement strand
CATGCCCATCAATCCAGGCCGGTCAACCTCATAGCGGACGTCGAAGATCTCGCCGCTCGCCAAGTCGAGGGAACCGGTCGAGCGGATCACGGTCTCCGCCAGCTCGTCCAGTATCTCGATGGGTACTTTCAGGTTCATCGCAGTCCTCTCAGGTTCCGCTCAGGGGTGCTTGCTCGCGAGCATCTACGGAACGAACCTTCGGCCCTCCCGCTGCCAGCTTGAAGCAGCCAGAGCAACTCAGCTACGGCCGCCAGGCTTCTTGACGTGCGGTCGAGCAATGGGCCGACCGTCATCTGCAATGTCGCCACCCACAAGGAAGACATGAGGGACGGCCCATCCGCCGGACTTGCCGCGGATGATGTCTGTAGTCCGGATGCGACCTTCTGTGATCTGCGTAAACCCATGGGGAACGGCTTGCTGCTCGGTTTCGGTCATTTGCTGGAAGAGGGTGTTGGGGCATCGATTATCGGGCAACGCTTCGAGAGGCTCGAGCCTGCACGCTAGCGGCCAGAAGCGGTCGTCCACACATGACCGCTTTCATCGCCCGCTCGAAGTACCGCCAGTCGGTACGACCGGTACGATTGCGATGCACGATGCTCTCGCGTGCCCGGAGTACGCGCGTTCCAGGACATGATGCCCGGCCAATCCCTTGCACCGGAGCCAATCGATGCGTCGCCTGTCCGTTCTCGTCGCCGCGGTACTGGCCATTGCCGCCGCTCTGGTTCTGGCGTACCACTGCGCTCGCGGCGCAATCGCGGTCCTGACGATGGCCGGCAGGGGCTACAGCGTCGACTGGCGCGAGATCCTGTTCGCTCTGCCGGCGCTGCTGCTCATTCCTGAGCTTCTGCTGTCGGCTTGGCGAGCTCTTCGTTGGATAGTGGCGGGGGATGGGTCCTCGGGCGGAGGTGCGTCCAACGAGCGGCCAAGGGTCGCTCGCATGGTCATGCTGATCGCTGCTGCGCCGCTTGTCGGAGTCATTCTCGCGGCCGTTTTGCAGAACTTGAGAGTCTGGAGCGACCCGAGCATCGGGGTTTGGCAGCTGCTCATCCTTCCTTGCCTCCTTTTCGCGCCCATCTTGATGCTGCTCGGCTATCCAAAGGCGACCCGCTTGCGCGGAACGGCACACAGCGGACGGCCCAACCCTCAAGTGCTACCGCCGGGTTGAACTCGAGCGATGCAACGCCTGCGCCGAAATCTGCTCGCAGCGCTCCTGCTCGCCGCAGTGGCTCTAGAGGCCAAGTCACTCCGGCGTCTCGACAACGACACAATCAATGCCGGCCGGGACCCGCGCGATCCTCGCCTGCTCAGGCTCGTCGCGTACTTTCGCGCGAACGGAGTGCAACTCGAATACGAGTCCAGGCTGTGGCACGCCCCGGCGTATGCGTGGCACGGAGCGACGGTCGGCGTCAGTCTGCGGACGTTTCCCGAGTGGGCTTCGACGGAGGAGATGCGAGAGGCGATCAGTCGCATCAACCTCGCCTATGCCTTGAACCCGACTGCGCACATCGCCATGTCCTATATCGTGATCCGGGGCGGCCTCGATCCTCGGGACAAGGAGCGTGTCAGAAGGCTGGACGTCCGTTTGCAAGCGATCTTCCGCGCTTACGATGCCGTAGCTTGGGAGGCAAAAACGACGCGTCTCTCCGCCAACGCAAGCACGCGGAAGGGCTCACTATTGCGCCAGCCGGTCTACTCCGCGGACTTGCGATAAGTCGTATCGGGCGGTCTACGACGAAGTTCTCCTAGCCGATCTTCTCGATGTCCGGCAGGACCCATGTCTTGTCGAACAGCGGGTTCTCGGGGCCGCAGAAGCGGAACAACGCTTCGAATCTGCCCTTCGGATCCGTGGGGACCCAGTTCGAGGACTTGCCCTCGGGCGATTTCGGCGCGAAGGCAGTGACACCCGGCCGATTCCCCAAGGCAGCCATGCGAACGGTATAAGCCGGGGACACGAAGCGGCACCATTTGCTGTCGCTCGAGCAACCAGGAGTGTTTTCGCCATGTCTTCGTCCCGCATTGCGCTTGCCGCCGCCGATGGCTTCAGCTCATCCGCCTATCTTGCCGAGCCGTCGGAAACGCCGAGGGGCGCGATCGTCGTGCTGCAGGAGATCTTCGGCGTCAACTCTCACATCCGCGCTGTCGCCGACGGCTACGCGGCGGCCGGCTACCTCGCGATCGCGCCGGCGACGTTCGACCGCATCGAGCGCGACGTCCAGCTCGGCTATGCCGCCGACGACATGACCCGTGGGTCGCGCCTCAAGGCCGCGGTCGAGGCGCTGCCGGCGCCGGGAGTGCTGCAGGACATCCAGGCTGCCGTCGACCACGTCGCCAGGGCCGGCAAGGTCGGCATCGTCGGCTATTGCTGGGGCGGCCTCCTGGTCTGGCGCTCTGCCGAGAAAGTACGCGGCCTGTCGGCGGCGGTCGCCTACTACGGCGGCGGCATGACGGTCGGCAGCGAGCCGTCGCGCAAGCCCGCGGTGCCGACGATGGCGCATTTCGGCGACCAGGATGCGCACATCACGGTCGAGAGCGTGAAGGCCTTCGAGCAGGCGCATCCGGAAGTCGAGGTCCACCTCTACGCGGCCAACCACGGCTTCAACTGCGATCAGCGCGGCTCCTACAACGCCGGCGCCGCCGCGACCGCGCTCGAACGCTCGCTGTACCACTTCGGCAAGCACCTCGGATAGGCCCGTTGCCGGCGAGCGCCGGCTGTCGATTCGCGCTCTCAGCCTGCGCTTCGTCGCAAAGCAGGCGGCTTCTCCGCGGTCGGGTCCGACACTGGGCCACCACGACGATCTGGAACGCAACATGACCTGCCTGCTCCGGCGCTTCCTGGCCTCATTGGCCACCCTGCTGATCGCGGCGCACGCGCACGCCCACGAGGCCGGATGGATGCAGATCCAGGTGGCCGGGTCGACACCGGATGCGCCCACGACGACGGTCGCCCTGTACTACCCGACGATGGCCCCACCGCGAGCCATCGCCATGGGACCGTTCGCGCTCGACGTCGCCATCGGCGCCAAACCCATCGACAAGGTCAAGGGGCTGCTCCTGCTCAGTCACGGCATTGGCGGCAGCGAGCTCGGACACAGTGCCCTGGCGCAGGCTCTCGCCCGGGATGGCTATCTGGTCGTGGCGCTTCGTCATCCCGGCGACAACTGGCAGGATCGGTCTCTGGTCGAGAGGGGCGCCGAACGCTATTTCGACGAGCGGCCGCGGCAGGCTTCTCGCGTCATCGACGCGGTCCTGGCCGATCCGGCGTGGAAGGATCGGATTGCGAGCGACAGCCGCGGGCCGCGCGTCGGCGCGCTCGGGCACTCTGCCGGTGGCTACACGGTGCTGGCGCTGGCGGGAGCCAGGCCGGATGTGTCCCGGATCAGGCAGCACTGCCTGGCCCAGGCATCAGAGGACCCGATCTTCTGCGGCATGGGCCGCGCGGGGGGTGCGATGGCGCCGTTGCCCACGGGCACGCCCTCGCTCAAGGACGAACGCGTTCGGGCGATCGTCTCCATGGCCCCGGCCGGTGTGCCGCTGACCGCCGAATCGCTCGCTGCCGTTCGGCCTGCGACCATGATCTACGAGGCAGCGCTCGATCGTTTCCTGGTGCCGCGATTTCACGCCGAATGGGTCGCCAGCAATCTGCCCGCACCCAACCTGCATCGAGTGCCGAACGCTTGGCATTTCGCCTTCATGGATCAGCCCAGCATGCCGATCCCCAGTCCGGACGGCGACGTCGGCGCGAACCCGACCGGTTTCGATCGCCCTGCGTTCCTGAAGCAGCTCGCCCGCGAAGTCGCGGCCTTCTTCGACAAGAACCTCCTCTAGAGGATCAGTGGATGGAGCAAACGGTCATGACGCAGGGACTTGCTCTGGCTCGGACCTGACAAGAGCGCTCTTAGCGCGCCGGCGGTGCAGCAGATACCACGCGGCCGGCACGACGAGCATGCTCAGCAGCGGCGCGGTGACCATGCCGCCGACCATCGGGGCAGCGATCCGGCTCATCACCTCGGAACCGGTGCCGCTCCCCCACATGATCGGCAGCAGCCCGGCAATGACGACGGCGACCGTCATTGCCTTGGGACGGACGCGAAGCACCGCGCCCTCGCGGATCGCCGCCAGCAGCGTCGCCTCGTCGTCCGGCTCGCCGGCCGCGAGTCGCTGGGCGAGTGCGTTCTTCAGGTACACGAGCATGACCACCCCGAACTCGGCGGCAATTCCCGCCAGCGCGATGAAGCCGACTGCCGAAGCCACGGACAGGGAGTGTCCCAGCGCCCAGACGAGCCAGAAGCCCCCCACGAGCGCGAACGGCACGGCGGCCATGACGAGCGCAGCGTCGCTGAACGAGCGAAAGAGGACGTAGAGCAGGACGAAGATGACGGCCAGCGTCACGGGCACGACGAGCTTGAGCCGCTCGGTCGCCCGTTCGAGGTACTCGAACTGTCCCGACCAGGAGACCGCGTATCCCGGCGGCAGCTTCACGTGCCGGCTGACCGCGGCCTGCATGTCGTTCACGACCGAGCGCAGATCCCGGCCACGCACGTCGACGTAGATCCAGCCCGAAAGGCGCGCGTTCTCGCTGCGAAGCATCGGCGGACCTTCGTCGATCGAGACTCTGGCGACGTCCTGCAGCAGCAGCTGTGCACCCTTGTCGGTCACGAACGGCAACTCGCGCAGACCCTGCAGGGAATCGCGGATCTCGCGCGGGTAGCGGACATTGATCGGATAGCGCTCGCGGCCCTGGATCACCTCGCCGACGTTGTCGCCGCCGATGGCGGTCGAGACGACGGCCTGGACGTCAGCGACCGAGAGACCGAAGCGTGCCGCAGCAGCGCGATCCACCTCGACGTCGATGTATCGGCCGCCGGTCAGTCGCTCGGCCAGTGCCGACGAGACGCCCGGAACGCTCTTGACCGCCGATTCGATCTGCGTCGTCAGCTTGTCGATCGTCGCCAGGTCGGCGCCGGCCACCTTGATCCCCACGGGGCTCTTGATGCCTGTCGCCAGCATGTCGATGCGATTGCGGATCGGCGGGACCCAGATGTTGCTGAGCCCCGGCACCTTGACGGCGGCGTCGAGCTCCTCGACGAGCTTGTCGGGGGTCATTCCCGGACGCCACTCGGAGCGCGGCTTGAACTGGATCGTCGTCTCGAACATTTCCAAGGGCGCGGGGTCGGTCGCCGTATCGGCGCGTCCCGCCTTGCCGAAGACGCGGGCCACCTCGGGCACGGTCTTGATCATCCGGTCCGTCTGCTGGAGCAGCTGGGCCGCCTTGGATGCCGAGAGGCCGGGGAGTGCGGACGGCATGTACAGGAGGTCGCCCTCGTCCAAGGGGGGCATGAACTCGCCGCCGAGCTGCAGCATCGGAATGACGGTCAGACCCAGGACGACGGCGGCGATGCCGAGCGTGAGCTTCGGAAAGCGCAGAACGGCCTCCAGCGCCGGGCGGTAGATCCCCATCAGGAAGCGGTTGAGCGGGTTCGCGGTCTCGCGCGGAATCCGGCCGCGAATGAGGTAGCCCATGAGAACCGGGACAAGCGTGACGGACAACCCGGCTGCGGCCGCCATCGCATAGGTCTTGGTGAACGCGAGGGGCGAGAACAGACGCCCTTCCTGCGCCTCCAGCGTGAACACGGGAACGAACGAAAGAGTGATGACGATCAACGAGAAGAAGAGTGCGGGCCCCACTTCGGTCGCGGACTCGCTCACCAGCGTCCAGTGCTCGCTGGCGCTCGGTCGCCGGCGGTGCCGTGCCTCGAAGGCTTCGATGTGCTTGTGCACGTTCTCGACCATGACGATCGATGCATCGACCATCGCGCCGATGGCGATCGCGATGCCGCCCAGCGACATGATGTTGGCGTTGACCCCTTGCCAGCGCATGACGACGAACGCCGCGAGCACGCCGATCGGCAACGCCACGACGGCGACCAGCGCCGAGCGCAGGTGGAACAGGAAGATCGCGCACACCAGCGCGACAACGATGAACTCCTCCACCAGCTTGGATCGCAGGTGATCGACGGCACGGTCGATCAGCTGCGAGCGGTCGTAGGTCGACACGATCTCGACGCCGGGCGGCAGGCTGGACTTCAAGCTCTCGAGCTTGGCCTTGACCGCCTCGATGGTGGTGCGTGCGTTCTTGCCGGAGCGCATGACGACCACGCCGCCGGCGACTTCGCCCTCTCCGTCGAGCTCGGCGATGCCGCGGCGCGGTTCCGGGCCGAGTTGCACCGTCGCCACGTCCCGGAGCAGGACGGGCGTCGCGTTGGTCACCGACAGCGGGATGCTGCGGAAGTCGTCCAGCGACCGCAGGTAGCCGCGCGAGCGGACCATGTACTCGGCGTCCGCGAGCTCGACCACGGAACCGCCCGTGGCCTGGTTTGCCTTCTGCAGCGCGTCGACGACCGTCGCCTGCGTGATGGCGAGCGTGCGCATCCGGTCCGGATCGAGGACGACCTGGTACTGACGGACCATGCCGCCGATGCTGGCCACCTCGGCGACGTCGGGCACCGTCTTCAGCTCGAACTTCAGGAACCAGTCGTTCAGCGCCCGAAGCTGGCTCAGGTCCTGCGTGCCGCTGCGATCGACCAGCGCGTACTCGTAGACCCAGCCGACGCCGGTGGCGTCGGGACCGAGCGAGGCGCTCGCGCCGGGTGGCAGTCGACTCTGCACCTGGTTGAGGTACTCGACGACGCGCGAGCGCGCCCAGTACGGATCGGTCTTGTCGTCGAAGAGCACGTAGACGAAGGAGTCGCCGAAGAACGAATAGCCGCGCACCGTCTTGGCGCCGGGGACGCTCAGCATCGTCGTGGTCATCGGATAGGTGACCAGGTCCTCGACGATCTGCGGCGCCTTGCCTGGGAAGGGAGTGCGGACGATGACCTGCGTGTCGGAGAGGTCCGGCAGGGCGTCGAGCGGCGTCCTGGTCACCGACCAGACTCCCGCGGCGATCAGGAACGCCGTCGCGATCAGCACCAGGAAGCGATTGACGACCGACCAGCGAATGAGGGCGGCGATCATTTCGTCGCTCCGGAAGCGATCTTGTGCACCTCGACCAGCTCGTACCCCGAACCGCCACCTTCCTTGAAGCGGAAGTGCACGGTGTCGCCCGCTCGCACGTCGGCGAACGCCTTCGGATCGGGCTTGGCGAACTCCATGGTCATGGCCGGCCACTGCATCGTCGCGATCGGGCCGTGCGAAATCGTGAGCGTTCGAGTCGTCGCGCTCTCGACCTTGCCCTGGGCGTCGTGCACGACGGCTGGATCACTGGCAGGCATCGATGGCGCCGCTGCCGAGGCCGGCGCGCTCATGTTGCCGAGGACGGAGCGCAGGCGTGCTTCCGAGTCGATCAGGAACTGCCCGCTCGCAACCACCTGATCGCCTGCGTTCAGCCCGGCGACGACCTCCACCTCGTCGCCGAAGTCGGTGCCGAGCGAGACGTCGCGCGGCTCGAATCCACCCTGCGGGTTCCTGACGATGACCACGGCGCGCTTGCCGGTGCGGATCAGCGCTTCCGACGTCACCACCAGGCGCTCGCTCTGCGGCCCCGCGACGACGAGCCGAAGCAGCATCCCCGGCGTCAATCGCCCGGCGCGGTTGTCGACCTCGAAACGTGCCTTCAGCGTTCGCGTCGAGGTGCTGACCTCCGGCAGGATTTCCTTCAGCTCGCCTTCGAAGGTCCGGGACGAATCCGCCTGCAGCGTCGCCTTGACCTTCTGACCGCGCACGAGCCGCGCCGCTTGCGCTTCCGGCACCTCGGCGACGGCCCAGACGGTCTGCAGGCCCGCGATCCGAAAGAGCGTCGTGCCCGGCGTCACCGCCACGCCCTCCCTCACGCCCAGTTCCGCCACCACGCCGTCTTCCGGGGACACCAGCGTGAAGCGCGCCTGCGCCGTGCCGGCCTCCTCGCTCCGGCGGACCAGGTCGTCGGGAACCGAGAGGGCGCGCAGCCGCGCGCGCGCCGCGACGATGACGTCCTCCGAAACGCCTGATCGCTTCAGTGCGATGAGCTCGTTCTGGGGACCGATCCAGTCGGGAGCGAACACCGTCGCCAGCGTCTGCCCCTTGCGGACCCGTTCCATGGGCGCGCGCACGGCCAGGCGCTCGACGTAACCGGCGACGCGCGTCTGCACCGCGACGTTGCGTCGTTCGTCGAATTGCACCGCACCCACGGCTTCGAACGACGAAGACATCGTCGCGCGCCGGACCGTCGCGTAACGGATGCCGAGGCTCTGCTGAAGCGCCGCGCTCACGTGCACGCCGCTCGAGGCCGCACCGTCGGCATAGACGGGAACGAGCTGCATGTCCATGAAGGGCGACTTGCCGGGCTTGTCGAACCGTTGCCCTGGGACCATGGGATCCTGCCAATACAGGACGGTGCGGCCGGGTTGCGACGCTGCACTGGAGGGGCCACTCGTCATCGATGCTGGCTGGTTCATGCGCCCCAGATAGAACGAACCGGCCGCGATGGCGAGACCGCCGACGAGGGCGATGCCCAACGACACGCGCTTCATGGCGCTGCTCCCTGCTCGAGCGGCTTCAGCCGCATTTGCAACCTGGTGCGCGTCAGCTCGCGGCGCAAGGAGAGGAGCTTTCTCTGCGCCTCGACCTCGGCATGCCTCGCCTCGAAGAGCGTCACGAGACTCGCCTGGTTCGATGCATAGGCCGCCCTGGCAGCTGCGATGCGCTGCGTTGCCGGCGTGAGGACGCCGGTGCCATAGCGCTGGATCCTTTCCTCCAGCCGTTGGCTGTCACTGACGAGCGCGCGGTACTCGGCGCTGGCCGCCCGCGTGGCTTCCGCCAGGTCTGCCTCGGCCTTGTCGGCCAAGGCCAGCTTGGCGGCGGTGTCACGGTCCTGGCGCTCGCTCGGCGACAGCGGAATCGGGATGCTCACCCCGAACGACACCAGGTCCGAGTAGCCGGTGCGCTGACCGTACGAGACGCCCCAGCTCCAGTTGGGACTGCGCTCGCCCTCGGTCACGGCAGCTTGCCGCCTCGCGACCTCCAGGTCGCGAGTCAAGGCCAGGACCGATGGATACGCGGCGACATATTCATCCTCGGTCGGCGGCCGAATTTCAGGCGGCGGCAGCAGGTCCTCGCTCCTGACACCGATCCATCGCTGCAACGTCACCAGCGCGGCGCTTTGCTCTTGCCGCACCTGTGCCGATTCGTCTTCGGCGGTTCCGCGCGCCGCGGTCAACGCCAGCACCTCCTGACTGCCTGCTGTCGACGACATCAGCCGTCCGCGCGCGGCCTCGAGCTCTTCGTGGGCATGGTGCTCGACGAGCGTCGTCAGCTTGAGCGCCTCGCCGGCATAGAAGGCATCGACGAAGGCGAGCGCGGCTTGCAGCCGGGTCTCGGCGAGCGCGGCCTGCGTCTGGATCGACTCGCGCTGCACCACGGCTTCGGCGGCCGCGCTTCGGGCTTCCCGCTTGCCGCGCGGCAGCCACTCCTGGCTGATCCCGATGCGCTTCATCGTCATCGATTCGCGCGTCGTGCTGAAGCGATCCGGACCCGTCACCGGCAGGTTGTCGACGCCGACAGTGAGCGTCGGATCGGGAAGCCGGCCTGCGGCACGGGCGGCCTCGGCTGCGCTCAGCTGGCCGGCACGCCCGGCACGGGCTGCCTCGGACCGCTGCACGGCGAGGTCGAGCGCCGACGCGAGGCTGAGTGATGCGCTCTGTGCCGCGAGCGGCAGGAGCGCGGCGGCCAGGATGGCCGCACCAATGAGTGGGTAGTACATGAGATCTCCGCGGACGAACGAGGCGTGTGCCGGACAGCGGACGAGCCGCGCCGGCGCCGGTCAGTCGACGGAGAGTTCAGACGCGAAGTCTGAGCGTGGCGAGAAAGATCGGATCGGGTGGAGGCTGCGCCTCCGGTGTCGACGCGTGCGGCACGGCGACAGCGTCGGCGGGCAGCGCCAAAGGAAGCCACAGTATCTGGATCACGATGGGAAGCGACGGCGCCAGGACTTGCGCCGCCTGCGCCACCTGGCCGGGGTCGGCTGCATGCTGGTGACAGAGCGCGGGCGGGGCCTGGTCCATCTGCTCGCACGGCACGCCGGCAGCCATCATGGCCGCCATGTCATGCGGTGGCGCTTCGGCCGGACACAGGCAACTCGCCAGCGCCAGCTGGGAGAACAGCAGCGACAGGACCACGAACGCGACCGTCTTGCGGCTGAGAAGGCGGCGTCGCGTGAACATGTGCAAGTGCAATGAGCGCAATCAGTCGCCGGGGCAGTGTTCTTGCACGGAAGCGGCTTTGCGCGACGCCGAAGTCAGGACGGCTCGCCGTGACGTGGCGACGCTTGGTCCTTTCGACGGCACGGGGGACGCGGTTCGAATCGTTCCAATGATCGGGCAGGGAAGCCCGGCCCCGGTGTGCTCACACTCGGTCAGGAGGTCCTTCAAGACGCGCTGCATCCGTTTGAGATCCGCCAACTTGGCTTCGATCTGGGAGAGCCGTTCCCCGGCGACGCGCCGGATGGAAGCTCGATCGGCGCCGTCCTCGAGCTGCAGCAACTCGCGGACTTCTTCCAGGGAGAAGCCCAGTTCCTGGGCTCGCTTGATGAATCGAATGCGCTCGACCAGGTTCAGCGGGTAGTACCTGAAGGCGCCGTCGCTCGGCGGGACCGGCAGCAGCTGTCGGTCCTGGTAGTAGCGGATGGTCTCGACGCCCACCTCGGCCGCACGTGCGAGCCGGCCGATGGTGAGCGTGTCCGATGCGGGTGATGACCTCACTGCAAGAATGTCCTTGACTCTGGGGTTGGGTACGGAGTTTACGCTTCCTTCCCGCGGCATAGTCAACCGCCTGGAGAAGGCCTTGGAACACGAACAACGGACATCTCGCGCCGCCCACGCGCACGGCGCACACCACCACGCGGGCCATTCAAGCACGCAGGCCGTCGAAGCTTCTTGCTGCACATCAAAGAGTGCTTCGAATCCGGTCGAGGCGAAGTTCGCAGCCGACCCCACGAAGGACACACAACCCGGCACGGTCTACACGTGCCCGATGCACCCCGAGGTTCGCCAGGACCATCCGGGTACCTGTCCGAAATGCGGAATGGCACTCGAGCCGGAAATGCCCAGCCTCGAGGAGAGCGAGAGCCCCGAGCTGACGGACTTCAAGCACCGATTCTGGTGGACGCTTCCGCTGACCCTCCTGGTCACGGCGCTGGCCATGCTCGGCCATCGACTGCACCTCTTCGAGCCGGGCATCCAGAGCTGGATCGAGTTCGTTCTATCCGCGCCCGTCCTCCTGTGGGCGGGGTGGCCGTTCTTCGTTCGCGCGGCGCAGTCTGTCGTCAATCGCAGTCCGAACATGTGGACCTTGATCGGGCTCGGAACCGGGGCTGCGTTCGTCTACAGCGTGGTTGCGACGGTTGTCCCCGGCGCCTTCCCGAGCTCCTTCGTTTCGATGGGGCGCGTCGCGGTGTACTTCGAGGCCGCGGTCGTGATCATCTCGCTCACGCTCCTGGGTCAGATCCTGGAGCTGAAGGCACGCTCGCAGACTTCCGCGGCGATCAAGTCGTTGCTGGGTCTTTCGCCGAAGACCGCGCGCCGCATCCAGCCGGACGGTCGCGAGGAAGACATTCCCTTGAGCCACGTCCACGTCGGCGATGCCCTTCGCATCCGCCCTGGCGAGAAAGTACCGGTCGACGGTGTGGTGCTCGAGGGCAGCAGCGCGGTCGACGAATCGATGCTGACCGGCGAGCCGATGCCGGTCACCAAGAGGCCGGGCGACAGGCTGATCGGCGCCACCATCAACACGAGCGGCGCGCTGGTCATGCGCTCGGAGCGGATCGGGGCGCAGACGGTCCTGGCGCAGATCGTCCAGATGGTTGCCCAAGCGCAGCGGAGTCGCGCTCCGATGCAGCGCATGGCCGACCACGTCGCCGGGTACTTCGTCGTGGCGGTGATCGGCATCGCCTTGTCGACGCTGGTTGCCTGGGGCCTTTGGGGACCGGAGCCGCGTTGGGTGTACGGGCTGGTCAATGCCGTCGCCGTCCTGATCATCGCCTGTCCTTGTGCCCTGGGCCTCGCCACCCCGATGTCGATCATGGTCGCGACCGGCAAGGCCGCCACGCGCGGTGTCCTGTTCCGCGACGCCGCCGCGATCGAGAACTTCCGCAACGTCGACACCTTGATCGTGGACAAGACGGGAACGCTGACGGAGGGCAAGCCGTCCTTCAACCGCGCGCTGGCGAGCGACGGCTTCACCGAGGACGAGGTCTTGCGGCTGGCCGCGAGCCTGGATCAAGGCAGCGAGCATCCTTTGGCGGAGGCCATCGTGCGCGCCGCCCACGAGCGCGGTCTCTTGCTCGAGACGCCCGAGACGTTCGAATCACGCAGCGGAATCGGCGTCAGCGGGCGAGTGCACGGCCGGTCCGTGCTTTTGGGCAACACGACGATGCTCACGGACGCGGGCATCGAGACCGGACACATGAGTGCTCAGGCCGAGCGCCTCCGAACGGAGGGAGCGAGCATCGTCCATCTGGGTGTCGATGGCCGTCTCGCCGGTCTTCTATCCGTCTCGGATGCCATCAAGGCGACCACCAGGGAAGCGCTCGCGACCCTGAAGGGAACGGGGATGCGAATCGTGATGGCCACGGGCGATGGCAGGGCCACGGCCGAAGCGGTCGCCGCTCGGCTCGGCATCGACGAGGTGCACGGCGAGGTCAGGCCGGCAGACAAGCTTGCCCTGGTGACCCGGCTTCAGTCGGAGGGAAGGGTCGTCGCGATGGCCGGCGATGGCATCAACGACGCACCGGCGCTGGCCAAGGCAGATGTCGGCGTCGCCATGGGGACAGGCACCGACGTGGCCATGAACAGTGCGCAAGTAACCCTGGTGAAAGGCGACCTCCGCGGGATCGCGCAGGCACGGCAGATCTCGCTCGACACGATCGCCAACATGAAGCAGAACCTGGCTTTCGCCTTCGTCTACAACGCGCTCGGAATCCCGATCGCGGCAGGTGTGCTGTACCCGTTTACCGGGTGGCTGCTCTCGCCCATGATCGCCGCGCTCGCGATGAGTCTGAGCTCTGCGTCGGTGATCACGAACGCCTTGCGTTTGAATCGCAGCAGCCGTGGTCCACAGCACTGAGCTTCTGTAATCGCAACGGCGGAGGTGGACCTTGTCACAGGCCACGCTGGGCGTTTCAGGCAGTCGCTCGCAAGTCCGCCACCTAGCCACCAAGTGCACGGCGTAGGCTCGGTCCCACTGACCAGCCGGTGCTTGCAAGCGTTTCCAGCGCCGAGTAGACGCGCGCTCACTCTGGCCCACGGTTCCGCGCTACGCAACAAACACATGCGCTCCTCTTCCGGACAGCACTTCATTGCCCTTGATCACCTGCGCGCGCTGGCCGCGTTCATGGTCGTCGCTTGGCACTTTCTTCACTTCGACAATGGCACGCCGGTTCCATTCGAAGGCGCACCTGCTTTATTCCCCTTGGCGCTATTTGACGAAGGACATACCGGGGTTGCGCTGTTCATGGTCCTAAGCGGCTATTTGTTCGCCAAATTGCTCAATGGAAAGGCAATCTCGTATCCGGCCTTCTTCTGGAACAGATTCATCCGTCTGGCGCCGCTGCTTCTTGTCACCTTCACATTGGTCGGCATCGAACGGAACTTGCGTGGCGACAACTTTCTCGACTATCTCTCGAGCTTGTACCGTGGACTTGTCTATCCCGTTTGGCCAAACGGAGGTTGGTCTGTAACTACAGAAATTCATTTCTATATCGCCCTACCGCTTCTGCTTTACATCTCCCGATACTCTCGACTATTGCCGATGGGCATCGTGCTGGTTGCGATATTCCTCCGTTTCTACTTCTATCAAACCCATGGGGAAGTTCAATCGCTAGCTTACTGGACAATAATCGGTCGTATTGATCAATTCATTCTTGGTATGGTTGCATTTCTCTACTCAAAGCAACTGGCAAAGAATACAACGTTCCTTTTCTTGGTATTCACTGTGTTTGCGGGATTTTGGTGGTGGTTTGACTTTACGGGGGGTTTCTTCTTTCGTCCGAAATACCCTTCTCCGAGTGCAGTTTGGATTTGGATTCCGACCTTTGAGGGGCTTGCGTATGCCGCGCTAATCGTCTGGTATGACGCAAAGGAAATAGATTCCTCAACAGTCGTATCTCGGATCTTATGCCGGCTTGGAGAGTACTCCTATTCGATCTATTTGCTTCACGTTTTTGTCGTCTTCAAAGTCGCCAGATATATCGATCGCAATATCATGGACATTTCCAACTTCTATATAGCGCTGATTTGGGCGATCGCGTTCTTCTTTGCAATGATGATCCCCGGATATCTGAGCTTTAGATTTATAGAGAGTCCGTTTCTAAAGCTAAGATTGAAGTATGCAAAGGAACCAAAAAAGTCCCGGACGACCACGGCGCTTGGGGATGCCTAAGCTAAACCGAGCGCCAACATCGAACAACTTTCGATGACAGGTCTGTGCGCGGGGACTAGGGATCTAGCCTTGGTTCGAATATTCGGTTGCGTCGTCGAAGCCTTCGTCAAGCGCGCCGAGGCGACATTGGCGTCGTGCGAGTTCCCTCGCTCGCCGGCGCGGATGCCGATGGGGTGGAGCAGCGCTCGATCAGGCAGAGGATCGACTCGTAAGGGACGCCGGCCGCTTCCGACAGGCCGATCTCGCAGGTTCGGCTGCTCGACACGCCGCCGGCGCAGCCGGCGGGAATCGCGTCGCGCAGGTGGCGCAGGGCGTGCTCGTTGAGCTCCGGGCGGACGAACCCGCGGTCGCCGGCGAAGCCGCAGCATTGCACCGCGTCGACCGTGACCACGGCATCGCTGCAGCGGTTGGCGATCGCGAGGAGCTTGTCGACGCTGCCCATCTTGCGAACGCTGCACACGGGATGGACCGCGACCGGCCCGCGCTCGGGCGTGATCGTCAGGCGCGGCAGCAGCGTGTCGTGGACGAAGTCGATGCTGTCGTGGATCGCGAGCGATCCGGCGAGGACCTTCTTCATCCGGTACGCGCACGGGCTGGTGTCGAAGACGATCGGCCAACGGCCGTTCGCGCTCGCCTCGCGCAGGGCGCCGGCGAGCTCCGACGACTTCAGGTCGGCGGCCTCGACGAGCCCCTTGCTCTCGAACGGCTGGCCGCAGCACAGGCCGTCGAGCGCGGTCGGATAGACGACGTCGAAGCCGGCGCGCCGGAACAGGCGCTCGGCCACGCTCGGCAGCATCTCGCCATCATGGCCGCGCTGCGGACCCATGTTGCGGGCCGCGCAGCTCGGGAAGTAGACGAGGCGCTCGGCGCCGCTCGGCGGGGGACGCGACGGTACGAAGTGCCCCGGGCGCGCGAGCGCCGGCGACCATTTGGGCAAGCGTCCGCCGGAAGCCTTGCGCAGGCCATCGAGACCGGCCTTCATCAGCGGCGTGCCGACGATGCCGTGCAGCAGGTCGGCGGCGCCGAGCCCGAGACGAACGCCGGTGGTGACGCCCGCGTACTGCTTCGCCGCCATCCCGGCGACGCGCTTCGCAAGCGGGCTCGCGCGACGTCCGCGCAACGCCTTGATGAGCAGGCCCGTCTCGATGCCGACCGGGCACGCCGTCGCGCAGAGTCCGCAGGCGGCGCAGGTCTCGATGCCGTGGTAGTCGTAGAGCGCCTTCATCTCCGTCGAGCGCTCGGGATCGCGTCCGTCTGCATCCAGCCTCGCGATCTCGCGCCAGCCGACGATGCGCTGGCGCGGCGACAGCGTCAGTCCGCGTGACGGGCACTTCGGCTCGCAGAAGCCGCACTCGATGCACTTGTCGACGATGGGATCCGCGGCAGGCAGGGGCTTCAGGTCCTTCAGGTGCGAGAGCGGGTCGGCGTTCAGGATCACGCCGGGATTGAGCAGGCCCTGCGGGTCGAACAACCCCTTGATGCGACGCATGGTCGCGACCGCCTGCGCCCCCCATTCGAGCTCGACGAACGGAGCAACGTTGCGGCCGGTGCCGTGCTCGGCCTTGAGCGAGCCGTCGTATTTGCGGACGACCATCGCGCACATCTCGTCCATGAAGGCGCGGTAGCGCTCGATCTCGGCAGCGTTGCCGAAGTCCTGCGTGAACACGAAGTGGAGGTTGCCTTCGAGCGCGTGGCCGAAGATGATCGCCTCGCGGTAGCCGTGCTTCTGAAGCAGCCGCTGCAGGTCGAGCGTCGCTTCGGCGAGCCGCTCGATCGGGAACGCGACGTCCTCGATGATCACGGTCGTTCCAGTGCGGCGCATCGCGCCTACGGCCGGGAACATTCCCTTGCGTACGTTCCAGAGCGCCGCCGCTTCGGCCGCATCGGTCGCAAAGCGCAGCGGCGCGGCGAGGGCGACGCTGCCGAGCTCGCCGACGATCGCGTCGACCTTGACGGCGAGCGCCGCTGCAGTCGCCGCGCGCGTCTCGACCAGCAGGGCGGCGCCGTCGGGCGGGAGCGCGCGCAGCCCCTCGGGCATGCCGGGCTTGTCCTGCACCGAGCGCAGCGAGGCGCGGTCGAGCAGCTCGACCGCGGC
>Ga0207682_10000621_pt1 | contig 16511 bp, 13 predicted proteins | sample KBSM63metaG_FD_184332 | JGI IMG/M metagenome (GOLD analysis project Ga0207682, IMG submission 184332) | Miscanthus rhizosphere microbial communities from Kellogg Biological Station, Michigan, USA - KBS M6-3 metaG (SPAdes) (version 2) | ecosystem: Host-associated > Plants > Roots > Rhizosphere >... | reverse complement strand
GAAGCGCGGCGCGTATCTCTCGATTTTCGTGGCAAACTGGTCGTCCACGTGCGCCCGACGCAGCAGTGAATCCGCACCTGATGTCTTCTTCGCCACGTCGGTTGCGCCGATCCCGTAGTCGAGCAGCGTCTTGTATTGCTCGGGCGCAAGCCGGACCGGCGTCAGGCCGATCTCATGCAGGATCGGCCAGAACCGGTTGCCGCGGCCTGCATAGTACGTGCGGCGCCGTGCGGACTGAGTTCCCGCCTGGGTCCCGCAGAAGACGGCCTTGAGACCGGGCCGAAGCAGGTCCTCAAGGACGTCAGCCGCAGCGCCGTCGTTCACTGAACGAATTTCGGATCCGCGAGCTTCGACATGTCCGGGATCGCCTTGATGATGCCGATCTCCAGCAGCAGGTCGGCGGCTTCCTTGGAGAACGCCGCGTGCTCGCCGGTGAAGAATTTCTGGTTCGCTTGCTTGTCCTGCCAGCGCAGGTAGGCGGCCGACTTGCCGAAGGCCTCGCCCGACTGCTTCACGTCCGCGCCCATGATCTCGTAGGCCTTGGCCTGGTCGGTCTTGATCATGTCGAGCGCGTCGAAATAGCTCTTCGTCAGCGCCTTCACGGCCGCATCGTTCTCGGCGATGAACTTCGGCGTGCAGCCGAACGTGTCCATCACCATCGGATAGTCGAGCGTGGTGGCGATGATCTTGCCGGCGTCGGGCTTCTCGCGCACCGCCGAGAGATACGGCTCGTAGGTCATCGCGACGTCGTTCTGCCCGGCGATGAAGGCCTGCGCGGCCGGGCCGGGCTCCATGTTGACGACGGTGACGTCCTTCACGGAGAGGCCGTTCTTCTTCAGGAACCAGGCGAGCGTGAAGTAAGGCGCGGTGCCGGGCGCAGACGCCGCGACCTGCTTGCCCTTCACGTCCTTGATCGACGCGATGGTGTTGCGCACCACCATGCCGTCGGCGCCGTAGGACTTGTCGAGCTGGAAGATCTGCGTGGTGGCGACGCCGTTCGCGTTCCACACCACCCAGGTCTCGACCGTGGTGGCGGCACACTGCACGTCGCCCGACGCGATCGCGAGGTGGCGGCTCGCCTGCGGGATCTTCTTGATCGTCACGTCGAGACCGTTCTTGGCGAAAATTCCGGCCTCCTTGGCGAGGGTGAGCGGCGCGAAACCGGTCCAGCCCGAAATGGCGATCGAAACCTTGGTCTGCGCCATCGCGGGCGCGGCCAGGGCGGTCGCGCCGAGCACGGCGGCGGCCTTGAGCATCGAATTCATGGGTAGTTCTCCTGAAAGGGCGGGTTGCCGGAATGCGAGCATGCCGGGTTACCTGAGTCAATTCGGCCAGTCGATGCAGCAAGCGCGCCAGATCGGCCGCGCAAACCGCCGAAACTGCTTGCCTAAGGCCGCATCGCTTCCAGCACGCGCGCGAGCTGCTCGGCGAACTTCGCGGCCGGCACGGGAAGACTGCGCCCGCGCAGCTGTCCGAGCACGAGATCGGCACGCGGCACGTCGCGGTCGTCGATCTGGCGCACGACGAGCTGGTCGCTCTCGACCGCGCCGATCTCGATCTGGAACGAGATCACCTTGTCGCGCAGCACCATGCCGCGCAGGAATTCGAACGAGTTCGACTCCGCAACGATGTCGAAATGCAAATTCGAGCGCGCCAGCACCTCGGCGAGCAACTGCCGTCCTCCCAAACTGCGCTCGGCGAGCGCCACCGGATAGCCGACGCAATCGCTCAATCGGATTTTCTTGCGGCTTGCGAGCGGATGATCCGCCGGCATCAGCGCGACGAGACGCTGGCGTAGGCTCATCAGCGGCTGGAAGTTCGGTAGGAACGGTGGACGGAACACGAGCACCAGATCGACCTCGTAAGCCGCGAGCGTCGCCATCGCGCGTTCATGGTCGAACACCTTCACGTCGAACTGCACCAGCGGAAACTTCGCCCGGTATGCCGCGATCTCGCGCGGCAGGAAATCGAGCGCGAGCGCCTGGCTGCAGGCGATGCGCACGGTGCCGCGCCGAAGGCCTTTGAGGTCCTCGATCTGCGACTTCATCCGCTCGACGTCGCCCGACTGCTCGCGGATGTAGCGCACGAACAGTTCGCCGGCCGCGGTCAGCCGCACGCCGCGCGGGCGGCGCTCGAACAGTGGCGCACCCAGTTCGTCTTCGAGGTCCATCACGCGGCGATTGACCGCGGAGGCCGTGACATGGAGTTGTTCAGCGGCCTTGCGGATCGATCCGGCGCGCGCGACCTCGTCGACATAACGCAAAAACCTCAAATGTCTCATGGACATAAGTGATGCCTAATGAGCGTGTACTTTTCGGCATCAGTCTAGCAAGAAATCGGCGGCAGAGCGCAACACTGAATCTCTCTAGCGTACAAGTCACGGCCCGCCCTTCGCGCGCGGCACGCGACTTGCTCGAATGGCCGCAACGCCATCGGCCAACCAGGAGTGATTTTATGACCTTGTCCCGACGCTCTTCCCTGCTGGCGCTCGCCGGCGCGCTTGCACTCGCGGGGCCTCTCGCTGCGCCCGCGCAAGCGCAGATCAAGCTGAAAATGGTGCTGAATTGGAAGTACCAGGGCCCGCAGGGCTGGTTCTTCCTTGCCGAGGACAAGGGCTACTTCAAAGCCGAGGGACTCGACATCACGATCGATCAGGGCGACGGCTCGGCGACTCCGATCCCGCGCGTCGCGAGCGGCACCTACGACATCGGCTTCGGCGACATCAACGCGCTGATCGAGTTCGCGGCGCGCAAGCCGGATGAAGCGCCGATCGCCGTCTACGTGATGTACAACCGTCCACCCTTCACCATCGCGGTGAAGGCCGACTCGCCGATCAAGACCGCGAAGGACCTCGAAGGCAAGACGCTCGGCGGCGCGGCGAACGACGGCGCACTCAAGCTGTTCCCGGCGTTTGCCAAGCTCGCCAAGCTCGACGTAAGCAAGATCGCCATCACCAACTTCCAGCCGAACCTGCGCGAGCAGATGCTGATGCGCGGGCAGGCCGACGGCGTGTTCGGCTACGTCAACACCATCCGCTTCTCGGCCAAGCTGTCCGGCATCGATCCCGACAAGGAGCTGCGCTGGATCAACTACGGCGACTACGGCATGGACCTCTATTCCAACGCCATCATCTTCTCGAAGAAATTCGTCAAGGAGAATCCAAAGGCGGTGCAGGGCTTCCTGCGCGCGCTCAACAAGGCGGTGGTCGACTCGATCAAGGACCCGAAGGCCTCGGTCGCCGCCGTGCTCAAGCGCGAGCCGCTGATCAAGATGGACATCGAGCTCGAGCGCTTCGACGCCACCATCAAGGAAGAGATGAACCATCCGGAGCTCGCGACGCTCGGCCTCGGCGACATCGACGACGCGCGCATGAAGAAGGCGATCGACATCCTGGTCGACGCCAACCAGCTGCCGCGCACGCCGGCCATCAGCGAGATCTTCACGCGCGACTTCCTGCCGCCGAAGGCGGACAGGCCGACCAAGCTGATCGACGTGAAGACGAATTGACCTCGTCATCCGGAGCGGGGTGGTGAGACCGCGCTCCGGATCGATCCTTCAAACTGTCGGGACGTAACTTATGGACCTGGGACTGAAAGGCCGCGTCGCGGTGATTACCGGACCGGCCAAGGGGATGGGCGCCGCGGTGAGCAAGGCGTTCGCCACCGAGGGCTGCAAGCTGGCGCTGATCGGGCGCGATACCTCGGCGATCGAGCCGGTCGCAAGGGAAATACGCGCAGACGGCGGCGAGGCGATCGTGGTTGCGTGCGACGTGACCAGCACGGCCGCCTGCGAGAGCGCCGCGAAAGCCGCGCAGGATAAATTCGGCGGCCGCATCGACATCCTGGTCAACGTCGCGGGCGGCTCGGGACCGATCGGCAAGACCGGCGCGCAGACGACGTTCGACGAGTTCGACGAGATCGTCACGTTGAACATGGGCGGATGCTTCAACACGATGCACGCGGTGCTGCCCGCGATGACGGAGCAGCGCTATGGCAAGATCGTCAACGTCGGCGGCACCTTCGGCATGCGCGGGCGCGCCGGGCGCATGGCGTACTCGGCGTCGAAATGGGGGCTGCGCGGCATCACCAAGAGCTTTGCGCTCGAGGTCGGGCAGTACAACATCAACGTCAATTACGTCGCGCCCGGCATGGTCGACGGGCCGCGCTTCCGCGACAAGGTCTGCGCCGACATGGCGAAGAAGCTCAACATCACGGTCGAGGAAGCAGCCCAACGCCACGCCGCCGAATACGCGCTGCGCCGCGTGACCACCGACAGCGACGTCGCCAACGCCTGTCTCTTTTTTGCCAGCGACGTGTCGCGCCAGATCACCGGCGCAGACATCCCGGTCGACGGCGGATGGGCCGCGCTATGACGGCGGACCTGATCCTCCATGGCGGCAAGGTCGTCTCGCCCGACGCCGTCATCGACGCCGCGGTCGCCATCAAGGACGGCAAGATCCTCAGCGTCGGCGCGCTGGAGGCGATGCCGGCGGCGCGCGAGACCGTCGACGTCTCCGGCATGCACGTGCTGCCGGGCGCGATCGACGTGCACGTGCATTTTCGCGATCCCGGCTACCCGCAGAAGGAAGACTTCGCCAGCGGCACCATCGCGGCGGCGTTCGGCGGCGTCACCACGGTGTTCGACATGCCGAATACGATTCCGACCGTCGGCACGCCGGAGGCGCTTGCCGCCAAGCACAAGATGGCGTCCGAGAAAGCGCACATCGATTTCGGGCTCTACGCCGTGCTCGGCGAGGACTCGATCGAGCGCGTGCCCGCGCTGATCGAGACCGGCGTGATCGGCTTCAAGCTCTATATGGGTAACACGTTCGGCAAAATTCCCTCGCCCTCGACGGGCGCGATGCTCGAAGCCTTCGAGGTGGTGGCGCAAACGGGAAAACGTATCTCGCTCCACGCCGAGACCAACTCGATCATGGAGCGGCGCGAGACGCGCATCCGCGCGGCCGGCCGCACCGATGCTCTCGCACACCTAGCCTCCCGGCCAGCTGTTGTGGCGATCGAGGCCGTCAGCCGCGCCGCGATCCTCGCCGAATGGACCGGCGCGCGCATCCACATCCTGCATATTTCGTCGGCCGACGAGCTTCGTCCGCTGCGCGAGGCGAAGGCGCGCGGCGTCGACATCACCGGCGAGACCTGTCCGCATTACCTGATGCTGTCGGCGGACGACTATGCGCGCTTCGCCGGCGTGATCCGGGTCAACCCGCCGGTGCGCGAGGCGCACAACCAGGAACCGCTCTGGGCCGCGCTCGCCGACGGCACCGTGGACCTGATCGCGACCGATCACGCGCCGCACTCGCGCGAGGAGAAGACCCGCAACGACATCTTCACCGTCGATTGCGGCTTCCCCGGCGTCGAGACGCAGATGCCGCTGATGCTCACGCAAGTGAACGCCGGCCGCATGACGATCATGGATTACGTCGCGCTCTCCGCCGCCAAGCCCGCGAAAACCTTCGGCCTCTATCCGCGCAAGGGCGTGATCGCGCCGGGCGCGGAGGCCGACATCGCGGTGGTGGACCTGAAGCGCGAAATGACCATCGACGACGCGACGCTGCAATCGCGCGCGAAGATTACGCCATGGCACGGCCGCAAGGTGATCGGCCTGCCGATCCATACTATCGTTCGTGGTCGCTTCGTGATGCGCGACCGAGCATTGGTCGAAGGCACGCGCGGCCATGGCCGCTCGGTGCATGCCATTCAAGAGATGCCGGCGCCCGCGCCGCGCAATGTCGACCAGAGCATGACGTCCATCACCCGCGTGCCGGCGCGGCCAACCGAGAGCGCCGCATGAGCGAGGACGATTTCGTCAAGCTTGAGAACATCGCCGTCACCTACGGGCGCAAGGTCGAGAATTCGGTCACCGCGCTGGACGAGACCAATCTGCGTATCGGGCAGGGCGATTTCGTCGCGCTGGTCGGCCCGTCCGGCTGCGGCAAGTCGACCATCCTCAAGCTCGTCGGAGGGCTGATCCCGGCGACGCGCGGCTACGTCTACGTCGCGGGGCGCGAGCTCGGCGCCGAGCCGGTGCGCATCGGCGTCGCGTTCCAGAACCCGACGCTTCTCCCGTGGCTCACGATCCGCAAGAACGTGATGCTGCCGCTGAAGATCGTGCCGCCGTTCCGCGGCGAGTATCGCGCCAAGAAGAACAGCGAGTTCAAGGACCGCGCCGAAGCATTGCTGACGCAGGTCGGCCTCAAAGGCTTCGGCGACAATTATCCCTGGCAGCTCTCCGGCGGCATGATGCAGCGCGCTTCGCTCTGCCGTGCGCTGATCCACGATCCGCAGCTGCTGCTGCTCGACGAGCCGTTCGGCGCGCTCGATCAGTTCACCCGCGAGGAGCTGTGGGCGATCATGCAGGAGCTGTGGATGACGCGGAAGCCGACCGTCATTCTGGTCACGCACGATCTGCGCGAGGCCGGCTATCTGGCCAACCGCATCTGCGTCATGCGGGCGCGTCCCGGCCGCATCATCGATGACAGCGTGGTGCCGTTCGCGCGCCCGCGCACGATGGACATGATCTACGACCCGGCCTTCGTAAAGCTGACGCAGCGGCTGCGCGAGCTGATCGTCGAGGTGCGCGGCAGCAACGTTCCGCAAACTCAGGCATCCGTGGAGGCTGCGGCATGAACTCGGACCTCGGACGCAAATTCGCCTCGGCGGCATTCATCGTCGGCCTTTTCCTGCTGTGGGAAGTGCTCTGCCTCGTCTTCCACGTCAGCGACGTGATCCTGCCGCGCCCGAGCCAGGTGTTCGTCACGCTGTGGCAGCGCGCTCCGGCGCTCTGGCCGCACACGATCCAGACGCTCTACACCACGATGCTCGGCTTCGTTCTCGGCGTCGCGATCGGCGTCGTCATCGGCGTGATCGTCGGCTGGTCGAAGCTCGCCTATGATGTGGCCTACCCGCTGCTGGTCGGCTTCTCGTCGGTGCCGAAGGTCGCGGTCGTGCCGATCCTGGTGCTCTACCTCGGCTCCGGCACCGTGCCGGCCGTCATCACCGCGCTCATCACGTGCCTTTTCCCGGTGGTGGTCAACGTCGCGACCGGGCTCGCCACCACGGAGCCCGAGCTCGAAGACGTCATGAAGGCGCTGAAGGCCACCAAGTTCGACATCCTGTGGAACGTCGGCCTGCCGCGCACGATGCCGTACTTCTTCGCGTCGCTGAAGGTCGCGATCACGCTCGCCTTCGTTGGCTCGGTCATCTCGGAAACCGTCGCGTCGAACCGCGGTATCGGCACCATGATGATGATCGCGAGCGCGAACTTCGACGTGCCGCTTGTGTTTGCCGGTGTCTTCATTCTCGCGGCGCTCGGCGTTGCTCTCTACGCCATCTTCTCGCTGGTCGAAGCGCGCGTCACCGGGTGGGCGCACCGCAAGACCGAATTTGCCATGGGCTGATCGCCCGAACAGGAGGCCGACATGCTGAAACGTCTCGCGGCGCTGGCCGCAGGCTTGATGCTGACGCTCGCGCCGGCGGCGGCGCAGGAGAAGATCAAGTTCACGCTCGACTGGAAGCTGCAGGGCATCCACGCCTGGTACTACTGGGCCGCCGACAAGGGCTACTTCAAGGCCGAGGGCCTCGACGTCACGATCGATCAGGGCGAAGGCTCCGCCGCGACGGTCACGCGCATCATGGGCGGCGCCTACGATGCCGGCTTCGGCGACATGAACGCCGTGATCCAGAATGCCGCGCTGCGCCCGAACGAAGTGCCGCTGATGGTCTACATGATCTACAGCAAGGCGCCGTTCGCCCTGCTGGTCAAAGCCGACAGCCCGATCAAGAAAATCTCCGACATCGCCGGCAAGAAGCTCGGCTCGCCCGCCGGCGGCGCGGCGCTGAAACTGTTCCCGCTGCTCGCAAAGAAGAACAGTCTCGATCCCGCCAAGGTCGAGGTCGTCAACATGGCGCCGAACCTGCAGGAGCAGATGCTGATCCGCGGCGACGTCGATATCTCGGCGCTGTTCACCGCGACGAGCTACATGAACCTCGTGGCGATCAAGCAGGATCCCGACAAGGATTTCCGCTGGATCTATTACTCCGACGGCGGGCTCGACCTTTATTCCAACGGCGTGATGGTGTCGCAGAAGCTCGCGAAGGAGAAGCCCGAGGCGGTGAAGGGCCTGGTGCGCGCGATCAACAAGGCGATGAAGGATTGTCTCGCCAATCCGGATGCCGCGATCGAGCTGCTCGCGAAGCAGGAGCCGCTGCTCAACAAGGACATCGAGAAGCGCCGCCTCGTCTATGTGGCGAAGACCCTGATCGCGACGCCGGAAGCGGCGGAGCTCGGCGTCGGCGACATGAAGGACGCGCGCATGACCGACGCGATCGCCACCATCGCGGCGGCCTACGAATTGCCGAAGCTGCCGAAGCTCGATGACGTGTTCAGCCGTGCGTTCCTCCCCGCAAAGGCGGACCGCATGCTGCCGGCGGTGACGAACTGACCCGCATGCGCGCCATCGACTGCGCCCACGTCCTGACGGCCGCCGGCAAGGCGGCCGTCCACGATCATGCGATCCGCATCGCGGGCGGGCGCGTCGTCTCGGTCGAAGCCGCGGCGGCCGCCGAACCCTTGTTCGCGCTGCCCGCGCTCGCCAACGCGCACGATCACGCGCGGCCGACGCGCTCCAGCTCGTTCGGCACCGCCGGCAAGCCGCTGGAGATCTGGCTGCACTGGCTCGCGCTGCTGCCCGCCGTCGATCCGTATCTCGCGACGGCCGTATCGCTCGCCCGCTCCGCGCTCGGCGGCTCGGGCAGCGTGATGGTGCATTATACCCGCGCGCAGGGGCTGACCGACTACGTCACCGAGGCGAAGGAGGTCGCGCGCGCCGCACATGATGTCGGCGTGCGTGTCGGCTTTGCGCCCGCGTTGAGGAACCGCAATCCGCTGGTGTATGGCCCGTCCGAGCCGATCCTGGCCGCGCTTCCGCCCGAGGGCCGCGCGGAAATCGAGCAGCGCTTCATCCGCACGCCGCTGCCGGTGACGGAGCAGATCGCGCTGGTCGACGCGGTCGCGGCGGCGTGCGCGAGCGAGACCTTCGACGTGCAGTACGGTCCGGCCGCCGTGCAGTGGTGCACGGGCGAATTGCTCGAAGGCGTGGCGCAAGCCTCGGCGCGCACCGGCCGGCGCATCCACATGCATCTGCTCGAAACGCGCTATCAGCGCGAATGGGCGGACAGGGAGTTTCCAGATGGCATTGTCCGTTATCTCGACTCCATCGGCTTCCTCAGCGAACGCACGACGCTCGCCCATTGCGCCTGGGCGCGGCCGGACGAGCTCGATCTGCTCGCCGAGCGCAAGGTCACCATCTCGGTGAATACCTCATCGAACCTGCATTTGCGCTCCGGCATCGCGCCGCTTGCCGGGATGATGAAGCGCGGTTGCCGCGTTGCGCTCGGGCTCGACGGTGCGTCGCTCGACGAGGACGACGACGCACTGCGCGAGATGCGACTGGCCGACCTGCTGCACGCCGGTACCGGGTTCCGCATCGATGTCAGTCGCGAGCAAATCCTCACCGCGATCCTCGTCAACGGCCGTCGTTCGGTCACGAACAAGGACGAAGGCGGCACGCTCACACCGGGCGCGCCTGCGGATATTCTGCTGATCGACTGGGCGAAGCTCGACGCCGACCGTCTGCGCCCCGGTCTCGATCCGCTCGACCTGCTGTTCGCGCGCTCGACCGCGCGGCACATCAAGGAGCTGATCGTCGGCGGCAGGACCGTCATGCGTGACGGCCAGGTGCCGGGCATCGATCTGCCCGCGATGAACGAGGATCTGCTCGCGCGTTTCCGTCACGGCATCGCGCAGAATGCGATGCTCGCCGCCGCGCTGCCGGCGCTGGAGCGCGTGGTGCGCGATCACTTCGAAATCCCCTGTTGCTGACATGCCCATCGCAAAAGTCCATCGCATCTCTGCCGCCGCGCCGAACGACGTCAGCGGCATGGAAGCTGCGATCACCTCGGGTCGCATCGACCCGGCCGGGATCGTGGCGATCCTTGGCAAGACCGAGGGCAACGGCAACGTCAACGACTTCACGCGCGGCTACGCGACGCTCGCGCTCACCTTGGCGCTGGAGAAGCACATCGGCGGACGCGCGAAAGACGTCTGCCTCGTGATGTCCGGCGGCACCGAGGGCGCGATGGCGCCGCACTGGACCGTGTTCGAGCGCGCCGAAGGCGAAGGAAAAGGCCCGGCACTCGCGATCGGCCGTGCGCACACGGCGGCGCTCAAGCCCGAACAGCTCGGCCGCCTGTTTCAGGTGGATAGCGTTGCGCACGGCGTTCGCGCCGCGATGGCGGACGCGCAAATCGCCGATCCGGCCGACGTGCATTTCGTGCAGATCAAATGCCCGCTGCTGACTGCGCAACGCATCGCGGACGCGGAAAGCCGCGGCCAGACCGTCGCGACGCGCGACACATTGAAATCGATGGGGCAGTCGCGCGCCGCGAGTTCGCTCGGCGTCGCGGTCGCGCTCGGCGAGCTTGAAGCGGATGCCTTCGCCGACGCGGATATCGGCGTCGATGCATCTCTCTGGTCCGGCCGCGCCAGCGCGTCCGCCGGGATCGAGCTGATGAACCACGAGATCGTTGTGCTCGGCATGTCGGCCGCATGGTCCGGCCCGCTCGCGATCGATCACGCCGTGATGGCAGACGGTATCGATATCGAGCCGGTGCGCGCCGCGCTCTCCCGGCTTGGCTTCAACGCCGCGGGCCAGCTGGCGGCGAGTGAACGCGCGCGCCTGATCGCCGTCCTCGCAAAGGCCGAGGCCAGCCATGATGGCCGCCTGCGCGGACACCGTCACACCATGCTGGACGATTCCGATATTTCGTCGACCCGCCACGCTCGCGCCTTTGTTTGCGGCGCACTCGCGGGACTGGTGGGACACGCGGAAATCTACGTGTCGGGCGGCGCCGAGCATCAGGGTCCCGATGGTGGCGGGCCGGTTGCGCTGATTGTCGCGGCCCGCTGACTTTCATCGCGCGAAAACGCACGGCAGCCTCGGCACGAAAGCGTTTGACCCGAAGGGCCAACGCAGGGAGAATTGTGATTGCAGACCGGACCTAACTCGCGGCGCCCCGGACATCCTCGGCGCCAGCATACAAAGCGTCATCGAAAGCGCTCGGGCCGGCGAGAGGAAACACATGAGCACGAAGCGAGCATTGTATCTCGGCGTCGCGGCAATCGCGCTCGCCTTGGCGGCATCGCCGGCACCGCTGCGCGCGCAGCAGGCCGCGAGCGCGGTCAGCATCGACGCTGACGACATCGGCGGCGTCGTCACCGGCGCAAACGGACCGGAAGCCGGCGTCTGGGTGATCGCCGAGACGACAGATTTGCCGACGCGCTTCACCCGCAGTGTGGTCACCGACGATCAGGGCCGCTACGTCATTCCCGATCTGCCGGTTGCCAACTATCAGGTCTGGGTGCGCGGTTACGGTCTCGTCGACTCGCCGAAGATGCGCGTCAAGCCGGGCAACATCGTCAACCACACCGCCGTGAAGGCGCCCGACGAACGCTCGGCCGCGCATTATTATCCGGCGATCTACTGGTACACGATGATGAAGATCCCGCCGGCGGCGGACTTCGGCGGCCACACCGACATCCCGAAGAACATCTCGCGCGACACCTGGCTGCAACGGATGAACAATGTCGACTGCGTCGGCTGTCATCAGCTCGGCCAGGAATCGACGCGCACGGTCCCGGCGCAGTTCGGCAAATTCGATTCAGGCGGCGACGCCTGGATCCGCCGCACCTCCGCCGGTCAGTCCGGCGAGATGATGACCAACCGGCTGGCCGGCCAGCTCGGCGGCGTGCCGTACAAGTATTTCGGCGACTGGACTGACCGCGTCGCGAAGGGCGAGGTGCCGAAGCACAAGCCGCAGCGGCCGTCGGGCGTCGAGCGCAATCTCGTCGTCACCACCTGGGACTGGTCGACGCCGGACAAGTATCTGCACGACCTGATCTCGTCCGACCGGCGCAAGCCGACGGTCAATGCCGGCGGACTTCTCTATGGCGCGCCGGAATATTCGACCGACCTGATGCCGATCCTCGATCCGAAGACCCACAAGGTCTCGACCTTCAGGATGCCGGTCGCGGATCCGAACATGCCGGTCTCGCTTGGACCGGGCCATGCCGGGGCGATCACGCCGACCACGCCGTCGGCCTATTGGGGCGACACGGTGCTGTGGGACACCAAGGCGAACCAACACAACGCGATGTTCGACGGCAACGGCCGCGTGTGGCTCGCGGCGACGGTGCGCGGCATGGACAATCCGGCCTGGTGCAAAAAAGGTTCGGATCATCCGTCGGCGAAAGTCTTCCCGATCGATCGTTCGCCGCGTCAGGTCGCGATGCTCGATCCGAAGACGCAGAAGTATTCGTTCATCGATACCTGCTTCGGCACGCATCATCCGCAGTTCGGCTACGACGCCGACAACACGCTGTGGCTCTCGGGCAGCGGCCCGGTCGCCGGCTGGGTCAACACCAAGGTGTGGGACGAAACGGGTGACGCACAGAAAGCGGTCGGCTGGTTTCCGTTCGTGCTCGACAGCAACGGCAACGGCAAGCTCGACGAGTTCGCCGAGCCCGGCAAGTCGGAGGAGGGGAAGGATACGCGCCTCAATCCCGGCTCGGGGCCGTATGCGGTGATGCCGCATCCGACCGACGGCTCGGTCTGGTACACCGCCGGCACGTTCGCCGGCACGCCGGGCTTCCTGCGCTTCGATCCCAAAACGAAACTGAGCGAGTTCTTCGCGCTGCCGAAGGAAGCCGTCGGCGTGCGCGGCGGCGACATCGGCGCCGACGGCGTGCTGTGGGGCTCGGGCTCCGCGGGTCATCTGATCGCGTTCGACCGGCGCAAGTGCAAGGGCCCGCTCAACGGCCCGAACGCGACCGGCAATCACTGTCCGGAAGGCTTCACCTTGCACAAATATCCCGGTCCCGGTTTCGACGACACCGGCGATCGCAGCGCCGAGGCGAGCTACTACACCTGGGTCGATCATCACAACGCGGTCGGCCTCGGCGACAACATTCCGATCTCGACCGCAAACCTGCAGGACGGCTTCGTCGCCTTCAAGGACGGCAAGATGATCCTCATGCGCGTGCCGTACCCGATGGGCTACTACGCCAAGGGTCTCGACGCGCGCATCGACGATCCGAATGCCGGCTGGAAGGGCCGCGGCTTGTGGAGCGCGAGCGGCGACCGCACGCCGTGGCTTAATGAGTTGGGCAAGGGCGCGCGTCCGATGGCGGTGCACATCCAGGTGCGCCCGGATCCGCTGGCGAAGTAGGAGACAAGCAAGACACCGGGGCCACGAACGCGGCCCCGGCGCACATCCTGGGTTTGGCGACGTCAGGAGGGCGACATGACACTCAAGCAGGTTCTTTTCGCGAGCGTGGCGGCGATCGGCATCGCCGCATCACTGGCAATCGCGCAGCAAGTCACGGTCGGCAGCGACAACATCGGCGGCGTGGTGACGGGGCCGAACGGTCCCGAGGCAGGCGTCTGGGTGATCGCCGAGACCACCGATCTGCCGACTCGCTTCATCAAGAGCGTGGTGACCGACGATCAGGGCCGCTATCTCATTCCGGAGCTGCCGAAAGCAAATTACGAGGTCTTCGCGCGCGGTTACGGCCTGACGGACTCCGCGAAACAGAAAAGCGAACCGGGCAAGACGGTGAACATCACCGCCACGGCGGCGACGCCGAAGGCGGCGGCGGAAAACTATCCGGCGATCTACTGGTATGCGATGCTCAAGACGCCCGCCGCGCATGAATTCCCGCTCGGCAACGCCAAGACGCAGGCCGAGTGGCTGAACGTGACCAAGACCAACGGCTGCTATGGCTGCCACGCGCTCGGCGGCAAGGCGACGCGTACCATCCCGTCGGTGTTCGCCGACATGAAGAGCGAAGACGCCTGGGCGCGGCGCATCCTGTCCGGTCAGGCCATGACCAGCATGGCGACTGCGATCGGCCGGCTCGACACGCAGCGCGCGCTCAATCTGTTCGCCGACTGGACCGACCGCGTCGCGGCCGGCGAAGTGCCCGCCGTCCCGCCGAAGCGCCCGCAGGGCAAGGAGCGCAACATCGTCATCACGCAGTGGGACTTCTCCGATCCGAAGCACTATCTCCATGACATCACCGCAACCGACAAACGCAAGCCGACGCTCAATCCGAACGGGCTGATCTACGGCGCGGTCGAGAACAGCACGGATCTGGTCCCGATCCTCGATCCGGTGAACCACAAGGCGACCACGATCCGGATGCCGGTGCGCGATCCGAAGACGCCGTCGTCGAAGGACGATCAGATGGCGCCGTCACCCTATTGGGGCGACGAAGTGATCTGGGACAGCCAGACCTCGACCCACAACCCGATGTATGACGAGAAGGGCCAGGTCTGGTTCACCTCGCGCGTCGGCCCGGCGCCCAATCCGGATTTCTGCAAGAAGGGGTCCGATCATCCGTCGGCCAAAGTCTTCCCGATGGAGACCTCGACGCGGCATCTCGCGATGGTCGAGCCGAAGAGCGGCAAGACCACACTGATCCGCACCTGCTATCAGACGCATCATCTCGTGTTTGCCGAGGATGCCAACAACACATTGTGGATGAGCGCCGGCGGGCCGGGCAGCGGCGCGCTCGGCTGGCTCGACCGCAAGGTGTTCGAGGAGACCGGCGACGAGGCGAAGGCGCAAGGCTGGACGCCGATCGTCATCGACACCAACGGCAACGGCAAGCGCGACGAATGGGTCGAGCCGAACCAGCCGCTCGATCCCGCGAAGGACAAGCGCATCGTCGGCGCGTTCTACGGCATCGGCGTCAATCCGCAGGACGGCACGATCTGGGGCACGGTGCTGACGTTTCCGGGCTACATCATCCGCGTCGATCCGGGTCCGAACCCGTCGCAGACCGCGCTCGCCGAAATCTACGAGCCGCCGATGCCGGGCTACGGCCCGCGCGGCTTCGACATCGACCGCAATGGCATTGCGTGGGTGCCGCTGTCCTCCGGCCACATGGGCAGATTCGACCGCAGCAAGTGCAAGGTGCTGCGCGGGCCCGAGACCGCGACCGGCCGGCATTGCCCGGAAGGCTGGACGCTCTATCCGTTCCCCGGGCCGCAGATGGCGGGCGTGAAGGAAACCGGCAGCGCGGAGGCGAGCTACTACACCTGGGTCGATCAGTTCGACACCTTCGGCCTCGGCGCCAACGTGCCGTGGGCGACCGGCAACGCCAACGAGTCGCTGATGGCGCTGGTCGACGGAAACTGGCTCAATTTCGTGGTGCCGTATCCGCACGGCTTCTACGCCAAGTGGATGGACGGGCGGATCGACGATCCGAACGCCGGCTGGAAAGGGAAAGGCGTGTGGGCGACCTACGGCACGCGCACGCCGTTCCATCTCGAAACCGGCAAAGGCACGCGGCCGAAGGTGGTTAAATTCCAGCTCCGGCCCGACCCGCTGGCGAGATAGGGGGAATGACGGCCAGTATCCCGCTCATGCCCGCGACCCGCCTACGCACGAGGCTTCGGCGGGTAGACTTTTTCGGTCCGCCGAAGCTTCAGCGAAGGCGGAAAGCGGGCATCCAGTCCCTGGCCCTGGACCCCCGCTTTCGCGGGGGTGAGCGGAGATGAGCGGTTCAGTCTGAAACCAGACCGCGGCTATGGGGAGAAGCCGATGGACGCCGTCTACGACTACATCTCGGTCAACACGTTCTGGACCATCCTGTTCATCGTCCACGCGCTGCTCGCGGTCGCGCTGCTCGGCGCGCTGTCGCATCAGGCGATGTCGGTGCTGATGCGTACGCGCCAGGCGGCGGGGCCGGCCGGGTTCGTCACGCGCTTCACTGCGGTCCACGGCCCGAGCTACGCGACGGCGGTGTGCGTGCTGTGGATCGCCACCTTCATCTTCGGCGCGTGGATCTACACCAAATACCGCATCTACATCCGCATCCCGCTCGAGCAGGACGGCTTCTGGAAGACGCAGGGCGCGTTCGAGATGAAGGAGCACCTTGCGACGATCGGCCTCGGGTTGCTGCCGATCTACTGGTATTTCTGGAAGAACGCCCGCAACGTAGACTACGACAGCGCGCGCAAGTGGCTGACCGTCACGCTCGCGGCGATGTGCTGGTACATGTTCCTCACCGGCCACATCGTGAATAACGTCCGGGGGTTCGGATCATGAGCACGACGACGCAAACGGCCGTTCCCACACAGGCCTCGTCGTCGCTTGCGTCCTCCACGGCGTTCCGGACCTTCGCGACCGTGTTCGCCATCGCGACGCCGATCATCTACGTGACCTGCGAAATGGCCAATATCCCGCTGTTCACCTATCATCCGGGAACCGGCACCCTGAATTTCGGCTGGGCGCCGGCCGTGAAGGACGAAGGCCCGGCGATGCACTGGTATGGCTGGACGCTCACGACCTTGCTCGGCGCGGGCGTGCTTGTGTTCATCGCCGCGAAGCTGCCGGAAGGCATGACGCGACGGATTCCGCTCGCGCTCACCT
>Ga0207682_10000619_pt1 | contig 16541 bp, 13 predicted proteins | sample KBSM63metaG_FD_184332 | JGI IMG/M metagenome (GOLD analysis project Ga0207682, IMG submission 184332) | Miscanthus rhizosphere microbial communities from Kellogg Biological Station, Michigan, USA - KBS M6-3 metaG (SPAdes) (version 2) | ecosystem: Host-associated > Plants > Roots > Rhizosphere >... | reverse complement strand
TGTCGACCTGGCGACCAAGCAGGCCACCGGCCGCTTCCAGGCGGGGACCGGTATCGAGACGCTTACGTATTACTGATCAGATCGCGCCGGCTGAAGCCTGCGCTCTACGACTACCGAACGTAGAGCGGGGGCTTCAGCCCCCGCGTCATTCCAAAGACCCGCCGCTACCGCGCACGTAGAGGCGGGTCTTCAGATCCGCCTGGCCGCGGATTCAATTCGCCAGCGTATATAGGACGGCCGCCTCGCCACGCTGGGCAATTCTGTCATCGAACAGCTTGACGATGACGTCGCGGCGAGCGAGCAGCGCGCCGATCTCTTCTTTCGTCAAGCTCTTGCCCATGGTGTCGGCGAGCTGCGATTCGTTGAGCTCACGCATCTTCGTGAGCAATGTTCTGTCGATTCGCTCGAGTTGCTGCGGCTTCAGCAGGTCCTTCCCAAGTCGGAATGCGCGTGTGTGGTCGATCATCCACATCTTCCAGTCCGACGTCCACAACAGGTTCCCGGCGTTGCGATCGCGGTTTTGAATGAGCTCGTCGAACACGCGCAGAATGTGAATCTGGCTCGCGGTCCGTGACGGGTTCGGGCCAACCGTGTGCTGCTTCTGACGCTCGCCCTCATCCATCATGACGTCGTCGAGCCACCACGTCATCGCGACTTCCTTTCCCTGGACCTTTCGTTCGACTGACATTGGCACGTCGTCGAGCCCGAGCAACAGCGACAGGCGATAGCCGGCAATGTTGTAGCGGAACAGATCCTTGAAATTCACCTCCGTGTTCTTCGGCCCGACCTCGAAAATCGGCAGCTCGATGTTGACGTCCTGGATCTGGGCGTCATGACGGACTCGACCGTCGAAAAGCGTCACCCGCCTCGCGTTAGTGACGCCTTTCTTCGTCGATTTCGTCGCGACGATGTCCGCCTGGCGCAGGAAGTGATCCATCTCTTCAGGCGTCAGGACAGGTGGCGCGGACGCAGTGGATCCGGCCGTGCTCTGAGCCAGGCACGGCCGCACCACGACGAGGGAAACCGCCATTGCGAGGACCATTGAAAGGCGAGTCACGGTCATCACGGTGCACCTCTCGAGATTCATCACTGCTCAGGACGGCCAATCATACTCATCCGCCGGTCATTTGCGATTAACAACTCGAACGCGTATTTCCGAAGCTGTCATCGCTCCCGCGGCGTCCATGTAGCTGACACTGACCTCGTCGCCCTGGTGAACGAACGTGGTGAGCTGCGTCGTGCCACCGGCTGCCTTGGTGGCTTTGGTGGCGCCCTTGACCAGAACGTCGGTATCACCCGTGATGGCGAAGGTCAGATTCTTGCCACCGGCGGCAATCGTCATATTTGAAGCCGAGACGGACGTGACCTTTCCCTCCGCCACTTTCGACGCGTTGGCCGGATCGGCGCCGCCAGAGCCGACACGCTCGATGTTCAACGCGTGATTCTTGCCGTTTTCTTCCCGATACCGCACCAACACGGGATTGCCTACTTCGAAGAAGGCATTGACTCGAGGCTTCGGGTTGCCCGGTTGGGCAGCCTGAACATCCTTTGCGGCCCTGCGCACTTCGAGGTGCGTGTCTTTGTCGATATTGAACGTCATTTCCTGCGCGCCAGCCTTGACCGTTATCGTCGTGTCGGTGACGGCCGTCACGTTTCCGCGAGCTTCCTTTGCCTGGGCGCTGACCGGAGTCGCGCTCGCCACCAGTCCAACGACCGCCGCAGCCACGCTGAGAATCGTGAGCCGAGTGATGTTCTGCATGCTGATCCTCCCCTTCTGTTCCGCCGTATATACGGGTCGGCCAGCGAAATGGCCATGGGCGGAGCCTTTGCGCGCCTGGATGCGTAGCCGAGCGCACAAAACGAAGTGGCTCAATGGGTTGATTGGGTAGCTGAGTGGCTCGGTTGCTGGGTAAGTTCGTAGAGGCGAGTCTTCAGACCCGCCTTGATCAAATCCCAGTCTGACGGCTAGTCTGAAGACTCGCCGCTACATACCCAGCCACCCAGCTACCCAGCTACCCAGTCACCTAGCCACCCCAGTATGACGATGGATCGTAACCACTCTGTTCCCTACCGTGCGTTCCGGTTTACCAGCTCAGGATGGCGGCGGGCGAATTCCTTGAGAGGCGCCTCCGGGAGACGGCCGTAAGCGTCGGTTCCGCTGAAGCTCCACGCCCACGCGCCGGCGTACCCGGACGTGAGTGCAAACTCGAGATACTCACCGAGCGTCGTGGGCGGTGGTGACGTACCAGCCGGATGTTGTTGTGGTCCATCGCCCGGGAATTCACCAAGCACGACGGGTGTCGAGATACCGAGCGAATCCGCATGCATCCCGAAAACGTCCGCGTCGGTGGCTGGTTGATTCACGTTGGGATATGTGTGCACCTGCACGACGTCGATCCCGAGTGACTCGTCGTCCCACGCCCACAGGTTGTGCAAGCGCGCGGCAGCCATCGTCGTGAGTGCATCGGTATGCCGGTGAACGAGCGTGCTGGTTCGAGCGACGAGATCGGCGAGCGCCTCGAAGCGAAGCGGACGATGCACGCGCGGGCTGAGATCGCGTTCCCATTCCTCCACAACGAAGTCAGGCTCGTTCATGAACTCGAACGCCAGGATCTGACTGGCGAGGTCCGCTCGCACGCCGCCCCGTCCGTATCGGCGCACGAGCGGCTCGACCACCTTCCCGAGGAGTGCGTCACGGCCGACGTACGTGTTGAGCACGTGGGAGCGCCCGTCAGGTAGGCGGGCTTCGAGGAGGGTGCCCGTCGACGGATCCGCAATCACGTCTGGGACTCCATCGAGCATCCATCGATGATCGAGCAGGACCAACACGAGGCGGATGTCGACGCCGCGCGCGATGTCGAGCGCCGCGTCGAGGTCCGTGAAGAGGTGCGCATCAGGTCCAGCCGGCAGGCCGCGATCGTCGTACTCGATCCCGGCTCGCCCATCGCAGAAGACGAACCAGCGAACGACCGTGAAGCCAAGCCTGGCCATCTCGAGGAAGTCGCGAGCGACCTCGTGGCGGCGGGTCGAAGCGCCTACGTGTGAGCCCCACACGTTCGCGCCGAAGTCCATCCCGTAGAAGACCGTGCTGCCGTCCGTCGACCAGGGGTAGTTGCAGCCGTGCCAGAACATAAAAAGGTCAAAGGTCAAAAGTCAAAGGTCAAAAGTAGGTACTAAGTACAAAGTCCACTGAGCTGGCTAACCGAGCCAGCTGCACTTCGAACTCACTGCTCAACTTTGAACTTTGCGCTTTGAACTTAGCGCAGATCGCTTAGTCGCCGCCGGCGGAATACCACTTGCGCGAGCGGACCTTGAAGTCGTTGTTCCGCGCGCGAATCTCGATGCGGCGCAGCCCGGTCGAGGTGCCGGGCTCGAAGGCAATCAGGTACTGATGCCGGAGCTCCTCGAGCAACCGGCTCGTTGACTGGCTGACGAGGGACGGGCTGGAGGCGAAGAAGTAGTCACCGCCGGTGGCGCGTGCGAGCTCGAACAGGGCATTGCGCTGCTCGTGTCCGCTTGGTGTGCCCGACGAAACCAGCGGATTGAGCTCGCCCACGGCGAAGACGTACACCGGCACGTCGATCGTGCTCGCGATCCAGGCCACTTCTTCCGGTGTGTACGAGCTGGCGTTGTCTGCGCCGTCGGTGATGACCACGACTGCCCGGCGATTCTGCGTGCGATTGGCGACGACGGCCGCGGTCCCCGCAATCGCATCGTAGATGGATGTCGACCCGAAGGCCTCGACTTCACCGAGCCCGGAACGGATCTGATCGAATTCCTGTGTGAACTCCCGCAACGTCAGCAGGCGGGTGTCGAAACTCATGAGCGCCGCGAGGTCGTGGTCGCGGCGGAGGTTGGCGAGGATCATCTCGCAGATCTGCTGCGACGACACGGTGGCTGTGCCGAGTCGCATGCTGCCGCTGCCATCAACCAGGAGAGCCACGCTCGTCGGCGACTGGTCATCAGACTGCATGCCCACGATCGTTCGCTGACTGCCGGCGTCGGTCACAACGAGATCGTTTGGCGTCAGGGTGCGAACGACCCGACCTTTCTTGTCGCGTACGACGGCAGTTACCGAGACGAGGTCGACGCTCGACTTGAAGGTTGCCTGGGGCTGCTCGACCTGAGCTGCAGCTGCGCGGGGATGAAGTCCCGCGAAAAGGGCGATGAGTGTGACCAAGGTTGCGCGACGGTAGGGCATGCTTCGTTCCTGCGAGTTGAGTTGGTGGCTACCTCCTCTTCTCGGACGTTCTCCTACAACACTTTAGCGCGGATTTGCACAGGGCAGGTGGCGTTGGTGCAAGCAATTCGAAGTAGCATGTCCGCGGCATGGCTGAACGGTCCCCTCTTGAACAAACGCCGGACCTCGTCGCCCAGAACACCCGGGCCGTCGTCGAACGCTTCAACGAGGCATTCAATCGTCACGATGTCGAGGGCATCATGCAGTGCATGACGGGCGATTGTGTGTTTGAGAACACGCGGCCTGTGCCTGACGGTACCCGCCTGGTCGGGCAGGCCGCGGTCCGACGCTTCTGGGAGGAGTTCTTCGCGCGGTCGTCGCAGGCCAGATTCGATACCGAAGACCTGTTCGCCGCCGGCGACCGCTGCGTCGTTCGATGGACCTACCATTGGGTGCGGGAAGGGAAAGCCGGCCACGTCAGAGGCGTGGACCTGTTTCGCGTGCGAAACGGTCAGGTAGCGGAGAAGCTCTCGTACGTGAAGGGGTGATCCGCGATCAGGGTTGCGACCCTCTGTCGTCTTTCACCGCACTCGAAGCCGGAGCCTGCCAAGCTGCAGGGCAGCGAGATGCGGCGCGCGGCCGCGTCGGGCGTGTTCCAATGAACTTCGAGTCGTCGGCTCGGCAGCTCACCAGCGGCAACAATCTTGAATTCCCGTCGTTGCACGGAGCAGGATTGGTAGTGTGAAGAGGCTGATCGCGCTCTTTGTCGTTATCTGGTCGCTGGACGCGGCGGCTCAACAAGGCCAGGCGTGGGATGCGCGATTCCGCGCGATCCCCGACGCCCGCAACATCGGCGAGTACGTGCGGATCATCTCCGCACGTCCGCATCACCTGGGCTCACCGTACGGCAAACAGACCGCCGAGTGGATCCTCGCCAGATTCAAGGAATGGGGCTGGGACGCACAGATCGAAAACTACGACGTGCTCTTTCCGACACCAAAGGAGCGCCTGGTCGAGATGGTGGAACCGACCACGTTTCGCCTGGCACTCGAGGAACCTCCGGTCGCGGTCGATCCGACGTCGTCACAAAAGGCGGAGCAGCTGCCGCCCTTCAACGCGTATTCGATCGACGGCGACGTCACCGGGCCGCTGATCTATGTGAACTACGGCTTGCCATCGGACTACGAGGAGCTGGACCGTCGCGGCATCTCGGTCAAGGGCGCGATCGTGATCGCGCGCTACGGAGCGTCGTGGCGCGGCATCAAACCCAAGGTGGCAGCCGAGCGCGGCGCGATTGGCTGTCTGATCTACTCGGATCCGCGCGATGACGGGTATTTCGTCGATGGCGTCTTTCCCGACGGTCCGATGCGCAGCAAGGACGGCGTTCAGCGCGGCAGCGTCATGGACATGCCCACGTATCCCGGCGATCCGACGACGCCAGGACGCGGCTCGACGCCAGGCGTCACTCGTCTTGACGTCAAGGACGTCACGACGCTGACGCGGATTCCGGTGTTGCCGATCTCATATGGCGACGCGCAGCCGCTCCTTGCAGCGCTCGGTGGAACGGTCGCGCCGATGGACTGGCGCGGCAGTCTGCCGATCACATATCGCATCGGTCCTGGCCCGGCGCGTGTGCACCTGAAGGTGGCGTTCGACTGGAGCCTCAAGCGCGCTCACAACGTGATCGCGCGGCTGCCAGGCTCCACGTATCCAAACGAGTGGGTGGTCCGTGGCAACCATCACGATGCGTGGGTCAACGGCGCGCAGGACCCCGCGAGCGGGATGTCGGTGGAGCTCGAAGAGGCGCGCGCGCTCGGACAACTCGTGAAGCAGGGGTGGCGGCCGCAGCGCACGGTCGTGTACGCAGCGTGGGACGGGGAAGAACAAGGCCTGCTCGGATCGACGGAGTGGGTGGAGCATCACGAGGCAGAACTGCGCGACAAGGCTGTTGTCTACATCAATACCGACGGCAACGGACGTGGCTTTTTGAATGCCGGGGGCTCCCATGCGCTCGAACCGCTCGTCAACGCGGTGGCGAAGGAGATCGAGGACCCGGACACGAAGGGCAGCGTCTGGAAGCGAATGCAGGCGCGGGCGATTGCCGCCGGCCCGGCCGCGCAGCGGAACGAGGCGCGCACGCGATCCGATCTTCGCATCAGCGCGCTCGGATCCGGGTCCGACTACTCGGCGTTCCTGCAGCATGCCGGCGTGCCGACGTTGAATCTCTCGTTTGCCGGTCTCGATGACAGCGAGGGGATCTACCATTCGATCTACGATGACTACTATCACTTCACGAAGTTCCTCGACACCGACTTCGTGTACGGTCGCGCGCTGGCGCAGACCGTGGGAAGCCTCGTCATCCGTCTCGCCGACGCCAGTGTCCTGCCGTTCGAGTTCACGAGCCTGGCAGACACGGTGCAGACATACGTGAGCGATCTCGAGGCGCAGCTGAAGAACAGGCAGACCGAGGTCAAGGAGCTGAACCAGCAGATCGAAGAAGGCGTATTCACCGCGATTGCGGATCCTCGCCGCCAGACGACGGCGCCGGTGGTCGAGAGCGTTCCGCCGTCGATCAATTTCGCGCCGCTCGACAACGCTGCGAGCGCTCTGTCGCAGGCGGCAGACCGCTACAAGAAGTCACTGGAGGCTGCGCGGTCGCGCCTGACCCCCGATCAGATTCGCGCGATCAACAAAGGATTGATACAGAGCGAGCGTCACCTGACCGATACCGGGGGGCTGCCCCGCCGGCCGTGGTACCGCCACATGCTGTACGCGCCCGGGTTTTACACCGGCTACGGGGTGAAGACGATGCCCGGTGTGCGCGAGGCGCTCGAGCAGAAGAACTACGCGGAAGCCGAGCGTGAGATCGTTCGGGTGGCGGAGGCGCTGACGCGCGAGGCGCAGCTCATCGACGGGCTTACGCAGGCGCTCGAGCAGCCCTGGTAGTGACGCCGTTCACGATTCAGGTGTCAGGCACCGAATCGTGAATTCACGATTCGGTGCCTGACACCAAAAAAGTGAATCTCGGCATTCCGGTCAACCATTCCAGACAGATTTGTTGTGAGTCCGCGGCACGAGGACAGAAATGTTCGCAGAGCTCGTGTCGTGCCGACTGATGAAGCCGCGCCCCTTCCTGATGATCGTGCGGCGGGGCGTCCAGGCCAGAAAGCCCGCGTCCACGAGGGAATCAATGACATAACGACAATCGTCCATCCCAAGCGACCAGAGCCGCACCGCCTGCGGCAGCGTCAGCTCCATCTCGGGCATCTCCACGAAATCAAGGCGCACGCGATCCACGACGGCTGCGAAGCTCATAGCGGTTACGTCGAGCAACGTCCGGGCCAGCGCGCGTTGCCGCGCGCTGGATGGCGATTCCGCCAGCTTTTCTGGCGTTTCGTGCGGCCGCCGCGGATTGTCTCAATCGATTGAGATCGACAAGAGTGTAGGAACACGAATTCTTCGATACTGAAATGTTAGACTCGCCTCGCGTGACGTCGCCTGAGGAGCCCAAACGGCTGTCGAGGTCGAGGCAGAGTTCTTGCTTCGACGCGCGCATCCCATTCCCTCGGAGGTCGGCGTGAAAAGTGAGGAAGCGGCAATTCCCACTCAGGACCCAGCGTCATCACCGTTGCTCTGGACACTCGAAGACATCAGTCAGCTTGTCTCCCACAGCGGCAACCCGACTGAAACGCTGACCAACATCGTCAATCTCATACAACAGCGGTTTGCGACCGATGTGTGTTCGGTCTATCTGCTCGAACAGGACCGCGCCACCCTCGTGCTCGCCGCCACCGTCGGCTTGCGGCCCGAAAGCGTCGGGCGCGTCAGAATGCCGGTAACCGAGGGACTCGTCGGTCTGGTCGCCGAGCAGGCCAAGCCGGTCGTCGTGCGCGATGCCAGCTCGCATCCCCGCTTCAAGTACTTCAGCGACATCGGCGAGGACGCCTATCGCACGTTTCTCGGCGTCCCGGTCATGGATCGCGGTGTGTTGCAGGGCGTGCTCGTCGTCCAGGCCACGGCGTCGCGGGTGTTTGCCGACGATGATGTGCGGATGCTGTCGACGGCGGGCGCGCAGTTGGCGCCTATCGTCAGCGAGGCACGGACGGAGGGGCAGTTCGTCGCCCCCGTGCATCGCCGGCTGGCCGCGCTGGCGCGAAATCTCTGGTGGAGCTGGGATTCGGAGAGCGTCGCGCTGTTTCGCGATCTCGATCCCGTGCTGTGGCAATGGTGCGATCACAATCCGATCGCGTTGTTGCAGCAGATTGACGTGCACCAACTCGAAGTGCGCGCGACCCAGCTGGCGCTGCACAGCCGCATCAATCACGCATACCGTCGCATGCAGGAGTATCTGCGCTCCCGGAACACCTGGGGCGCCCGTCATGCCAGTGTCCTCGGTGCGCGGCCGGTCGCGTATTTCTCGGCCGAGTTCGGATTGCACGAATCGATGCCAATCTACTCCGGCGGCCTGGGCATCCTGGCGGGAGACCATCTGAAGAGCGCGTCGGATCTGGGCATCCCGCTCGTCGGCATCGGCTTGTTCTACGACCAGGGCTATTTCCGGCAGCGGCTCGATGCCAACCTGTGGCAGCACGAAGAGTACATTGACACCGATCATCGCCTGCTGCCGATGGAGCCGGCGATGGCCGGCGGCGCGCCGGTGACGGTTGATATCGAGACCCGCACCGGGCGCATCGGCGCGCGCGTCTGGCGGACCGCGGTGGGGCGCAACACGCTGTTGCTGCTCGATTCGAACGTCGATGGCAACAGTCCCGAGGATCGCGAGCTGACGGCGCGCCTGTACGGCGGCGATCACCGCGTGCGCATCCGTCAGGAGCTGCTGCTCGGTATCGGCGGCGTCAAGGCGCTCGAGGCGCTCGGCATCTCGCCGGGCGTCGTGCACCTCAACGAAGGCCATAGCGCGTTTGCCTCGCTGGAGCTGATTCGGCGGCGGATGGAGACCGAGGGCATCAACTTCGATGAGGCGATGCGCCGGGTCTCCTCGCATGTCGTCTTCACGACGCACACGCCGGTACCAGCGGGGCACGATCGGTTCGGTGCCGAGCTCGTCGAAGAGCATCTCGGGCCGGTTCGTGACGCGCTCGGTCTGTCGCATGAAGGCCTGCTCGCTCTCGGTCGTGTGAATCCGCACGACTGGCGCGAAGAGTTCTGCATGACCGTGCTGGCGCTCAAGTCGAGCCATCGCGCCAATGCGGTGTCATCACTGCACGGTCATGTGTCGCGCGCGATGTGGACGGGACTCTTTCCGGGTGTTCGCGAAGAGCGCATCCCGATCGGGCACATCACCAATGGAGTGCACGTCAACTCATGGCTTGCGCCGCAGATGCGCCTGGTCTACGAACGTAACCTTGGCGCCGACTGGCTCGCACGCAGTGGCGACCCGGCACTGTGGGACGCCATCGACGACATCGACGACGGCGAATTATGGGAGGCGCATCTTACGCTGAAGGCGCGCCTGGTGGCGGAGGCGCGCCGCCGCCTGGTGCTGCAAGCGGAACGTCAGGGTCAGCCGGCGGCGGTCATCACCCAACTCCGGCGCGTCCTCAGTCGCGACGCGCTGACGATCGGCTTCGCCAGGCGCTTCGCGACCTACAAGCGCGCGAACCTGCTGCTCCAGGATCTGTCCGCGCTCGAAGCGCTGCTGAATCATCCCCATCGTCCGGTGCAATTGATCTTCGCCGGGAAGTCGCATCCGCTCGATGGACCGGGAAAGGCTGTCCTCCAGGAGGTGGCGCGCCTTGCCCGCGACCCGCGGTTCGCCGGGAAAATTGTCTTCATCGAGGATTACGACATCAGCGTGGGCCGTGATCTCGTTCAGGGTGTGGATGTGTGGCTGAACAACCCAAGGCGGCCTCTCGAGGCGTGCGGCACCAGCGGTCAGAAGGTCGTGCTGAACGGCGCGTTGAATCTGTCGGTGCTCGACGGATGGTGGGCCGAGGCTTACGACGGTCTCAATGGCTTTGCCATCGGGCGCGGCGACACACACACGTCGGCAGCAGTGCATGACGCACGCGACGCGCGCGCGCTCGTTGACGTGTTGCGAGACGAGGTCGTGCCGCTCTATTACGATCGCGACCGCGACGGCCTGCCGCGCGAGTGGATCGCCTGCGTCAAGCGGGGGATTCGAACGCTCGGCTGGCGATTCAGCGCAGATCGCATGGTGATGGACTACGTGCTGAAGGCCTACATCCCGGCCGCTGGCGGGACCAGCAGCGATATGCGCGCCTCCTAGTGGCACGACGGGGCTCGCGAGGCGCGAGTCCCGGATTCCGGGTCCGTTCACCATTCACTGCCTGACACCCCGCCCGCGTTCACGATTCACTGCCTGACACCTGCCCCCAACCTGCCCACGAGCCCTGAGCCCCGGATCCAGCGACAATAGATAGCGTGGAACCAGTCCTCGAACTGACAAACGCGACGCTCGTACGAGGGGGAGTGCGAGTACTCGATGGGTTGTCGCTTGCCATCCAGCAAGGCGAGCACACGGCCATTCTCGGCCCCAATGGCGCCGGCAAGTCGTCGTTCATCCGGCTGCTGACGTTCGAAGATCGCCCGCGCCTGGGTGCGAACGGCGTCGCGCCGATGCGTATCTTCGGGCAGGAGCGCTGGGACGTGTCCGCGCTGCGAACCCGGTTTGGCGTGGTGACCGGCGAACTCGATCACGGGTTCGGTCTCGAGACCTCGAGCGGTCGTATCTCCGGGCTCGACGTGGCGACCTCGGGGCTGCTGGGCAGCCATGGTGTGTTCTCCCACCATGACGTGACCGACGCGATGCGCGCGAGCGCCCGCGAAGCGCTGGACCGCGTCGACGCGCCTCACCTCGCGACCAAGTCGCTCCACGAGATGTCAGCCGGTGAACGAAGGCGCGTGCTGATCGCGCGCGCGCTGGTGACGCGTCCCGACGCGCTCGTACTCGACGAGCCGACGACGGGACTCGATTTCGTGGCGCGGCACAAGTTCATGGAATCCATTCGTCGGCTTGCGAGAGAGGGCACGACTCTCATCCTCGTGACGCATCACGTCGAGGAGATCGTGCCGGAAATCGCGCGCGTGATTCTGCTGCGCGCGGGCAAGGTCGCCTTCAACGGTGCGCCTGCCGAAGCGCTCACGGCCGAGCGATTGGCGGACGTGTTCGGTGCGCCGATGGACGTGATCCGAAGCGGCGAGTACTACCACGTCAGGCTCGCCGGTCCTGGCTAGTTCAGTACCGAGAGCTGTGAGCACCGATCGATATCGCGAATTCCTGGCGACATATCCCGAATACGAGTCGACCTCGCACGTCGACGAGATTCGAGCGGCGGATTATGCGCGACTCGATCAGGCAGGCGATGCCTATCTCGATTACACAGGCGCGTGTATCTACGCCGCATCCCAGGTGCGGGCGCACGCCGAACTCCTCGCGTCGAACCTGCTCGGCAACCCGCATTCAGCCAGTCCGGCTTCGTCGAGCGCGACGGACCTCGTCGAACGCTCGCGTCGCGCCGTGCTCGAATGGTTCAACGCCGGAGACGACTACACCGCCATCTTTACGCTCAATGCCACCGGCGCGTTGAAACACATTGGCGAATCGTATCCGTTCGAATCAGGCGGGCGGTTCCTGCTCACGGTTGACAATCACAACTCGGTCAACGGAATTCGCGAGTTTGCCGCCGCGGCTGGGGTATCGGCCTGCTATGCGCCGCTCACGACGCCGGAGTTGCGAATCGACGAAGCGCAACTCGACATGCTCCTGGGCGCCGCTGATCGAGGCGTCAACAACCTGTTCGCGTTCCCGGCGCAGTCGAACTTCTCCGGCGTCAAACATCCACTCGATCTCGTAGAGCGCGCCCATGCGCATGGCTGGGACGTCTTGCTCGATGCCGCGGCGTTCGTACCGACCAACCGGCTCGACCTTCGGCGCGTCAGCCCGGAATTCGTCTGTATCTCTTTCTACAAGATGTTCGGGTATCCGACCGGTGTCGGGTGCCTGCTGGTGAAGAAGAGCGCGCTGACCAGGCTCGGTCGCCCATGGTTCTCGGGCGGAACGGTGAACTTCGCCACGGTCGGCGGGATCCGCCACCTCCTGGCTCCCGGTGAAGCTGGCTTCGAGGATGGCACGCTCAACTTTCTCTCGATCGCCGCAGTCGAAATCGGCCTGCGGCACCTCGAGCGCGTCGGCATCGATGCGATTCAGACTCGCATGCGCTGTTTGACTGACTGGCTGCTCAAGGAACTGGTCGACATGCGTCACTCGAACGGCCGTCCGATGGTTCGTATCTACGGACCGTTGACCACCACGATGCGCGGCGCCATCGTCACGATGAATCTCTACGATCCCGCGGGACATCTGCTCGACTATCGGCGGGTCGAAGAACTCGCCGGCGCGCAGCGCATTTCGCTCCGCACGGGATGCTTCTGCAATCCCGGCGCCGGTGAGACGGCCGAGGGCATCACCGACGAGGACGTCGCCGCGGCGCTCGAGATTCGCGAGGATCTCACTCTGGCGCGCTTTCTCGAGATCGTTACGGCACGAGGAGGCAAGAGTGTCGGCGCGATCCGCGCTTCATTTGGTATTGCCAGCAACTTTGCCGACGCGGATCGATTGCTGCAGTTCGTCACATCCCTCCGCGATCAGTCACGACTCGCCATCGGGACCGCCACGTTCGACATCGAATCGTGCCGCCTCATACGCGACGGAAGCTGACGCGCGCAGGCTCGGGCCTCGAGTGTCGCGCGTGGGTGGTTGCACGTTGCTTGATCTTCGAGACTCCCCGTCGTCTCAATTTCTGCGTACTCCTGATCGGCTATGGCGCCGGGAACGCCGGTAAATAGCGGGTCGAACACGACGGCACGCGCTGTGCTCCTGCCTGTCGACGATGGTAGGCTGTGGAGGCGCGCGATGGTAGAGAACGAGGGCCTGGAACGAGTCGTCCGCATAGAGAAGAAGTTCGACGCGCTGTCCGTCTCGGTCGGCGAGCGGTTCAACAATGTCGACGAGCGGTTCGACGAGGTCCGCGATCACTTCGAATCGCAGTCCCGATCGAAGGTGACCACACGACGGGTTCGCCCATCGAAGCGTCGACGCTGACGTGAAGAAGGCTTACGGAACCTGGCCATCGCCGATCACGGCAGACGCCGTTGCCGCGCAAGGCATCCGGCTCTCCTATGTCGCGATCGATGGCGACGACATCTACTGGCTCGAAGGTCGTCCGCATGAAGGCGGCCGCAACGTCCTTGTGAGACGACGATCTGATGGCCGGCAGCAGGATGTCACGCCATCAGACTTCAATGTCCGCACCCGCGTGCATGAGTACGGCGGCGGCGCTTACGTCGTCTCTCGGGGCATCGTCTACGCGTCGAACTTCGTTGATCAGCGGCTCTATCGTATCGACACGACGACCGCCAGCGCGCCGACGCCGGTCACGCCGTCCGGACAGTGGTTCTATGCTGACGCGACGCTCGATCTCAGGCGTCGCCGCCTGATCTCGGTCAGAGAAGATCACTCCGATCCGAATCGCGAGCCGATCAACACGCTGGTCAGCATCCCACTCGATGGCGTCGACAGCGCCGGTGACGTGCTCGAGTCCGGATTTGATTTCTACTCGACGCCTCGTCTCAGCCCGGACGGATCGCAACTGGCATGGCTCGCATGGCGGCATCCCCAGATGCCATGGGACGGTACCGAACTCTGGTTAGCGGAGGTCACCGAGGCTGGAGCTTTCGCCCGGCAGCGACGTGTCGCCGGAGGTCCTTCCGAATCGATTTACCAACCAGGCTGGACGCCCGACGGGCAGTTCTGTTTCGTCAGCGATCGGGAGGGATGGTGGAGGCTGTATCGAGCGGATCGCTCATCGCCTATCGCGATCGACATCGCGAGCGGCAGCGAGTTCGGCCGGCCGCAATGGATCTTCGGCACGGCCTGTTGGGTTCCGGCTGGCGATCGGCGAATGGTGGTGTCGTATACGCAGTCCGGCCGCTGGCATCTCGCCACACTCGACGTTGAAACAGGCGCGCTGGCCTCACTCGCCGATGCATTCGAGCCTCGCGAGTGGCTGGCCGCGACCGACACACATGCCGTGCTCGTTGCAGGTTCGACGACAACGCCGGATGCCGTGGTTCGGATTGAGCTCTCAACTGGCGCCGTCGAAACCTTGAAGTCATCGTCCACGATGGATTTTGCAGCGACACTGCTGTCGGTGCCCGAATCGGTCGAGTTCCCGTCGCCCGACGGACATGTCACACATGCGTTCTACTATCCGCCGCGCAACGCAGAGTACCGGGCGCCTGATGACGATCGTCCGCCGCTGATTCTCATCAGTCACGGTGGCCCCACCACCGCTGCGAGCGACGCGCTGGACCTGCGAGTGCAGTTCTGGACGAGCCGTGGATTTGCGGTGGCCGACGTGAACTACGGTGGCAGCTCGGGGTTCGGCCGCGCGTATAGACAGCGCCTGAATGGCCAGTGGGGGGTTCTCGATGTCGAGGACATGGTGGCCGCGGCGGGATTCCTGGTCGCGATGGGGAAGGCGGATCCGGCTCGCGTCGTGATTCGCGGCGGCAGTGCCGGCGGCTATACAACGCTGGCGGCGCTCACGTTTCACCCGGGCGTGTTCAAGGCCGGAGCTTGCTACTACGGGATCAGCGACATCGAGGTGCTCGCGCGGGATACGCACAAATTCGAGTCGCGCTATCTGGACACGCTGGTCGGACCGTATCCGGCTGCGAAGGACCTCTATTACACGCGCTCGCCAATTCACTTCGTCGACCGGCTCTCCTGTTCGCTGATCCTCTTCCAGGGACTCGAGGACAAGGTCGTGCCTCCGAATCAGTCGGAGATGATGGCGGCGGCGGTCCGCGCCAAGGGCCTCCCGGTCGCGTATCTGGCTTTCGAAGGCGAACAGCATGGGTTCAGGAAAGCCACGACGATCGTGCGCAGTCTGGAAGCGGAGTTGTATTTTTATGGCGCCGTCTTTGGCTTCGTTCCAGCTGACGAGATTGCTCCGATCGAGATCGACAACCTGAGTGGTAACGTCACAGGGCAAGGTCGGTCATGAGCCGGACGCTCTGCATTTCGCTCCTCGTCCTGACGCCGTTCGCGACCGCGTGTTCTGCGCCTCAGCCTCCCTCGTCTGCATCTCCCATGAATGAACAACCGCGATGGGGCCTGGTCATCCATACCGGTGCTGGCGCGTTCACGTTGGCGAGTCTCGGGGATCGACGTGAGCCGATGCGCGCCGCGATGACGCAGGCGCTCTCCGCCGGGCACCGTGTGCTGTCTGAAGGCGGTTCGAGCCTCGATGCGGTTCAGGCATCTATCGTCGTGCTCGAAGATTCACCGCTCTTCAACGCCGGCAAGGGGGCGGTGTTCACGCACGAAGGGACCAACGAGCTGGACGCGTCGATAATGGACGGCGCGAGCCACCGTGCCGGCGCGGTCGCGGGCGTCAAGCGCATCAAGAATCCGATCCTGTTGGCGCGGCTCATCATGGAGAAGTCTTCGCACGTGATCCTGACCGGCGATGGCGCCGAGGCCTTTGCCGCCGAGCAAGGCGGGGTCGAATTCGTCGATCCGAAGTACTTCTACACCGATCGCGCGTGGGACGCGCTCCAGCGCGCGCTCGACGAAGAACGCCAGAAGACCAGAACCGGCGCGTCCGCGCGACCGGCCATGGAGCGCGATGCGCCGGGCGCGTACTTCGGAACGGTGGGTGCGGTTGCCCTCGACCGCCGTGGCAACCTCGCCGCCGGCACGTCGACCGGCGGGATGACGAACAAACGCTACGGCCGCGTAGGCGATTCGCCGATCGTCGGTGCGGGCACATATGCCAGCAACGAGAGCTGTGGAATCTCCTCGACCGGACACGGCGAGTTCTTCATCCGTTACACCGTGGCGCGCGATATCTGCGCGCGTGTCGAGTACAAGGGCATGAGCGTGCAGGCAGCCGCCGACGAGGTCGTCCAACAGGTGCTGAAGAAAGCGGGCGGCGAAGGAGGCGTCATCGGCCTCGATCGAGCCGGCAACGTCGCGATGTCGTTCAACTCGACGGGGATGAGCCGCGGGTACGTGGGCGCTGACGGTGAGCCAGTCATCATGTTCACGACTGACGATGCCGTACAAGTTCAAAGTTTGAAGTAGAAAGTTTCGAAGTAAGTGAAAAGTACTTCCCACTTACTTCGTTACTTCAAACTTTGAACTTTAAACTTCTCAGTCCTTTTGAACTTCTCAGTCCGCGCCCTGCGCGTACTCCAGCATCTGCTTGGTGAGATCCATCGGATACGAAATCTGCACGTCCGTGATGGTGCCGTCGGGTCCCTTGACGGCGGTCAACTTCGGCATGACGAAGCCGGAGTATGACGGCAGATT
>Ga0207682_10000618_pt1 | contig 16543 bp, 17 predicted proteins | sample KBSM63metaG_FD_184332 | JGI IMG/M metagenome (GOLD analysis project Ga0207682, IMG submission 184332) | Miscanthus rhizosphere microbial communities from Kellogg Biological Station, Michigan, USA - KBS M6-3 metaG (SPAdes) (version 2) | ecosystem: Host-associated > Plants > Roots > Rhizosphere >... | reverse complement strand
CCGGCCCGGTCGGCGCGAGATCAGGATTCCAGAGCGCGTTCGCGCGATCGTCGGTCATGGCTGTCCCCCCGCGTTGGGAGACTGTCCTGCTTTATTGAGCGGGTCGCAAGCGCGGAGTTGAGCGAGTAATCGCTCAGCCGGCGAAGGGCGGCGTCGAGACGTTGTAGCGGGTGATCTCCGCCGGCGTCAGGCAGCGCCTCGTCTCGCGATTCTGACCTTCGGGAACGGCCGAGACCCGGTACATGATCTCGGTCAGCAGCGTGCGCCTGACTCCCATCCGGATCAGGAAGTCGTTGTCCTCGCTGGCGAGCAGGGCCGATTGCTGCTCGATCTCGCCGATCAGGCCGACCGTGCTTTCCTCGCCGCGCGCCACTTCGGAGCGGATCACCTCGCGGTTGCCGGTATGGGTGAACATATGGACGATGAAGAGCCCGCCCGGATCGACGTTGCGCATGTCGCCGCCCATGAACATGAAGTTGCAGGCGGAAAAGCAGGCCCAGCCGGCGGGGATGCGGGTGTTGAGGCGGCGGTCGCGGATGATGCGCCCGGCCTGGGTGCCGACCCGGGCGTTGCCGCCGGGGGAGCGCAGCCAGATCTCGTAAGGCTCGGGATTGGCCCGCAGGAAGGCTTCGAGACGCGGGATCAGATCGTCGTCGATCTGTCCTTCGGCGAGCATGATCGGGTTGCCGTTGATCTGCTGCATCGAGAAGCGCATCTGCGGATAGCTCGACCAGTTCGGGCTGGTCGGGCAGGTCGGGTTGTCCCGATCCATCGGTTGCGCCCGCGCCGCCTCGCCTCCGAGGATCGCGGCGCAAGCGGCAAGCGAAGTAAGCAGCCTCGGGAGGCGTTTAGACCCGAACATAGCGGTTGCTGGGCGGGCGCTGGCACATCCGCTTCGGCGCGGTCGTTTCCTCGCCGTCGACGATGACGATGTCGGTCACCGTCACGCAATTGCCCTCGGCCGAGGCGGTCTCGACGGCGGTGACCGTCGAGGTGCCGCTGACGTTGGGCCGGGTCTCGCTCTGCCAGCTCGAGCTGGAGCCGACCTGGGCGCTGCGCACGGCCTCCTCGGTGGCGGCGGCGGCCTGGCGCTGCTCGCGGCAGTCGAGCAGGCCGGCGATCGCCTCGCCGAGCAGCGAGCCGATCGGGAGGACGCTGCTCACCACGTTGCCGACCGGGCCGAGCCGTCCCCCGGCGAAGCCGCCGAGGACGCCGCCGATGCCGCGGCCGCGCCGGCGGTTGCGCTGATTCTGCTCCTCGCAGCTTTCGCCCGTGCGCGACTGGGCGATGGCGGCGCCGTCGAGGGGAAGACTGGGTGCCGCGACCGGCACGAGCAGCAATGGCATGGCAAGCAGGACAGCACGCAACATCCGGATACTCCCTTGGCCGAGGCCAAAATGTCTAAGCGCCGCCCCCTTCGGGGTCAATCGGCAACCGCGCCCGAGCGCAATCCGAACGCCGCTTCATTGATGCCGCCCGCCTCTTGCCCCATATAGGCCCTGAAGCCGGTCCCCTCGGCCGGCCTGTGGAGTATCCATGACCGAGACCTATCCCGTCCTGCCGCTGCGCGACATCGTCGTTTTCCCGCACATGATCGTGCCGCTCTTCGTCGGCCGCGACAAATCCGTGGCCGCGCTGGAAAGCGCGATGGCGGCGGACAAGAACATCTTCCTCGTCTCCCAGCTCGACCCGGCCGAGGACGACCCCGACCGCGAGGCGCTCTACGACCTCGGCGTCGTCGCCACCGTGCTGCAGCTCTTGAAGCTGCCCGACGGCACCGTGCGGGTGCTCGTCGAGGGCAAGTACCGCGCCTCGCTCGCCGCGCTTCGCGCCGAGGCGTCGCACCTGACCGCCGACGTCGATCCGGTCGAGACCAGGGAGCCGGAAGGCGCCGAGGTGAAGGCGCTGGTCCGCTCCGTGATCGACCAATTCGAAAATTATTCGAAGGTCAACCGCAAGCTGCCGGCCGAGACCGCGGTCCAGCTCGGCCAGATCGAGGAGCCTTCGAAGCTCGCCGACGCCGTCGCCGCCAACGTCAACATCAAGGTTTCGGACAAGCAGGCGTTGCTCGCCGAGCTCGATCCGGTCCGCCGCCTCGAAATGGCCTACGCCTTCATGGAGGGCGAGCTCGGCGTCATGCAGGTCGAGAAGAAGATCCGCAGCCGCGTCAAGCGGCAGATGGAGAAGACCCAGCGCGAATATTACCTCAACGAGCAATTGAAGGCGATCCAGCGCGAGCTCGGCAACGAGGCCGAGGAGGGCGGCGGCGACGAGCTGGCCGAGCTCGCCCGCAAGATCGAGCGGACCAAGCTTTCCAAGGAAGCCAAGTCCAAGGCCAATCAGGAGCTGAAGAAGCTGCGGGCGATGGCGCCGATGTCGGCCGAGGCGACGGTCAGCCGCAACTATCTCGACGTGCTGCTCGGCCTGCCCTGGGGCAAGAAATCCAAGCTCAAGCACGACATCACCGAGGCCGAGCGGATCCTCGACGAGGACCATTACGGCCTCGAGAAGGTGAAGGAGCGGATCGTCGAATATCTCGCCGTCCAGGCCCGCACCAACAAGCTCAAGGGCCCGATCCTCTGCCTGGTCGGCCCGCCGGGCGTCGGCAAGACCTCGCTGGGCCGAAGCATCGCCCGCGCCACCGGCCGCGAGTTCGCGCGCCAGTCGCTCGGCGGGGTGCGCGACGAGGCCGAGATCCGCGGCCACCGCCGCACCTATATCGGCTCGCTGCCCGGCAAGATCGTGACCAACCTCAAGAAGGCCGGCACCTCCAACCCGCTCTTCCTGCTCGACGAGATCGACAAGCTCGGCCAGGATTTCCGCGGCGATCCGGCCTCGGCCCTGCTCGAAGTGCTCGATCCCGAGCAGAACAGCCGCTTCCAGGACCATTATCTGGAGGTCGATTACGACCTTTCGGACGTGATGTTCGTGACCACCGCGAACAGCATGGACATGCCGCAGCCTTTGCTCGACCGGATGGAGATCATCCGCCTCGAAGGCTATACCGAGGACGAGAAGGTCGAGATCGCCAAGCGCCACCTGATCCCCAAGCAGATCGAATCGCATGGGCTGAAGGAGGGCGAGCTGACCCTGACCGAGGAGGGCCTGCGCGCCCTGATCCGCTATTACACGCGCGAGGCCGGCGTGCGCACGCTCGAGCGCGAGATCGCCAAGGTCGCGCGCAAGACGCTTCGCCGGATTCTCGAGGGCAAGGCCGAGACGATCGAGGTCGTCGAGGACAATCTCGGCGAGTTTGTCGGCGTCCGCCGCTTCCGCCACGGCATGAGCGAGGAAGAGGACCAGATCGGCGCCGTCACCGGCCTCGCTTGGACCGAGGTGGGCGGCGAATTGCTGACCATCGAGGCGGTGACCGTGCCCGGCAAGGGCCAGATCAAGACCACCGGCAAGCTCGGCGACGTCATGCAGGAGTCGATCCAGGCGGCCTTCTCGTTCGTCAAGGCGCGCAGCCCGAGCTACGGCGTCAAGCCGAGCGTGTTCGGCCGCAAGGACATCCACGTCCATCTGCCCGAAGGCGCGGTGCCGAAGGACGGGCCGTCGGCGGGCATCGGCATGGTCACCGCGATCATCTCGACGCTCTCCGGCATTCCGGTGCGCCGCGACGTGGCGATGACCGGCGAGGTGACGCTGCGCGGGCGCGTGCTCCCGATCGGCGGGCTCAAGGAGAAATTGCTGGCGGCGCTTCGCGGCGGCATCACCAAGGTGCTGATTCCGGCCGAGAACGAGAAGGACCTCGCCGAGATCCCCGCCAACATCAAGGAGGGGCTGGAGATCCTGACCGTCTCCCATGTCGACGAGGTGCTTGCCCAGGCGCTCGCGACGCCGGTCGTGCCGATCGAATGGACCGAGGCCGACGAGCTGGCGCCGCTGCCGCCGTCCGAGCTCGCCACGGCGCCCGACGATCAGGCGGGAGTTTCGGTTCGCCACTGATTTCGGCTGGAGACGGGGCGCTTTTCCGCGGAAAGGCGCCTCTTTCCTTTTGACTCCCGCGGCGATGCTGGCGTTTACTCCGCCGCTCGCGGGCCAGTCGCTCGCCGAGTCTTATCAACAGGGGTTCGGGACAGATGAACAAGCAGGAGCTCATCGGCCAGGTCGCCGACGCGACCGGTCTCAGCCGGGGCGATGCCTCGCGCGCGGTCGAAACCGTGTTCGACACGATCAGCAACGCCCTGAAGCGCGGCGACGAGGTGCGGCTCGTCGGCTTCGGCACCTTCTCCTGCTCGCGCCGCAAGGCCTCGACGGGCCGCAACCCGCGCACCGGCGAGCCGATGCAGATCAAGGAATCCACCCAGCCCAAGTTCAAGGCCGGCAAGGGCCTCAAGGATTCGGTCAACGGCTGAGAGGTTTTCGCTGAACATGCGAAGGCTCCCTCTCCCATGGGGAGAGGGTTGGGGTGAGGGGTTCGGACGTCAGCGGCGACTCCCAAACTCCGTAAACCCCCACCCAACCCTCCCCCTCAGGGGGAGGGCCATTACGGTTCAGACGCTTTCCCTAAAGCCCGGCTGGACAGCCTCCGGGGCGCCCGCTATCAGCCGCCTTCCGCCACATCGGGCGTGGGCGCGTAGCTCAGTGGTAGAGCACCGTGTTCACACCGCGGGGGTCGCAAGTTCAATCCTTGCCGCGCCCACCACGCCTTTGAGATGACCGCGCTTCGCGTCGAGAATTTGACCAAGCGCCACGGCGGCCGCGCGGCGCTCGACGGTGTCAGCCTGGCGGTCGAAGCCGGGCAGTTCGTGGCGCTGGTCGGGCCCTCCGGTTCCGGCAAGACCACCTTGCTGAAGTCGATCAACCGGCTGGTCGAGCCCGACGCGGGCACGATCAGCCTGAACGGGCGTGACGTCCGCGACGGGCCGGTCGCGACGCTTCGCCACGGCATCGGTTATGTAATCCAGAGCATTGGCCTGTTCCCGCACCTGACGATCGCCGAGAATATCGGCATCGTGCCGAGGCTGACCGGCTCCGACGAGGACCGGGTCGCCGAATTGCTCGAGCTGGTCGCGCTTCCGGCCGAGGTCGCAACACGCTACCCGCGCGAGCTCTCCGGCGGCCAGCAGCAGCGGGTCGGCGTCGCGAGGGCGCTGGCGGCGCGGCCGAGGCTGATGCTGATGGACGAGCCGTTCGGCGCGCTCGACCCGGTCACCCGCGACACGCTCGGCCGCGCCTATCGCGACCTCCACGACACGCTCGGCCTCACCACCTTGATGGTCACCCACGACATCGCCGAGGCGCTGCTTCTGGCCGACCGGGTCGTCGTGATGATCGAGGGCCGAATCCGCGCGGATGCGGCGCCCGGCGCGCTGCTCGCCAGCGGGGATCCGGAGGTGCGGGCGATGGTCGAGGTGCCGCGCCGGCAGGCGGCGAGGCTGGCGGCGCTGTGAGCCCCGCGTTCGCCGAGGCCGCCGCCGAGCTGCCGACTCTGGTCCGCGCGCACCTGCTGCTCAGCGGCTCGGCGGTCGGCATCGGCGTCCTTCTCGGGCTGCCGCTGGCGATCCTGTCGGCCCGCCACGCCCGGGTCCGAACCCCGGTGCTGGGCCTCGCCGGACTGGTGCAGACCGTGCCGGCGCTAGCGCTGCTCGCGCTCTTCTACCCGGCGCTGCTGATCCTCGGGCAGGCGACCGGCCTCGCTATTCCGGCGCTCGGCTTCCTGCCGGCCCTCATCGCGCTCAGCCTCTATGCGCTGCTGCCGATCGTGCGCAACGGCGTCGCCGCCTTGCAGGGGATAGACCCCGGGGTGATCGAGGCGGCGGACGGGATCGGCATGACCGCCCGCCAGCGGCTCACTTTGGTCGAGCTGCCGCTCGGCGCGCCGGTGATCCTCGCCGGCATCCGCACCGCCTCGGTGTGGACGATCGGCGCGGCCACGCTCGCCACCACGGTCGGCCAGCCGAGCCTCGGCGACCTGATCTTCTCCGGCCTGCAGACCGAGAATTGGGTACGCGTGCTCACCGGCTGCGCCGCCGCCGCCGCATTGGCGCTTGCTGTCGACGGGCTGCTCGCTTTGATCGAAGGCGGCCTCAGGCGCCGGTCGCGCTGGCGCATCCGCCTCGGTCTCGCCGCGCTGATCGCGGCGCTCGGCCTCGCGCTCGTGCCTGCGCCGCGCGGCGCAGGCGAGACCGTCGTCATCGGCGCCAAGAATTTCTCCGAGCAATATATTCTGGCCAGCGCGATCGAGCGGCGGCTGCAGGCCGCCGGCTACCGGACCGAGCGGCGCGACAATCTCGGCTCCACCGTCGCCTATCAGGCGCTCGCGGCCGGGGATATCGACGTCTATGTCGATTATTCGGGGACGCTGTGGACCAACATCCTGCGGCGCACCGATACGCCCGCGCCGGCGGCGATGCGGGCCGAGCTGGCTGCGCGGCTGCGCGAGCGCGACGGCGTCCTGCTGCTCGGGCCGCTGGGCTTCGAAAACGCCTATGCGCTCGCCATGCGCCGGCCCCGCACGGAGGCGCTCGGCGTCCGCACGCTAGACGACCTCGGCCGCGTTGCGCCGAGGCTCGATCTGGGCGCCGACCTCGAATTCCTGACCCGCCCGGAATGGCGCTCGGTGCAATCCCGCTACCGCCTCCGCTTCGCCGGCCAGCGCTCCTACAGCCCGACCTTCATGTACCGCGCCGTCGCCGACGGCTCCGCCGACGTGATCACCGCTTTCTCCTCCGACGGCCGCATCGCCGCGCTCGATCTCGTCACCCTGGCGGACCCTCGCCGGGCGCTGCCGAGCTACGACGCCGTCCTCCTCGCCGCGCCCGGAACCGACCGCCGGGTCATTGACGCGCTGCGGCCGCTGATCGGCGCGATCCCGGTGGAACGGATGCGGCGGGCGAACCTGATGGTCGACCGCGACGCCGACAAGCGGACGCCCGCCGAAGCGGCGCGCTGGCTCGATCCAGACGGCTGATCGACTCCGTCTCAGGTTCGGAAGAGGCCAGCCACGATCTCGAACGAGCACAGCCGCGCCGCATGGTCGAAAATCTGCGCGGTGACCATCAGCTCGTCGGCGCCGGTGCGGGCGACGAAGGCTTCGGTCTGCCGCCGCACCGTCTCGAAGCTGCCGATCGCCGAGCAGGACATGAGCTGGTCGAGCACCGCCCGGTGGGACGACGGCAATTGCTCCTTGTAGCCGGCGATCGGCGCCGGAAGCGGGCTCGGCCGGCCGCTGCGCAGGTTGACGAAGGCCTGCATGAGCGAGGTCGCGAGCAGCTCCGCCTCCTCGTCCGTCGCCGCCGCGAAAACGTTGAAGCCGAGCATCAAATAGGGCCGTTCCAGCCGGGCCGAAGGCCGGAACGTCGTCCGATAGACGTGGATCGCCTCTTCCATCTGCGCTGGCGCGAAATGAGAGGCGAAGGCGTAGGGAAGGCCGAGCTGCGCCGCCAGTTGCGCCCCGAACAGGCTCGAGCCGAGGATCCAGATCGGAATGTCGAGCCCTTCGCCGGGAATGGCGCGGACCCGCTGGCCGGGCTCCGGCGGCTCGAAATAATTCATCAGCTCGACGACGTCGCGGGGGAATTGGCCGGCATCCGAATGCAGGTTGCGGCGCAGCGCATAAGCGGCGGCCTGGTCTGTGCCCGGCGCGCGCCCGAGCCCAAGATCGACGCGGCCGGGGAACAGCGATTCGAGCGTCCCGAACTGTTCGGCGATCTGCAGCGGCGAATGATTGGGCAGCATGATGCCGCCGGCGCCGATGCGGATCGTCGAGGTGCCGCCACCGACATGAGCGAGCGCCACCGAGGTCGCCGCGCTGGCGATGCCGGGCATGGAATGATGCTCGGCCATCCAGAAGCGGCGATAGCCGAGCCGCTCGGCATGGCGCGCAAGATCGCGGGCGTTGTTCAATGCGTCGGCGGCGGTGCCGCCCTCGACGATGGGGGCGAGATCGAGGACTGATAAGGGGATCATGGCGCCGATATGGGGTGCCGCGCCGCCGCTGCCAGGGCGGAAGCGATCCTTGACGCTGGGGCCTTGCCGCTCCTATGTGCGCTCCGCATCCAGGCATGCGTGGCGACCATAGCTCAGCTGGTTAGAGCACCGGTTTGTGGTACCGGGGGTCGCGGGTTCAAATCCCGTTGGTCGCCCCATTCTTTGCGCAAAACATATCAGGACAGGATCGACCCGAATGGACTCGCTTTGGGATTTTCCCGATTTCGACGAGCATGAGCTCGTGCATTTCATTACCGACCGGAATTCGGGTCTCAAGGCGGTCATCGCGGTCCATTCCACCCATCTCGGCCCCGGCGCCGGCGGCACCCGCTTCTGGCATTATGCCGATCCCTCGCTCGCCATCGCCGACGTGCTGCGCCTCTCGCGCGGGATGAGCTACAAGAACGCGATGGCCGGCCTGCCGCTCGGCGGCGGCAAGGCGGTGATCCTCGCCGACGACGCCAGGACCAAGACCCCCGCCATGCTCGCCGCCTTCGGCAAGGCCGTCGATGGCCTCTGCGGCCGCTACGTCACCGCGGAGGATGTCGGGGTCAACGTCGCCGACATGGTGGCGATCTCGAACGAGACCAAGTTCGTCGCCGGGTTGCCGGTCGCCGAGGGCGCGGTCGGCGGCGATCCGGGCCCGCACACCAGCTACGGCGTCTATCTGGGCGTCAAGGCGGCGGTGAAGCGGGCGCTCGGAAAGGATAGCCTGCAGGGCCTCCACATCGCCCTGCAGGGCGCGGGCAGCGTCGCCGGCGGCTTCGCCCGGCGGGCCGCCGCGGAGGGAGCGCGGCTCAGCATTGCCGATATCGATGAAGGGCGCGCGCAGGCGCTCGCCGCCGAGACCGGCGGCGCCGTCGTGGGCACGGACCGGATCATGACCCTCGAAGCCGACGTGTTCAGCCCGAACGCGCTCGGCGCGATCCTCAACGAGCAATCGATCGCCGCGCTCAACGCGCCGATCGTGGCGGGCGGCGCCAACAACCAGATGGCGACCAGCCAGGACGGCGACCGGGTGCAGGCCCGCGGCATCCTCTACGCGCCCGATTACGTGATCAACGCCGGCGGCATCATCAACGTCTCCACCGAATATCTGAAGGACGGCGACCAGGATCTGGTCCGCCGCCGGATCGAGACGATCCCCGGCAAGCTCGAGACGATTTGGGAGGAGAGCGCCTCGACCGGGCGCAATCCCGCGCGGGTCGCGGGGGATATGGCGCGCAGGCTGATCGGCAGGGGCTGAGCCTTATCGTCACCCCGGACTTGATCCGGGGTCCACCTTTCCCGATGTCCGCAAGGTGGATGCCGGATCAAGTCCGGCATGACGATTTTTACAAGGGCTCCGGCCGCACCTTCTCCCGCCCCAATTTGTGCTCGCGGTAGATGGTGTAGAGGCCGCTGGCGACGATCACCGCGGCACCGGCCCAGGTGCTTGCGGGCGGATGGGTGTCCCAGAGCAGCCAGCCGAGCAATACCGCCCAGAGCAATTGCGTGTAATCGAACGGCACCACCACCGACACCGGCGCGAAGCGCAGCGCCGAGGTCAGGAAGAGCTGGCCCATGCCGCCGAACAGACCCAGCGCGAGCAATATGCCCCAACCATAAGCGTCGTGTGCCTGGCCGAAGAAAGGCATCAGCAGGCCGGTTGCGCCGATCGAGAACAAGGTGAACCAGAGCACGATGGTCGGCGTGCTTTCGGTGCGCCCGATCTGGCGGATGGTGATGGTGACGCCCGCGGTGCCCAACGCCGCCGCGACCGCGAGCGCCAGGCCGAGCGGCGGCAGGTGCATGCCGCCGGGCCGCATCACGATCAACACCCCCAGAAAGCCGACCGCGACCGCGCTCCAGCGATGGCGGCCGACGGGCTCGGCGAGGATCAGGGCCGACAGCATCACCGAGAAGAGCGGCGCCGCGAACCCGATCGTCGCCGCTTCCGCGAGCGGCAGGAAGGTGATGGCGGCGAACGCGGTGACCATGGTCGAGAGGCCGAGCAGGCCGCGGCCGAGATGGGCGAGCGGCCGCTGCGTCCGCCAGGCGCCGAAATTGCGGGTGAAGCCGATCCACAGCAACAGCGGCGGCAGGCCGAAGGCGAAGCGGTAGAAAGCGAGCTCCGGCAGGGCGATCCCGGCCTGGTCGCCGAGCTTGATCGTCGCGGCCATGAAGCCGAAGCAGGTCGCCGCGCCTATTCGTAAGGCAATGCCGAGGAGGCGGTTCTGCTTAAGGGCGGTCACCTGCCCGCCTTAAGCACAAGCTTCCCCGCCCGCGAAGCCTAAGCTAACACGGCGCCAGGAACATGCACGTCTACGCGAATCCCGCCCGCTTCCTCAAAATCGCGCGACCCCTGACGGCCTGGCTGGGCTGGACGGGGGCGGCGCTGATCCTCGTCGCCTTGGCTTATGGCCTGTTCGCGGCGCCGCCCGAGCGGCTGCAGGGCGAGAGCGTTCGGATCCTCTACGTCCACGTCCCCGCCGCCTGGCTCGGCATGGCCGGCTGGACCGGGATCGCGGTCGCCAGCCTGATGCAATTGGTCTGGCGCCATCCGCTTGCTGCTGTGGCCGGGCGGGCGCTCGCGGTGCCGGGGGCGGTCTTCGCCGCGATCTGCCTCGCCACCGGCTCGCTCTGGGGGCGGCCGACCTGGGGCACCTATTGGGAATGGGACGGGCGGATGACCTCGATGCTGGTCATGTTCTTCCTCTATCTCGGCTACATCGCGCTCGCCGGCGCCGAGAAGGAGAAAGGCGCGGAGGGACGCCTGACCGCCATCTTCGGCCTGGTCGGCGCGGCGAACCTGCCGATCATCCATTATTCGGTGACCTGGTGGAACACGCTCCATCAGGGGCAGAGCCTGTCGATCATCCGCGGCCGCTCGACCATCGACGCCTCGATGCTGTGGCCTTTGCTGGGCGCCGCGCTCGGCTTTTCCTTGTTGTTCGGGGCGGTGGTGCTGATGCGGATGCGCGCGGAGCTCGCCCGCAACAAGGTCGAGGCGCGGCTGAAGCGGTTGGCGGCGGCATGAATCCGTGGCCGTTCATCGTCGCCGCTTACGCACTGACGGCGCTCGGCACGATCGGCCTGACCCTGTGGAGCTGGGTCCCGATGCGTCGCGCCGAGGCCGAGGCGGCGAAGCTGAGCGAGCGGCCGTGAAGCCCAAGAACCAGCGCCTCGTCCTGATCGTCCTCGCGCTCGCCGCGGTCGGCGGGGCCGTTTTGCTCGCCATGTCGGCGATGCGCGATCAGGCCGCCTTCTTCTACGCACCGGCCGACGTTGCCCGCAGGGGCCAGCCGCCGGGCGACCGCGCGGTCAGGATCGGCGGGATGGTGAAGCCGGGTTCGCTTCGCCGCCATCCCGACGGCGTGACCATCGACTTCCTGGTCGGCGACGAGACCGTGCACACGATCCGGGTGCGCTATACCGGCATCACGCCCGATCTGTTCCGCGAGAATAGCGGCGTCGTCGCCGAGGGGCGGTTCCAGCCGAACGGCCTCTTCATCGCGTCCGAGATCCTCGCCAAGCATGACGAGAATTACATGCCGCCCCAGGCCGCGGGCGAGCGGCACAAGAGCGAGACTCTGCGATGATCGCCGAGGCGGGCCTCGCCGCGCTGTGGCTGGCGGCGTCGCTGTCGCTGCTGCAGCTGTTCCTCGGCGCGGCGGCGCTGCGCCCCGGCGGCGAGGCGCTGCTCCGCATCGTCCGGCCGGTCGCGGTCGCGCAGGGGTTGCTCGCGGGGCTCGCCTTCCTGATGCTGATCTGGCTGTTCCTGCGCACCGATTTGTCGGTGCAGCTGGTCGCCGCCAACAGCCATTCGATGAAGCCCTGGCTGTACAAATTCGCCGGCGCCTGGGGCAATCACGAAGGCTCGATGCTGCTCTGGGTGACCGTGCTCGCGGTCGCCGGCGGCTTCGTCGCGTTGCTCGAGCGGCGGCTGCCGCAGAAGACCCTGATCGCCACCCTGGCGGCGCAGGCGACGATCGGCCTCGGCTTCTATGCCTTCCTCTTGTTCGCCTCCAATCCGTTCACCCGGCTCTTTCCCGTGCCGGCGGAGGGCAATGGCCTGAATCCGCTGCTGCAGGACCCCGGCCTGGCCTTCCATCCGCCGACCCTCTATTTCGGCTATGTCGGCATTTCGGTCGCTTTCTCCTTCGCGGTGGGGGCCTTGATCACCCGCGACGTCGGCCCCGCTTTCGCCCGGGCGATGCGGCCCTGGGTGCTCGGCGCCTGGATCTTCCTTACCCTCGGCATCACCGCCGGCTCCTATTGGGCCTATTATGAGCTGGGCTGGGGCGGCTGGTGGTTCTGGGACCCGGTCGAGAACGCCTCGCTCATGCCCTGGCTCGCCGCCACCGCGCTCCTCCACAGCGTCACCGTCCTGGCCACCCGCGACGGGCTCCGCGCCTGGACGATCATGCTCGCCGTGGTCGCCTTCTCGATGTCGATGATCGGCACCTTCCTGGTCCGCTCGGGCATCCTGACCAGCGTTCACGCCTTCGCCGTCGACCCGCGCCGCGGCGCCTTCATCCTGGTGCTGCTGCTGCTCTATATCGGCGGCGCGCTGGCGCTCTACGGCCTTCGCGTGGGCACGGTAAAAGAGGGCTCGAAGTTCGATTTCCTGAGCCGGGAGGGGGCGCTGGTCGCCAACAACCTGCTGATCACGGTGATCCTGGGAGTCGTCTTCGTCGGCACCACCTATCCTTTGATCACCGAGGCGCTGGGCACCAAGATCTCGGTCGGACCGCCTTATTTCAACGCCGCCGCCGGGCCGGTGGCGCTGATCCTCGTCGCGATCATGGGGGCGGGACCGCTGCTGCGCTGGCGGCGCGACGATCTCTCTAAGCTTGCCGGGCGGATCGCAATTCCGGCGCTGCTCGGCGGCGCCATCCTGCTCGCCTTGGTGCTGCTGGCGCCGGGGCTGCGCGTGCTGCCTTTGCTCGGCCTGACGCTGGCGATCGCCGTCGGGGTGGCCAGCGTCGCGCCGCTCTGGGGCCGAAACCTGAGGCGCACGCCGCTGTTCACCTGGGGCATGGTGATCGCGCACCTCGGCGTCGCCGTTGCGCTCGCCGGCATGGCCTCGGAAAGCGCCTTTACCAAAGAGACCCTGGTTGCCGCCCGGCCGGGGCAGGCGGTGCGGGTGGGGCCCTACACAGTGCGGTTCGACGGCGTCGATCCGATCGCCGGCCCGAACTGGACCGCGATCGAGGCGACCCTGACCGCGTGGCGGGGGGAGGGCGGCGCCCGCTTCGAGATGCGGCCGCAGGCGCGGATGTTCAGCTCGCCGCCGACCCCGACCAGCGAGGCGGCGATCCAGACCATGCTCGACGGCCAGCTCTATATCGCGATCGGCGAGGCGGACGAGCAGGGCCGCTGGCAGCTTAGGCTATGGTGGAAGCCGTTCGTCACCCTGATCTGGCTCGGCGGCGCGCTGGTCGCCTTCGGCGGCTTGCTGTCGCTGATCGGCCGTCTGCGGCGAGAGAGAAAGATCAGACCCGAGTCGGCGGATGAGCTCCAGGAGGCGCTGGCGTGAGCCGCAAATGGATCCTCTGGGTGCCGCTCGGCCTGTTCGTAATATTCCTTGGCTTCGTTGCCTTTGGACTCTACGCGCCCGCGAATCGCAACATCCAGTCCGGCCTGATCGGCCAGCGGGTGCCGGATTTCGATCTGCCGCCGGGAATGCCCGGCCGCCCGGGCCTATCGAGCCCTTCGCTCCGCCAGGGCCGACCGCACGTCGTCAACATCTTCGCCAGCTGGTGCCTGCCCTGCCGGGTCGAGGCGCCGCAGCTCGAGGCGCTATCGCGCCGCGGCATTCCGATCGACGGCATCGCGGTGCGCGACCGGCCGGAGGACCTCGCCCAATTCCTCGCCACCTACGGCGATCCGTTCCGCACCATCGGTGCCGATACCGACCGCCGTGTGCAGATCGAGCTCGGCTCGGCGGGCGTTCCGGAAACCTTCGTGATCGACGGCAGCGGCGTGATCCGCCACCAGCATATCGGCGCGATCACCGAGGGTGACATGGCAAACATCGTCGCCGCTTACGAGGCCGCGCGATGAGGGCGCTGCTGCTCGGCCTCGCGCTCGCCGGGGCCACACCCGCGCTGGCCGATTCCCTCCTCCCGCCCGCCGAATATGCCAACCGCCAACTCCCCGATCCGCGCCAGGAGGCCGAGGCGAAGGCGCTGATGGAGACGATCCGCTGCCTGGTCTGCCAGGGCCAGGCGATCGCCGACAGCGACGCCGAAATGGCGGGCGACATGCGCTCGCTGATCCGCACCCGGATCGCCGCCGGCGAGAGCCCGGAGTCGATCCGCGCCTGGCTGATCTCGCGCTACGGCGAATGGGTGACCTACGATCCGCCGCTGGAGCCGGTGACCTGGCCGCTCTGGGCGGCGCCGGTGCTGCTCGTCCTGTTCGGCCTCTTCCTCGCGCGCGGCCGCTTCAAGCGGCGCGGGAAAAGCTGATGGGCTGGCTGATCATGCTCGGCCTGGCGCTCGCCGTCGGCCTCGGCCTCGGCTGGTTCCTGCGCCGCGACAAGGGCGCGCTGCAATTCCTCGCCGCCGCCTTGCTGTTCGCGCTTGCGGGCTATAGCTGGCAGGGCCAGCCGGGCTCCGCCGGCGCACCCAAGCAGGCGCCCGGACGCCAGAACCTGCCCGAGAGCGAGTTCGCCAAGACCCGCGAGGACATGCTCGGCCGCTTCGACCGCGCCGCCGCCTGGCTCAACATGGCCGAATCATTCCAGTCGCGCGGCGACTACCGCACCGCGGCCGAATTGCTGCAGGGCGCCGCCAGGCGCAATCCGCGCGACGTCGATCTCTGGGTCGGGCTCGGCAACGCCCTGGTCCTGCACGGCGGCGGGATGATGAGCCCGGCCTCGCAGCTCGCCTTCCAGCGCGCGCAGCAAATCGCGCCCGATCATCCGGCCCCGCGCTTCTTCTACGGCCTCGCTTTGGCCCAGGGCGGCAATTTCGACGGCGCCGAGCGGGTCTGGCGCGAGCTCGCCGCGGGCGACCTCCCGCCCAATTACCGCCGCCTCATCGACGAGCGGCTGCAGGCGATCGCCGCGGCGCGGGCGTCAGGCGAGATTCCGGGAGGAACGAGACCACCGCCGGAACCGCCGCGGTAAGGGGAGCCTTCCGAGTCACCCGGCGGACCGGAGTCATTCCGGTAGTGCCTCTGCTGCGTGGCTGGACGGACATTCGGCAGCAGGAGCCGCTTGCAAATTTGTTCCTAATATGTTCTAGCTCTGGGATGGCCGGACCACGTCGTACGATCCCGGCATTCAAGCCGGTTCGCCCGCGCTGTCGATGCGCGGATGGCGTGCCGGGATCGGGGCGCAGGCGCCGGCGAAAGGTCACAATGGGAAATTACCCCCACGACCGGGAACATTGGGACCATTCGCGCCCAGGCGCCGGCCCGGACTTCGGCCGGCTTGAAGGTCGCTCCGCCCTAGACCGCCGGCTCGAAGGCGAGGCCGAGCGCCTCGGCGACCGCGGCGTGGCGGATCTTGCCCGCCGAGACGTTGAGGCCGTTGGCGAGGTGGGGATCGGCCTTCATCGCCGCTTCGGCGCCCTGGTTGGCGAGCTTCAGCACGAACGGCAAAGTGGCGTTGTTGAGCGCGAAGGCCGAGGTCCGCGCCACCGCGCCCGGCATGTTGGCGACGCAATAATGGATGACTCCGTCGATCTCGTAGGTCGGGTCGCTGTGCGTCGTCGCCCGCGAAGTCTCGAAGCAGCCGCCCTGGTCGATCGAGATGTCGACCAGCACCGAGCCGCGCTTCATGGTTTTCAGCATGTCGCGGGTGATCAGCTTCGGCGCCGCCGCGCCGGGGATCAGCACCGCGCCGATCACCAATTCGGCCTTGGTCACCGCATGGGCGATGGTCGCCTTCGAGGCGTAGGCGGTCTTGATCTGGCTGCCGAAGAACATGTCGAGCTCGGCGAGGCGCGCGTTGGAGATGTCGTAGATGGTGACGTCGGCGCGCATGCCGACCGCCATTTGCGCCGCGTTGACGCCGGCGATACCGCCGCCGAGGATCATCACCCGCGCCGGCGCAACGCCCGGCACGCCGCCGAGCAGCACGCCGCGGCCGCCCTGCTCCTTCTCCAGATAATGGGCGCCGACCTGGATCGACATCCGCCCCGCCACCTCGCTCATCGGTTTCAGGAGCGGCAGCGAACCGTCGTTCGCGGTCACCGTCTCATAGGCGATGCAGGTCGCGCCCGACTTGACCAGACCCTCCGTCTGCGCGGGATCGGGGGCGAGGTGGAGATAGGTGAAGAGCAGATGCCGCGGCTCCAGAAGAGCGATTTCCGGCGCCTGCGGCTCCTTCACCTTCACGATCATGTCGGAGCCCGCGAACACCTCGGCGGCGCTGCCGGCGATGCTCGCGCCGGCGTCGAGATAATCCTGGTCGGAGAAATCGATGCCGAGCCCGGCCTTGGTCTCGACGATCACCTGATGGCCGGCCGCCACCAGCTCCGCCACCGACGCCGGCGTCAGCCCGACCCGATATTCGTGGACCTTGATCTCTTTCGGGACGCCGACGCGCATCTTCTTCTCCTTGGCCAAGGTGATTTTGCGCGGTCCTATAACCGGCCCGGATCGCTTTGTCGCC
>Ga0207682_10000613_pt1 | contig 16594 bp, 12 predicted proteins | sample KBSM63metaG_FD_184332 | JGI IMG/M metagenome (GOLD analysis project Ga0207682, IMG submission 184332) | Miscanthus rhizosphere microbial communities from Kellogg Biological Station, Michigan, USA - KBS M6-3 metaG (SPAdes) (version 2) | ecosystem: Host-associated > Plants > Roots > Rhizosphere >... | reverse complement strand
TGTGCGAGCCGCCAATCGGCCTGCGCGAGCGCGGCGCGCGCCGCTTTCGCGTTGGCCTCGGCGGCGCGGATTTCATCCTGGCGCCCGGCGAGTTGCACTGTCGCAACCTGCGCTTCGAGTTCGGCCACGTGCGCGCGATCGCGCTCGGCCGCGGCGCGCGCGTCGTCGACCGCACTTTTCGACACGAAGTTCGCCGCCGCGAGTTGCTCCTGCCGCGCGAGATTGGTGGTGGAAAGCTTGAGGCTCGCGCGCGCCTGGGCGAGTTGGGCGCGCACTGCTTCGATTTCAGTCGGGCGGCGGCTTTTCTTGAGGTCGGCCGCCTGCGCCTCTGCATTACGCACGCGCTCTTCGGCTTCACGGCGCGCCGCCTCTTCGTTGAGCTGCTCCAGAGTGAACAACGGGTCGCCGACCTTGACCTGGCCGCCGCGCTTCACCTGCAGGTTCTGCAGATTGCCCGCAAACGGCGCCGCGACCCGCACGTATTCGCCTTCCGCGTAGCCCTGCAGTCCCGCTTCGACCTTGTTGTCGCAGCCAGCCGTCAGCGCGGTGAGCAACAGCAGCGGGAGATAGTGCAGATTTTTCATTGAATCAGCCCGGGTTTCGAACGCATCGCACTCACTGCCGCGGCCTTGCCCGCCCGCCATCGCCGTCCATCGATTGCCGTCGATGCTATCATTTTCGCATGTCCGACGCCGCCACCGGCAGCCCGCGGCCCCTGGCGCCGCTCTTCGATGCTGCCCGCCTCTATCGGCGGCGCGCTCGACGTTAACGCGGTTCGGTGCGCCGCACCGCGATACGTTTTAGCGCGTCGGTCCGCATGATGAGCGCGCCGGCGCCGAGCAGCACGCCGTCCATCCAGAACGCGGCGCCGATGCCGAACGCACTGCCGAGAGTGCCGAATATCAAGGGCACCAGTACCTCGGTGAATTTCTGCACGCTTTGGCGAAGTCCCATTGCCTCCCCGCTGCGCCCTTCCGGCGCGCGGTTATAAGTAATCACCATCGACAATGGACCGCAGCAGCCCAGCCCCAACCCCAGGACGAAAGAAATACCGGCCAGCATGTACACGCTAGTGACGAACGGAAATACCACGCACGCGACCGCGGCCAGCGCAAGCGATCCGCACAAGACACCCTCTTCGCTGCTGCGCTTGACGAGCGCGGACATTACGAGCCGCGTCAGCAGTACAGCCACTGCGTAAGTGCCCAGTATCATGCCGATTACGGACGCCGACAAGCCGATCGAGTGGCCGTAAATCGGCATGTAAAAATTGTAGAGTTCGCCGCCGGTTTCGATAATACCCGCCGCGATGTACGCGCGCCGCAGAGGCGCGCTGCGAATGAGATCCATCGTGCGCTGGCCGCCGCGCTTCGCGTCTTCGGTTACGCGCGGCAACCGGTGCGCGAAAAAAAGCAGAAACGCCACGGGGCCCACCGGCAACAGCGCGAGCACGAGATAAGTCGACTGGTGCCCGATCGAATCGATCAGGAAACCCGTAAGCGTGGGCCCCAGCAATGCAGTCACTGCGACGCCGAGACTGAACGTCGCGTAGTTACGCGTGCGCTTGTGCCCTTCGCCGAAGGCGCCGATCAGATGCTGCGCGGAAACCGTGTAAAAAATATACAGGGTGCCGATCAGCGTCGCCGATATGAAAAGCGCGGTAAAACCCCGCCAGATGAACGGCAGCACGAGCCCGCAGGCCAACGCCAGCGACCCCATCAGCATCGGCATGCGCGGCCCGAGCCGGTCGGACACGCGCCCGGCATAGAGCGCGAGAAACAGCGAAAAAAAAGAATACAGCGCATACAGGATGCCGATGACCAGCGGCGTGGCGCCGAGGTCTATCGCGTACAGCGAGATCAGCATCTTGCTGCCTTTGTACGCGATATGGTTCAACACCGTCATGGCGACGATGACGTAAAACCCCATGGCTTCCCTGGCGCGGCAGCGCGGCGCGCGGATTGAAAATAAGCTCCGATTGTAATCCATGCGTACGCCACGCCTGCCGCGGCGGGCCCCAGATCAAGTTAGAATCGACGCTCGCGCCCGCAGCTCACTGCGCGCGCGCAACCTGGAGACCCGCGCATGAAAATCGAAACCATAGGTGTGATGAGCCCCGGCGACATGGGCCAGGCCATCGCGCAGCAACTGAAGAACAATGGATTCAAAGTCTGCACCGCGCTCGATAGCCGCAGCGCGCGCAGCAAAACGCTGGCCCGCGAGGCCGGCTTAACCGACGTCGGCTCGATTGCGAAGCTGACCGAGCAATGCGAGGTAATTTTGTCGGTGATGAATCCGGGCGCAGCACCCGCGTTCGCCGGCGAAGTCGCGCAGGCACTGAAAGTCAACAAACGCAGCCCGCTCGTCGTCGACTGCAACGCGATCGCGCCCGTCACGATGCAGGCCATCGCCGCGCAGATTACGGGCGCCGGCGGGCGCTGCGCCGACGGCGGCATCATCGGGCCGCCGCCGCGTGGCGCGGCGAAGACCACGTTATATGTATCGGGCCCCGAGGCGCACGAGCTGGCCCAGATCGCGACGCCGCAAATTGCGATCAGCGTCATGAGCGATCGCGTCGGCGACGCGAGCGCGATCAAGATGTGCTACGCCGCGATGACCAAGGGCGTGCAGGCACTGGGGGTCGAGTTGCTGGTGGCCGCGCGCCGTCTCGGCGTGGACGCCGCGCTCGAAGCCCAGTTCAAGGCGTCGCGCAGCGACGTCTATAACTGGGTGGTAGGCGCGCTGCCGGTAATGCCGCCCAAAGCGTACCGCTGGGTGCCCGAAATGCTCGAGATCGCCAGGACTTTCGAGGCCGCCGGCATGACGCCGCGCATATTTGAAGGCGCGGCCGACATGTATACATTTATCGCGGCCACCCCGCTGGGTAAAGAAACGCCGGAGAACCGCGACAAATCGCGCACCGGTCAGGACGTCGTCAGGCAGCTCGCCGAGGCTCGCGGCAAGTAATCCGGCGCCGCGCGCGGAACGGTCACTGCAAGCGATACATCGAACGGCGGTCGCGCGTGAACGAGATGATGTCCTCCGCGCCGTCGCGCGCGCTGCGCCCCAAGGTCAGCGTGCCTGTCCCGTCGAGCAGCAGTTCCTTGCGCAGCACGTGCACTTCGTCGCCGCTTTCGAGCGACACGAACGTGCCGTTCAGGCTGTGATCCACCAGGTAGAAATGCGTGCGCATCAGACGAATGCTCACATGCTTGCGCGACGCGAGCTTCTCGTGCACGATCAGATCGCAGTCTTCGCCGCGGCCGATCGTAATGTTGGGACGGGCCTGGTCGAGCCGCAGGCTTAAATTGCGGTGCGCGACGATCAGGCTGCCCTGATCGCCGGGAATGATTTTATGCGAGCGCATGTTGACGTCGGTCAAGTTCACGATGTCGTTGTGCCAGACGACCTGGTAGACCGTCGATTCTTCGGTGCTGCCCTTGAGCACCGCCTTGAACACCGGGCGCACGGTGGCGCGCAATTCAGGCGAGAGGTTGCGTTCGGTCGCCTCGGTCGTGAGGATTTGCTCCGCTGCGGCCACCGCCGTCAGATAAGCGGCGGCGTTGACCGTGTCGCCGAACACGTCGTTGTCCTCGATCAGCACCGGTCCGTAATGTAAGCCGATGTGAAGCTGCACGTGGCGCTTACCCGGGCGCTTGGCATCGACCGTCGCCTGCATCTCGCTTGCTGCCATCACCGCATCGTCGGCACGCCCGAATACGCACATAACTTCGTCGCCGATGGTTTTTACGACGCGGCCCCGAAAGCGCTCGACCACGCCGCTGACCAGCGACAGGCAGGCGTTCACGACTACGCGCGCAGCATTGTCGCCTAGTGTGCTGTAGAGCTTGGTACTTTCGCAGATATCAGCGAACAGTATTGCCAGGTTCTGAGTTTGACGCGTCATATGCTATTTGATTGTTCAAACGCCAGCCATTATCCCACACGGCGGCATCCGCCTGATGTGAATTCGTGCCGCGGCCGCCACGGTATGCGACGACACTACTTCAGTGCTTGATGTATCCAGTGCGCGCCCGCGAGCGTTTCGACGTCGCTGCCGAATGCGCCGATCACCTGCAGGCCGACCGGCAGACCGTTCTTGGCCGTCGCGACCGGCAAAGTCACGCACGGCGTGCGCAGCAACGTCCACGTGCGATTGAAAACCGGATCGCCGGTCATCTTGAGCCCCGCGGGTGCCGCGCCGGGAGCACTCGGCGCCAGCAGCACATCGCAATCGGCGAACACGTCGCCCAGTGTGCGCCGGCAGTTGCGCGCGAGCATTTGCGCCGCATCGTAACGTTCGTGGGTGATCGCAAGGCCGGTGTCGAGCAGCGCGCGCAGGTTTTTGCTCAGCAATTCGGCGTGGGCGAGACGTTCGTGCGCGAGCGACTGCACCTCTTCGAAAAACATGATGTCGCACTGCGCCTGCACGAGGTTCGCGTATGTCGGCGGCAGTTTTATTTCGCTGACCTGCGCGCCCGCGGCGCCGAGCTTGCCAGCAGCGGACTCCAGCGCGGCAACGGTTTCGGGCAGCGCGTGCTTCCATTCGTAAGTACGGCAGATGCCGATGCGCAGTTTTCCGGACCACGGCTGTTCGATGATCAGCTGGCGGCGGCCGCTGACTGCCGCCGCCAAATAAGCGGCGTCGGGTACGCTGCGCGCGAGCGTTCCCACCGTGTCGAGCGTATCGGAGAGTGCCTTGACGCCGACGCGGCTGATCAGGCCGAAACTCGGTTTGTAGCCGACCACCCCGCAATAAGACGCCGGCCGGATGATGGAGCCCGCGGTTTGCGTACCGAAGGCCAGCGGCACCATGAAATCGGCGACCGCGGCCGCCGAGCCGGACGACGAACCGCCGGGCGTATGCGCGGGATTGTGCGGGTTGCGCGTCTTGTTCGGATGCATGTTGGCAAATTCGGTGGTCACCGTCTTGCCCAGTACGATGCCGCCGGCGGCGCGCGTCAAGGCCACGCACGGCGCATCCCACGCCGGCCGATGCCCCGCGTATACCGGCGAGCCGTAACCGGTCGGCATGTCGAGGGTGTCGATCAGGTCCTTTACGCCTACGGGCACACCCTGGAGCAGACCACGGCCCGGGTTCGAGTCAGCCGCGCGGGCCTGCGCGAGCGCGGCAGCTTCATCGATATGCTCCCACGCCTGGACTTCGCCGTCGCGCGCGGCGATGCGCTCGAGGCAATCACGCACCAGCGCTTCGGATTTTATTTTGCCGGCGGCGATCTGGCGCGCGGCCTCGACCGCCGACAGCGTATTCAATGCACCCATTACGAACTCCAGTCCTTAATCAGCTCGACGTAAATATCAACGGCCTGCTCGATGCAGTCAACCAGGCAATATTCGTCGGTCTGGTGCGCGAGCTGCGGTTCGCCGGGGCCCAGTACGACCATCGGGACGTCGCGATAGGCGTCCTTCAACACCGCCGCATCGGTGAAATAAGTTGCCGTTTTAGCCTGCGGCCGGATCTTAAGGTGCGGCTGGGTCACGTCGAACACGTGCTGGATCCACGGCTGGGCGGGATCCGAATAAATCGACCCGACGTCTATCGTGGGCGTGATTTCGACCGTCTCTCCGAGCAGGCGCTGCATGCGCGAGCGCAGCAGCGCATGGTCCTGGCCCGGTATCGTGCGGATGTCGACGCCAATCACGGTCGAGTCGGGCACGGAATTGATGTTGAGCCCGCCGTGCACAGTGCCGACATTGAGCGTCGGACTACCCATCAAATCGTGTGCCGGCGTTTCGAAATCGAACTCGCGCAGTTTCTGGATCGCGCCAGCGGCTTTATATATGGCATTGTCGCCGCGCTCCGGCATCGACCCGTGCGCGGTGATGCCGCGCGTCATCACGTCGAGCCACAACGCGCCCTTGTGCCCGACCAGCGGGTAATTTGCGGTCGGCTCGCCGATCACCAGCGCGCCGACTTCGCCCAATAACCCGCCCTGCTTGACGAGATGCGCCGCGCCGCCGCAGCCGCACTCCTCGTCCGCCGTGATCACGAGCGTGACACCCGGGCCCGCCTTGAGCTGCTGCGCCATCTTGAGCGCCGCCACCACGAACGCGGCGACGCCGCTTTTCATGTCGCTCGAGCCGCGCCCGTACAGCTTTCCGCCCTCGAGGCTAGCGCCAAAGGCATCCGCTTTCCACGCGGCCGCGCCCAGCGGGACCGTATCGATGTGCCCGGTAAATCCAAGCGGCCGCTTGTCCGGCCGGCCGCCGAGTTTCGCCACGAGACTCGTGCGAGTCGGTGCGAATTCCGCATAGTCGACGGTGAAACCCGCGCGCAGAAGGATTTCGCCAAGATGCTGCGCGCATGCCTGCTCGGCGCCCGGTGGATTGATCGTGTTGAACTTCAGCAATTCACGCGTGAGCCGCACTGCGTCCGGCATCGCTGCCATGGAACTTCTCCTTAAGCGTTCGGCTTATCGCGCAAGTGGCACGCGACAAAATGTCCGGCTCGCACTTCCTGCATCAACGGCTCCTCGACGCGGCAGCGCTCGAATGCGTACGGGCAGCGCGTATGAAAGCGGCAGCCAGGCGGCGGATTGATCGGGCTGGGCACGTCGCCACCGAGAATGATGCGCTTTTTTCGTGCGCGCGGGTCAGGTGTGGGCACCGCTGACAGCAATGCCTCGGTATACGGGTGCTGCGGATGCGCGAACAGCGAGCGCTTGTCGGTGAGCTCGACAATCTTGCCGAGGTACATGACCGCCACGCGATGGCTGATGTGCTCGACCACCGCGAGATCGTGCGCGACGAACAAGTACGAAAGCTGCATCTCGTTTTGCAGGTCCATCAGCAAATTGATCACCTGCGCCTGTACCGACACGTCGAGCGCCGACACCGGCTCGTCGCACACGATGAGCTTAGGCCGCAGCGCGAGCGCGCGCGCAATGCCAAGACGCTGGCGCTGGCCGCCCGAGAACTCGTATGGGTACTTGATCATTTGATCCTGGCGCAGGCCGACCTTGTCGAAGAGCGACGCAACGCGTTCGCGAATTTCAGCGCGCCCGGCCGCTGCGAAATTGCGAATTGGTTCGCCGACGATATCTTCAGCACGCATGCGCGGATTGAGCGACGAATACGGGTCCTGGAACACCGCCTGCAGCTCGCGCCGGTACGGTCGCATATTGCTCGCCGACAGCTCGTCGATGCGCCGCCCCCGCCAGTCGATCGAGCCGCTGGTGGGCTCGACGAGCTTCAATACTGCCTTACCGGTCGTCGATTTGCCGCAACCGCTTTCGCCGACCAGCCCCAGCGTTTCCCCGCTCGCAATTGAAAAGCTCACGTCGTCGACCGCGTGCACCTGGCCGGTCACGCGCCCGAACACGCCCTTGCGCACCGGAAAGTGCTTCACGAGATTCCTGACCTCCAGCAGCACGTCGCCCGCGGTCATGTGCCGACTCCGCGCAAACGATCGGACTCCCAGCACGCCGCGAAATGGCCCGGGGCCTTTTCCTCGAGCGGCGGATATTCGCGGCGGCAGCGCTCGGTCGCGTAGTCGCAGCGCGGCGCAAACAGGCAACCCCCGATTTCCTCCTTCAACGACGGCACCATGCCGGGAATCTCGGCGAGCCGTAAATGCCCGGCAGCCTGCGCGTGCTCGAGCCGCGGAATCGACTTGAGCAACCCTTCGGTGTACGGATGGCGCGGATGCGCGAACAAATCGTCGACGGCGGCCTCCTCGACTTTGCGCCCCGCGTACATCACGACGACGCGCTGCGCCATTTCCGCGACGACGCCGAGATCATGCGTGATCAGCACGATAGCTGCGCCTGTTTTTTCCTTGAGTCCGCGCATTAAGTCGAGTATCTGCGCCTGTATCGTCACGTCGAGCGCGGTCGTCGGCTCGTCCGCGATCAACAAGCGCGGGTTGCAGGCCAGCGCCATCGCGATCATAACGCGCTGACGCATGCCGCCCGAGAGCTGATGCGGATACTGCTCGATGCGCCGCGCGGCTTCCGGAATGTTGACCAGCGTCAGCATTTCGACCGCGCGCTCCAGCGCCGCTTTGCGCTTCATGCCGCGATGCAATACCAGCGCTTCGGCAATCTGGCGGCCGATGGTCAGTACCGGATTGAGCGACGTCATCGGCTCCTGGAAGATCATCGAGATTTCATTGCCGCGCACCCTGCGCATCTCGTCTTCGGTAAGGCCCAGCAGATCACGTCCCTGAAACATCAGGCGGCCATTGACTATTTTTCCCGGCGGCGCGGCAATCAACCGCAATATCGACAGCGACGTCACGCTTTTGCCGCAGCCCGATTCGCCGACTACCGCGAGCGTTTCGCCCGGATAGACCGTGAACGACACGCCGTCGACCGCGCGCACGATACCGTCGCGCGTGTAGAAATACGTTTTGAGGTCGTCGACTTCGAGTAGAGGGCGGGTCGCGGCGTCCATCACATCCTCCGCGCCAGCCGTGGATCGAGCGCATCCCGCATGCCGTCACCGAGGAGATTCACGGCGAGGACAGTCAGCGACAGAAAAATGCCGGGAAACAGGATCAGGTAGCCCGCGATCTGAAAAAGGCTACGCGCCTCCGCCATGATGTTGCCCCAGCTCGGGATGTTGGGCGGCGTGCCCGCGCCGATGAACGACAGGATCGCCTCCGTGATCATCGCCGATGCGCACACGTAAGTCGCCTGCACCAGCAGTGGCGCCATGGTGTTCGGCAGTATGTGGCGCAGCAGGATGCGCGGCAAGGTCGTGCCCGCAGCGACAGCAGCTTCGACGTACGGCTGTTCGCGCAGCGTCAGCACCAGGCTGCGCACGAGGCGCACCACGCGCGGCACTTCCGCGAGTGTGATCGCTGCAATCACATTTTCGACGCTTGCGCGCGTGAGCGCCATCAAAGCGATTGCCAGCAATACCGGCGGGATCGACATGAGCCCGTCCATGATGCGCATGACGATAGCGTCGAGCCAGCGAACGAATCCCGTGACCAGCCCGATCGCGAGCCCGACCAGCGTGCTCAACAGCGCCACCGCAATGCCCACGGTCAGCGAAACGCGCGCGCCGTACAGCACGCGGCTGTAGACGTCGCGGCCCAGCATGTCGCTGCCGAACCAGAATTCCGCCGACGGCGGTTTGAGGCGGCGAATCGGCGTCACCGCCTGCGGGTCGACGCTGCCGAGCCATGGCGCAAATATCGCGATCAATATCATGAGCAGCAGCACGACCCCACCCGCAATCGCGGTCGGATGGCGGCGAAACGACTCGCGGAAACGCCGCCATGTGGGCGATTCCGATTTCGGCAGTGCGTCGATGGCGATGGTGGTCATCAGTAACGGATGCGCGGATCGAAGTACATATAGCTCATGTCCACCGCGAGATTCACCAAAACGTAAGCCCCGGAAAACAGCAGAATCACGCCCTGGATGATCGGATAGTCGCGGCGCAAAATCGCGTCTACAGTGAGGCGGCCGATGCCGGGGATCGCGAACACGGTTTCAGTGACGATGGCGCCGCCGATCAGAAGCGCGATGCCGATGCCGATGATGGTCACGATCGGCACCGCGGCGTTTTTCAGCGCATGGCCTAGCAACACCGCGCGCGACGACAGACCTTTGGCCTGAGCCGTGCGCACGTAGTCCTGCGCGAGCACGTCAAGCATGGAGGCGCGCGTAATGCGCGCAATCAGCGCAATGTAGACGGTCCCCAAGGCGGTGCTCGGGAGCACAAGGTGGCGAAACCATTGCCACATACCTTCGCGCAACGGCCGGTACCCCTGCACTGGCAGCCAGTCAAGGCTGATCGAGAAAGTCCCGATCAGCACGTACGCGAGCACGAATACGGGCACCGAAAAACCAAGCACCGAAAATGCCATCACCGCGCGGTCGACCCACGTGCCGACCTTCGCCGCCGCAACCACGCCGAGCGGCACGGCAATCGCGACCGATATCAGCAGCGTGCAGAGCGTCAATGCAACGGTCGGCTCGATGCGCTGGCCGATCAGGTGCGTAACGGGCAGATTGGTGAATATCGACGTGCCGAGGTCGCCGTGCAGAAGAGCCCAGACCCAGCCGCCGAAGCGCACGAAGAAAGGTTCGTCGAGGCCGAGCTTGGCTCGGATGCGCCGGATGTCATCGTCAGTCGCGGCGTCGCCCGCGAGAATCGCCGCCGGATCGCCCGGCGTTAGATACAGCAGCGAGAAAACGACGAACGCGACCACCGCCATGACGACTATGGTCGCGCCCAGTCTACGTACTACATAAGCGAACACTTAGCCGGGCCGCATTGTTTGGCTGCGCCGCGGACCGCTATTTCTTTTCAACGTTCCACAGGAGGTTGATGGGCGCAATGATGAGCCCGCTGATGTTGGAGCGATAAGCCGTCGGCAGGATGAAGCGGCCCGTCGGGATGATGGGCACGAATTCGAACGCTGCCTTCTGCACCGCATCCGCCGCCCTCTTCGAGCTCGCCGCGTCCGGCGCGTTGAACCACGCTTCGCGCAATTCTTCCATCTTGGGATCCGTCGGCCAGCCGAACCATGCCTTCTCGCCAGTTCCGCGGATCGGGAAATTCACCGCCGGGTTGACCATGTCGGGACCGACCAGCCAGGTATGGAAAATCGACCAGCCGCCTTTTTCGACCGGCTCCTTGACCGCGCGGCGCGTGATCAGCGTGCCCCAGTCGCCCGCCTGAATCTCGGCGTTCAAGCCGATCTTCTTCAGCATTTCGAGCGTCAACAGCGATTGCGCGTGCACGATTGGCTGATCGGTCGCATCGATGATCACGATCTTCTCGCCTTTATAGCCCGCTTCCTTGACGAGTTGCTTCGCCTTCTCAAGGTCGCGCTTGCCTTTCAGCGGTTCCGCCGACACTTCCGATGAAAGCGGCGTGCCGCACGTGAAATACGAATAGCACGTGTGTCCGTTCTTCGGGTCGCCGGCGATGCCGATCACGTAGTCCTGCTGGTTGACCATGTACAAAAGCGCCTGGCGCATTTTTACGTTGTTGAACGGCGGATGCAGGAAGTTGAAGCGGATCATGCCCATCGACCCCAGCTGATCGATGTTCTTGACGGTGATGTCCTTGTTCCTCGCCAGCACCGGTATCAGGTCGGGCGGCAGTTGCTCCCAGATGTCCGCTTCGCCGGCGTTGAGCGCGGCAGCCGCGGTCGCGGAATCCGGAATGTAAATCCACTCGACGCGATCGACCTTGACGACCTTGCCGCCGGAGGCCCACGACGGCGGCTCTTTGCGCGGCACGTAGTCGGTGTTCTTCACGTAAACGACCTTGCTGCCGGGAACCCATTCTTCCTTGACCATCTTGAACGGGCCCGAGCCGGTCGCGTCTTCGATGTTCTTGAATGCATCGGTCTTCGCCACGCGCTCGGGCATGATGAACGGCACGTTCGACGACGGCTTGGCGAGCGCTTCGAGCGTCAGCGGAAACGGCTTCTTGAGTTTAAGTCTGAAAGTCTTGTCGTTGACCGCAGTCCAGTTCTCGGCAGCTTCGGCGAGCTTCTGGCCGAGCGCATCGCGCTTGGACCAGCGGTCGATAGAGGCAATGCAGTCCGCAGAGCGGACCGGCTGGCCATCGTGAAATTTGAGGCCATCGCGCAAGGTGAACGTATACGTGAGGCCGTCTTTCGACAGGTCGTGCTTGTCGATCATCTGCGGCTTGACCTGGAACTTCTCGTCCATCGCGAACAGCGTGTCGTACACCATGTAGCCATGGTTGCGCGTGATGTAAGCCGTCGTGGCGATCGGATCGAGTATGCGCAAATCCGCCTGCGGTATGAACTTCAGGACTTTTTGCTGCGCCAGCGCGGCGCCCGACAGCAACGCTGCGGCAAGCACGGCTACGGCGACCGGGCCGGTCGAACGAAACAGCTTGTTCATCGAAATCCCCTCTTTCATCAATATATGAAACGGATCCATCGGCGTGAGCAATTTGAATGCCCGCAGTCTTGCCGGACGTGCTTATTGTATTACATGCCTCCGCGCCGCCAGGCAACTATCGGTCGACTGCGCCGGCACGCGCAGGACTGGGGCGTGCTGCGCCGCGATGGTGCGCCACCGCATGACAAATCAGTGGTCAAGCGGATAAATCGGGCGCCGTACCCGCCCGTACTCGAACAGCGAAAAATCCGAGGAACACACGCCGCCACTCGCGCACTCGATGATGGTGCTCGCGAGCGGCGCGAAAACCGGCCGGTAATACATCCGCGACTTGAGTATCAAATAGCGCTCGCGCGTTGGCTGCAGGCCCACGCAGGTAAAAACGCCGAGGTCCCATGGCTCCTGCGTCTGCTCCGTCACGACGATGCGCGCGGCGCCGATATCGAATAAAACCGTGCGCCCCATGTAGCAGCGCGTGCCCGTGTAAATGGGCCCGCTGATCGTGTACTCGCCATTGCCGATCGCGCGAACCTGCCCGGTCAGGCGCAGCGGCGCGCGCGGCGCCTGTGCAATCTTCGGCATCGGCACTTTATTCCCGAGGTCTATCGTGACGGTGGCCCCCTCGCCCGCCGCGATCAGCTGCGCGACTGCCTGCGGATCGCAGATGGGCCCGACCCCGATGTGCGTCATGCCGTGGCGCAAGCACTCGTCCAGCACATCCATCGTATCGCAGGTGCCGCCCGACATGCAGTTGTCGCCATGATCGAGCAGCAGCGTCAGGCCGTGCTTGACGGCGCGCGCCCGCGCGACGGAGTCGCTCAGCGGCGTCTGGCCGAATATAAATTCGCTGCGCCGCGCGGCGAGCATTTCGCTGCAATCGTCGGCCCAGCGCTGCGCCTTGGCCATATCGCCGTCGGCCACGACGACGACACTCATGCCGGCATCTTCGATGTCGGCCAGATAAAAGCCGCCGAAGACGGTGGCGGCAAGCGCGCCGTGTCGCTCGAGCCCCCGCGCGAATTCGACACCATCGCGCATGGCGCCCGGTATTTCGGTGTTCTGGCACAGCGTCTGGGAGAGCACGCCTGGTCGCGCCACCGCGACGACCGGCTGTGTTTTTCCTGCGAGCATGTCGAAGAGCAGCCGCGCCGCGTGCGCGCCGGTGTCGTACATGTCAATGTGCGGATAAGTCTTGAATCCGACCACGATGTCCGCGTGCCCGATCATGCGCGGCGAGATGTTGCCGTGCAAATCGAGCGCCAGCGCCAGCGGCGTGGCCGGCGCGATCGCGCGTATCCGCTCGAGCAAAGCGCCTTCGCCGTCGCCATTGTCTTCGACCACCATCGCGCCGTGCAGGTCGAGCATGATTGCATCGCACCCCGCGGCGATCGCGTCGACGATTGCATCGCACATCACGCGATAGGCGGCCGCCTCGACCGGCCCGCTTGGATTGGCCATTGCAAACAGCGGCGTAACGATCTCGCAGCCCTTGCGCTCCGCCATATCTATATAGGCGCCCATTGCGGTGGCCGACCCGCGCGCCGCCGTATAAGCATCGGCGCCGAACGCCGGTCCATGCGGATCGCCGGCGCCAAATGCGGCGAGCGGCGTCGGCAACGGAGAAAATGTATTGGTTTCGTGGTTCAAACGCGCGATCACGACTTTCATGGCAGCGATTCTAGCGCGAACGACCGGTTCCGACCCTGCATTGCCAGCCGAATCGCGGCCATGCTCTAATCGGGGAGAAATTTAATTTCGTCGTTCCCGCGCAGGCGGGAACCCAGGATATTAAAATGCGTCTGGATGCCCGCCTTCGCGGGTGTGACGATCAGTTAGAGGCTCGCTCACGTTGCCTGACATCACTTCACGCACCATCGTCCATAGTACGTGCCCTCACGACTGCCCGAGCACGTGCGCGCTCGAAGTCGAGAAACTCGACAGCCATCACATCGGCCGCATTCGTGGCGCAAGCGCCAACTCTTACACGTCCGGCGTAGTCTGCGAGAAAGTCTCGCGCTATGCCGAGCGCGTGCATCATGCCGACCGCCTCAGCCAGCCATTAAAGCGCACCGGCGCCAAAGGCAGCGGCGAATTCGCGCCGCTCTCGTGGGAGTCGGCGCTCGACGAAGTGGCCGAACAGTTCATGCGCGCGGCCCAGCGCCTCGGCGCAACCTCGGTGTGGCCGCTGTATTACGCAGGGACCATGGGCCTCGTGCAGCGCGACGGCATCGAGCGCCTGCGCCACGTCATGCGCTATTCGCGTCAGCACTCGACCATCTGCACCGCACTCGTCGATGCCGGCTGGATGGCCGGCGTCGGCGCCAAGATGGGCCCCGATCCGCGCGAGATGGCCGACGCGGACCTGATCATCGTGTGGGGCAGCAATCCGGCGTCGACCCAGGTCAACGTCATGACGCATATCGCGAAAGCGCGACGCGAGCGCAATGCGCAACTCATCGTCGTCGATCCTTATCGCACACCGACGGCGAAAGTCGCCGATAGCCACCTGATGTTAAAGCCGGGCACGGACGGAGCGCTCGCGTGCGCGATCATGCACGTCATGTTCCGCGACGGCCATGCGGACCGCGAGTACATGCGCACGCATGCCGACGTCCCCGCCGAACTCGAAGCTCATCTCGCCTCGCGCACGCCACAATGGGCCGCCGGCATCACCGGTCTGCCGGTCGCAGAAATCGAACGCGTCGCCAGTCTGTACGGCACGACCAAGCGTGCGTTCATCCGTGTGGGCTACGGGTTCTCGCGCCAGCGCAACGGCGCGGCGAGCGTGCACGCGGTGTCCTGCCTCGCCACCGTCGGCGGCAAATGGCCGCACCGCGGCGGCGGCACGTTCTACAGCAACGGCGACATCTACAAGATCAAAGACGCGCTGATCAAAGGCACCGACCACCTCGACCCGGCAATCCGCGCGCTCGACATTTCACGCGTGGGCCCGGTCCTCACCGGCGACCGGAGCGACCTTGGCGACGGCCCGCCAGTCGCCGCCATGCTGATCCAGAACATGAACCCGGCGCTCGTGTGCCCGGATTCGCACGCGGTGCGCGCGGGCTTCATGCGCGACGACCTGTTCGTCTGCGTGCACGAACAGTTCATGACCGATACCGCCAGGCTGGCGGACATCGTGCTGCCGGCGACGACATTTCTCGAACACGACGACATGTACCGCGCTGGCGGTCATTCGTTCTTCCAGGTCACGCGCAAAGTCATCGAGCCTTATGCCCAGGCGCGCGAAAATCACTATGTAATATGCGAACTCGCGAAACGGCTCGGCGCGAAGCATCGCGGCTTCGACCTGACGGCGTGGGAACTAATCGACGAATCGCTGAAACTCTCCGGCTATCCGGATGCCGCGACCTTGCACCGCGATCACTGGATCGACCGCCAGCCCGATTTCGATACGGCGCACTTCATCAACGGCTTCCCGACGCCCGATGGCAAGTTCCGCTTCAGGCCCGACTGGGTGGCGCGCGGAAAATACCACGCCAAAATGCCCGTACTGCCCGATTACATGGGCAGCGAAGAGCGCGCCGACGCCACGCATCCGTTCCGCCTGGTTACCGCACCTGCGCGCAGTTATTTGAACAGCACGTTTACCGAAACCCCAACTTCACGCAAACGCGAGGCCCGGCCCACGGTGCTGATCCATCCTGAAGATTGCGCGCAGCTGGAAATTGAAACCGGCGAGCGCGTCGAAATCGGCAACGCACGCGGTGCGATTACGCTGCATGCGAAGTCATTCGACGGCGTCCAACGCGGCGTCATCGTCGTCGAGTCGATCTGGCCCAACTCCGCGTTCGAAGGCGGCATCGGCATCAACTCGCTCGTCGGCGCCGACCCCGGCGCGCCGAACGGGGGTGCTGCGTTTCACGACAGCGCGGTGTGGGTGAGGCGTTTGGCGTAACCCTGCGCGTATCGCGTTGACGCGAACACTGCGGGATTGCGTCGCTACGTCATTGCATTGCGCGCGAACCGCGCTTCACGCATCCAGCAACGGCAACCCGGGCAACAGCTTCTCCAGCGTGATCGGAAAGTCCCGCACCCGCACGCCGGTGGCATTGAACACGGCGTTCGCCACCGCCGCATTGGCGCCGCAATTGCCCAGTTCACCAACGCCCTTGGCGCCAAGCACGTTGGCCTTGTCGTCGAAGTTCTCGAGCAGCACGGCATCGATTGCGGGGATGTCCGCATGTACTGGAACAAGATATCCCGCCAGATCATGATTAAGGAATGCGCCACTACCCGGCTCCACCAGTGCTTCCTCGTGCAGCACCGAGCTCACACCGAAGGTCATGCCGCCAATGAGCTGAGAGCGCGCCGTCTTCGCGTTGAAGATACGCCCTGCCGCAAAGACGCCGAGCATCCGCCGGAGCCGGACTTCAGCGGTATCCGCATCGACTCCGACCTCGGCGAAATGAGCGCCGTAGGCGTGGATCGAATATTTCTTGTAGTTCGGATCTTTCCACATCGCGGCGATCGCGCCCTCCGCTTCCATGCCCTCGGCGGGAACGCTACCCTTCTTCAGCTTCTCGCGTAACGCCATGCACGCGTTGTAGACGGCGGTGCACGTATTGGTCGCGCCGAACGATCCGCCAGAGCCTGCGCCGGGTGGATAGTCGGAAGACCCGATCTCGACTTTGACGCGCTCAAGCGGAATGCCGAGTGTCTCGGCCGCAACCTGGGCGACGATCGTGTACGTGCCGGTGCCGATGTCCGTG
>Ga0207682_10000612_pt1 | contig 16611 bp, 14 predicted proteins | sample KBSM63metaG_FD_184332 | JGI IMG/M metagenome (GOLD analysis project Ga0207682, IMG submission 184332) | Miscanthus rhizosphere microbial communities from Kellogg Biological Station, Michigan, USA - KBS M6-3 metaG (SPAdes) (version 2) | ecosystem: Host-associated > Plants > Roots > Rhizosphere >... | reverse complement strand
CCTGAAACGAGCTGCCGCACGTGGTGCAGTTGGTTGAGGGGGTGCTTTGCGCGAGCGATGAGGGACCATCAGTGACCAGTCGATCGAATTGCAACGCCTGCTCTGCGGGCGGTTTCTCTTCGTCGGACATGTCATCTCCTGAAGTCGCGCACATGCTATACCGGCCACTTGCGGAATGGGTGAGCTCTGCGCAATATTCCTCGTGCCTCGCGCGCCGCTGTGGCGTAATCTAACGCCGCCTTACGCGACCTCCCGGATTGGCAACGACGAACCTGAAGGAGGATCGGTCGATGCGCCCTACCCTGCGTTCTTTGATCGTCATAGCCGGCTCTCTCGTGGTTCTGACGATAGCTTCGCCCGCGGCCGCTGACGACGGCCCAACTCTCTACAAGCAACTCTGCGCCACGTGTCACGATACCGGGGTCGGTCGCGCGCCGGCCAAAGACGTGCTGCAGGCGATGACTCCGGAGCGCGTGCTCACGGCGATGGAGAGCGGCGCGATGCTCTCAATGGCTGCCGGCCGAACTGGTGTCGAGCGCCGCGCGATCGCCGAGTTCGTCACCGGCAAGACGTTCTCCGAAGCCTTCAGCACCACGCCATCGCCGCAGGCGATGTGCAAAGCCAGCGCCGGTGAGTTCGCGAACCCGCTGACCGGGCCGGCGTGGAACGGATGGGGCGCGAACACGCAGAACACGCGCTACCAGAACGACAAAACGGCGGGTCTGACCGCTGGCGATGTGCCCAATCTGAAACTCAAATGGGCGTTCGGGTTCCCCGGTGAGTTGAGCGCCGACGCTCAGCCATCCATCGCCGGAGGTCGAGTGTTCGTTGGCACCCAGAGCGGCACCGTGTATGCCCTCAGCGCGGCCACCGGCTGCGTCCACTGGGCGTTTCATGCCGAGTCTGCCGTTCGCGCCGCGATCACGATCGCACGCCTCGATCAGCGCTACGTCGCGTTTGTCGGCGACCGGGCGGCGAACGTGTACGCCCTCGACGCCGCAACTGGCGCAATGATCTGGAAGTCTCACGTCGACGATCACCCCTTTGCCCGCGTCACGGCTTCGCCGACGTTTCACAACGGCCGTCTGTACGTCGGCGTCGCCTCGGGTGAAGAGACCGCCGGCGCCGTCGCCGAATACGAGTGCTGCACGTTCCGTGGCAGCCTCGTCGCCCTCGATGCCGCGAACGGATCTCGCGTGTGGAAGACCTACACGATGGACGAACCGCAACGCCGGGGCAAGAACCGGATCGGCACGCAGCAATGGGGACCGTCGGGTGCGCCGATCTGGTCCAGCCCGGCGATCGACACCCAGAAGAACGCGGTCTACGTGACGACCGGCAACAACTACAGCGGCCCCGCCAACGATCGCAGTGATGCGTTCATGGCGTTCGATCTCGCGACGGGGAAGATGTTGTGGTTCCGCCAGATGACGGCGTCAGACGATTGGAACACGGCCTGCCGCCTCACGGATCAGACCAACTGCACGAACAAGGACGCTCCGGACCATGACTTCGCGTCCCCGCCGATCCTGGTTTCCCTGCCCAATGGCCGCCGTGCCATTGTCGCGGGCCAGAAGTCGGGCGTCGTTCACGCCCTTGATCCGGATCAAGAAGGAAAGATCCTCTGGCAGGACCGAGTCGGCAAGGGCGGCATCAACGGCGGCGTGCAGTGGGGCTCGGCAGCCGACGGCTCCAACGTGTACGTCGCGCTGTCCGATTTGGGCCGGATCGCGGTGCCCAACAGCCAGGCGACCGTGCCGGATCCGGAAGAGGGCGGCGGCATGTTCGCGATCCGGCTCGACACCGGCCAGCGCGTCTGGGAAACGCCTCCGCCACGCGCGTGCCGTACGCGCGATCGGTGCAGTCCCGCGCAGTCGGCCGCTGTCAGCGCCATTCCCGGTGTCGTGTTCTCCGGCGCCATCGATGGCCACCTGCGCGCCTATTCGACGGGCAATGGCTCGATTGTGTGGGACGTCGACACGGCGCAGACATACAAAACCGTTAACGGCGTTCCCGGAAAAGGTGGATCGTTGAACGTCGCGGGACCCGCGATCAGCGACGGCACTGTTATCATCAACTCGGGTTACGTCCAGAACGGCATGCCGGGCAACGTCCTGCTGGCCTATACGGTGGACGGAAAATAAGGGATAAAGGCGGTCGGCGGCCCGACTAAAGGGTCGCCGCACCGTCATCAGTTCCACGGAACTCGGCCCGGATGCGACCTCGGAACACATTGAGCATCAGCAGTAGCCATGGCCCGGCTCTTGCTGGTGCTCCGTACGGCGCGGCAGACTTTAATCGCAAGATGCGCTGAAAGTTCAAGGAGTCTCAATGGTGAAAACTGTCCTGGTCGGTCTCGTCACCCTCACCTTGATTGGTCCGGCGTACGCGGCGGCGCCAGACAAGGCTCCTGAGAGCACAATCGTTGGGACCTACGCCTGCGAGGGCACCAATCCTGACGGCGGGACCTACTCGGGCATCGTTCAGATCATCAAACACCACGATGCGTACCTCGTGAGATGGACCATGCCGGACGACACGCAGGTCGTCGGGATCGGCATCCTCAGCGGTGGCATGTTGTCGGTGAGCTATTTCGGCGGCACTCCTTCGCTCGTCGTCTACTCGATTGACAGCGGAAAGTTGCACGGCACCTGGACGGCAGTTGGCGCCGAGGGTGAACTGTTCACTGAAACTCTGACAAAGATGCCGGACGGAGTGGCGCCCAAGCCACCTAAGCCGGCAAAGCGGGATTCGCCACCACGACCACGAATCACTGTCTGACGACGAGGCGCACGCAGACGTGCGGCGCACGCAGACCGTGCGGCGGGCGGACCGGCGGGCGCCCGGCGCGCCGGATCGCGGAAAAACTGACTGACGGGCGACTTCTGGTCTGTAGCGGACAGAAATCTAACGCACTCGCCGGAATTTTTGGACACGCTGACCCGTGTTGACTTCAGTCGTGTAGACGTTCCCCTGCGCGTCCACGGCGACGTTGTGCACGACATGAAATTGACCGGCAAAGCGGCCCGGACGTCCGACGCGGCCGAGGATCGCGTTGGTCGCGTTGGTCGCGCGGTCCACAATGCGCATCTCGTTGTTGACGCCGTCGACCATGAACAGCGCCGACTGCTCACGATCCGGTGAAAACGCCAGTTCCGACACCGACTTGATCGAACACGATCACCGGCGGCGCCGCACGGCAACACTTGCTCCACGGCGGGTTCTGCTGCGCCCCAAGTTCGCGATCGCTCAGCGATCGCGGCCGCTGCACGATCCAGACGTGACCGCGCTTGTCGACCGCGACACCCGAGACCTGACCGAGAATCCAGTTGTTGGGAAGCGGCTTGGGCCAGAACGGTCGACCTGAAGCTCCGGCGCTGGCGCCGCTTTTCGAGGCCCAGGGCTTTGCGCCGTGATTGCGGACGCGCCCGCAACCAGGCACGCCACCACTATCGATCGCGCTGCTTTCATGCCTGTCATGGCGTCACCTGATCGCAACAGGCGCGACCGTCGATCCGGTGCCGCCCTGAATCTTCAGTGGCTCGACGACGAGCGCAAACTCGTGAGCCTGCCGCGCCGCCAGCTCGTCGAGGCGCAGATTCTCGAGCAGGTGAATGCCGTTGACGACGAGAAAGATCTGATGCACGGGACCGGCCAGTTGCGGATCGGGGTTGGGCGTGACCTCGACGGCGCCGTTATCAGAGCCCACGAGCATCGGGTCCTGTTTCGCGAGCCATTCCGCGGCGGCGGTGCCGAGTCCCGGGCTCGTGCGCTGATAGCGCGCGTTGTCCTTGCCCCAGAGCGTGCCCCATCCCGTGTGAATGAGGACCGCATCCCCCGGCTGCAGCGCGAGCTTCTGCGCGGACAATGCCTGCTGCAGATCCTGCGGCGTGATCTCGTACGTGTCCGGGAGTACCGATGTCTTCTTCAGCGCTGCGACGTCGATGAGAACGCCGCGCGTCATGAGTGTGCCCACCTGCTGAACACCGAGCTTGGTGAAGCCTGTGCGGCTCGCGACGTCATCGAGCTTGAAGCAGTTGTACATGCTGGAGTTGATCATCTGGTGACTGAACGTGTCGAACTGCGTTCCGACCTGTCCGATCTCGGACACGACCAACTCTTCGTTCGAGCCGCGATGATTGGTGCCGGGATCCTGGCGACTGCGCTTGGTGATGATCTCGAATCGCCGCCCTGCGGAAAGCGGAATGCCTTCGGCCAGCACGCGCCCCAGCTCGAAGACTTCGCCGGTCTTGATGAGACGAGCCGCGCGAAGGACGGTCTCGGGCTTCATGTGGTTGCCCGAACCGCGCTCGTCTGCCGCACCCCACTTGGATGGACAGCGCTGATTGTCGGCAGGTGGTCGCCACGACTGCGCAGCGGCGTGACTTGTGAAGACGAGCACTGCGAGTGCGAACAACGATGGCGTGCGCATTCGATCTCTCCCGTTTCATGAAATCGTCAACTCCCAACACCCAATTCCCAACCCCCAAGGAAACGAGCTGTTTGGGAGTTGGAAGTTGGGCGTTGACGCGCGATCAGACGCGCCGTTCGCGTCATCTAAAGCGGGTCTCTGGCGTCTCTACTGCGTGCTCGACGTCTTCACCGCATCGTTGCGAACGGGTCCCTTGACCGTGCGATGCGACAGCATCTGCCATTGTCCATTGCGCTTCGCATACAGCCGTTCGAACCAGACGTGCATGTGATTGGCCTGGCCATTCGATTGGGGAAGGTAGAAGTAGCGGCCCAGGGTGATCGCAATATCGCCGTGCAACTCGACCTGCACGTGATCGAGCTCGCGATAGATGTACGGCGACGGCTGCCGCTTCACATATTCAATCCAGCTCGCCTTGGTGTCCACCTTGAGTGGTGCTCCGCCATCGACCCACCCATCGCCATGCGTGAAGAGAAACGTCGGCGCCAGCGCTTTCTCGAGAAACGCCGTGTCACCGCGCACGACGGCCGCCTCTGTCGCTTTCTCGAAAGCGATCACTTCGGCGATCGCCGCGCTCTCCGCGCTGCCAGGTGCGGGCGTCCCCGGAGGCACCAGGCTCGGAGGCGCACTCGTCTTCGGCCGCCAGGCAGGATCGTTGGCTGATTGTGCCGTCAACGCCACTATCAGCACTGCAATCAGAGCGAAGGACATCAGGAAGGCGCGCATGATCAAGCTCCTTGCTAAGAGCGAGCAACAGTCTCGCCCGCCATTCGATAGGCGTCGAAGATCAACGACACGGCACGAGCGCAGTCGCGGGCGGTCGCCGGTGGCGGCTCCCCCCGACCGATCCGATTCAGACATTCATTCACGACTCTGGGCCAGCCGCTCAGATAGCCGTCCGGCGCCCGTTTTGTCTCGTCGCGCCCGGGTCCGACGATTTGAACGCCTTCGCCGCCGGTGGTCGTGGCCTTCAGGAACACTTTCTCTGCCGACAGCTTCCGCTCTTGATCGCCGGCGGTGCCGGGAAATGTGTAGCTGGCTTCGTTCAGGAACACCGTGCCACCCGGCGTGCGCAATGTGACGTGCGCGTAATCCTCGATCTCCCGTTTGTGAATCGCGTGACTCGTCACCGCAGAGACGACGCTCGGTTCTTCCGACGTGATGTAGCGGAACAGGTCGATGCCATGGATCCCCAGGTTGATCAGCGCGCCGCCGCCGGCATCGGCTTTCGAGAGCATCCATGGGCTACCGAGGTCCAGGTATCGCTGAACTCCAGGCTGGTTGAACCGGAAGAGCATGTGCGAGATGGTCCCCAGCTCGCCTCGCTGCCTCATCTCGACCGCGGTCTCGGCAAACAGGCTGTAGCGAAACGGCATCGGCACGGCGGCCCATGCGTGCTTCGATTCCGCCAGATCCGCGAGCTCGTTGACGGTCTTGTCGTCGATGCCCCACGGCTTCTCCATCAGAAACGGGATGCCGGTGTCGACGAGGAATCGAAACTCCGCGGGCATCGCCACGTGCCGCCCCAGCGCGACGACGAACTCGGGCTTCGTCTTTTCGATCATCAGGCGATAGTCGGTGTATGGCGTGCTGTTGTATTGACCGGCCCACTTCGCGGCGATCGCGGCATCAGGCGCGTGCACACCCGGGATGTCGACATGCTCACTTTGGAGAATCCGAAGGTAGTTCGGCGTGGAAGTCGCGTGATAGTGATCGACGCCGATGACGGCAACACGCTGGGGACGCCGGCCGCTGGTCTTGCCGGTACCCTGCGCCACCACGTGAGGCGCGACCTGCTCCGCGATGGTCGCTGCGGCCAATCCGCTGGCCGCGAGTCTCGCAGCCTGATGGAGAAAGCCGCGACGCGTGAGATCGCCGGACTCAGGCGTGACACCCATCGTTCACGCTCCCTTCCGGCGGGCCAATTGTGCCTGGGTGCAGGTGGACATCACACTCACGAACCGCTGGTACGAGTCGCTGCCGACGACGAACGGATTCGCATCACCGGGTTTGCGCGACTTCAGTCGATCCAGCTTGCCGAGGAAGCCGTCGTACATCGGATGGTTTTGAATCTCGACGTCGACTTTCATCTTCCGCGTCACATCGGCCCAGTGATCGACTGACGCGATGTATTGCCGAAGGCCATCGTCAGAGATGCGGCCAGGCGTCAGGATGCTTCCGCCAAAGAGTCCGGCGATGCGTGTCGCTCGTCCATCCTTCACCGGAAAGATGACTCCCATCGACCCCGGCGTATGACCCGGGATCATCACCGGCGTGAATGCGACATCGCCAACCGTAATCGCTTGTCCTTCAATCGCAATGACGTCTCTCTTCGGCGGCTGCACGGTGGCGGCGCCGCGGCCGGCGGCTGGCGGAGTCTCCACGAGATCCCAATCAGGCCCTGCCATGGCCACGCGTGCACCGCGCTGCTGGAAGTACGCGGCGCCACCGAAGTGGTCGCCGTGACCGTGTCCGACGATGACGTACTTCACTTGCGCTGGGTCGAGGCCCAGCGTCTTCATGCCCGGGAGCAGCACCGACTCGAGTTGGTCTCCATATCCCGAGTCGAGCAGCACCGTCCCCGCGGACGTCGTGACGACCCACACCGCCGTGCTGGTCCGGCCGATAACGTACAGGTTGTCGAAGACCTTCGTTGGCGTGATGACCGGGTCGGTCGGGCTGTTCGCACGACCCGCATTGAGGGCGCAGATGAAGTCGAACGCTTCGCTCCACTCGGTGCCCGCTTTCTTTTTCGCACTATCGAGAAGTTGGCGAACCTCGGCAGAATCAGGTTTGGCTGTCTCCTGGGCGTCGATGGTCCGGCTGAAGCCGGGCACGACGATGCTCAGCGCAAAGACGAGCAAAGATGCGGGGATCACAGCGATTTTGACCATGTATCACGTCTCCTGCTGATGCGCGGCGTCAATCCTACTCTCGAAGCCGTCTTCCTCGTTACCCAGAAGACGCGTCTTCCCCGTTACCCAGAAGACGGTATTTGACATAGCCGCGTTTTCCTTCAGACTTTGATGTGGCCTGAGAGGGCCGCTCGAGCCGTGATGCTGACATCCAGGGCGGCGTGGTTGTTCGTGTGTGGCGCGGTCGTCGCCACCTCCACCTATCTGACTGTCCACTCCAGCGCGGCACCGTTGTCGCAGGCCGAAGCCGCCGCAACCGAGTCGGTCCGTCCAGTCATCGATCGCTACTGCATCACCTGCCACAACCAGAGGCTCAAGACGGCCGGCCTCGTCCTCGAGGGGTTCGACCTCACGCGCGTGGGGCGTGAAGCGGACACCTGGGAGAAGGTCGCGCGCAAGCTGCGCACGCGCGAGATGCCGCCGCCGGGACTGCCCAGGCCCGATCCCGATTCGTACGAGCGCGCGACGGCGGCACTCGAAGGCGCTCTCGACCAGGCGGCGTCGGCTCATCCCAGCCCCGGTCGCGTCATCGTGCATCGGATGAACCGTACGGAATACGTGAACGCGGTTCGCGATCTTCTCGAGCTCGACGTCGATGGTCGATCGCTGTTGCCGGCCGACGAACCGGACCAGCAGGGATTCGACAACGTGGCGGGTGTCCTGTCCGTCTCGCCGCGTCTCCTGGAGAACTACCTTTCAGCCGCGAGCGTCGTGAGTCGGCTTGCCGTGGGCGATCGTTCGCTCGGCACGGCTGAGAACACGTTCAAGGTTCCAACGGCGCTGGTACAGGAGGACCGCACGAACGACGATCTTCCGTTCGGATCGCGCGGCGGAATCTCGATTCCATACCAGTTCCCGCTCGACGGCGAGTACCGCATCAAGGTCCTCCTCAAGCGACAGCTCTATCTGTATCTGATCGGCATGGGTGAGCGGCATCAGATCGACATCCGCCTCGACGGAACGTTGATCAAACGCTTCACGATTGGTGGAGAGGGCACAGGGCGGACGGCGCCTGAAAGCTTTGCCGGCAACACGCAGGGCGATCCGGAGTGGGAAGTCTACATGCACACGGCGGACGACGGCCTGGTGGTGACCGTACCGGTGACCGCGGGCTCGCACGACATTGGCGTGTCGTTCGTCAGACGGCATTGGGAGCCGGAGGGCATCCTGCAGCCTCCGCAGCGCGGGTTCGCGCGTACGACCAACGAGCTCTATTACGGCGATCCCGCTGTCGACATCGTGTCGATTGCCGGACCGTACTCGCCGCGTCAGGCGGACGACACACCCAGCCGCCGCGCCGTGTTTATCTGTCGTCCACCCGGGGCGAGTGGAGATGAACAGTGCGCGCGCACGATTCTCGAGCGGCTGGCGCGCCGCGCGTACCGTCGTCCTGTCACCGAGCAGGACATGGAGACACTCCTCGCCTTCTACCGTGCCGGGCAGGCGGAGGAAGGCTTCGATGCCGGCATCCAGCGAGGGCTGCGGCGCATGCTCGCCTCGCCCAGCTTCGTGTTCCGCATCGAGCGCGAGCCCGCGGACATGCCGCCCGGGTCGGCGTATCGCCTCAACGACATCGATCTCGCATCGCGGCTCTCGTTCTTCCTGTGGAGCAGTATCCCCGACGACGAACTGCTCGACGCGGCCACGCGTGGAACGCTCAGCAATCCGGCAGGACTCGAACAGCAGGTACGCCGGATGCTCGCCGACGGGCGATCGAAGGCGCTCGTCGACAACTTCGTCAGCCAGTGGCTCACATTGAACAAGCTCGCCGGCGTCGTACCCGATGTCGACGCGTACCCGGAATTCGACGAGAACCTGCGCGAGGCATTCAGGCAGGAAACGCGTCTCTTCGTCGAGGCGCAACTGCGTGAGGATCGCGGCGTGAATGAGCTATTGACGGCCAACTACACCTACGTCAACGAGCGGCTCGCGCGCCACTATCAGATTCCCAATGTCTACGGCAGTCACTTCCGGCGCGTGACATTCGCTGATGGGAAGCGTGGCGGCCTGCTCGGGCAGGGCAGCATCCTCACGGTGACTTCATATCCCAATCGCACATCGCCGGTTCTGCGTGGCCGATGGCTCCTCGACAACATCCTTGGCGCGCCACCTCCACCGCCGCCGCCCGATGTGCCTGCCCTGCAGGAAAACACCGGCGGCCGGCCGCGTTCGATCCGCCAGCAGATGGAGGCGCACCGGAAGAACCCATCGTGCGCCGTGTGTCACGTCCGCATGGATCCGCTGGGCTTCTCGCTCGAGAACTTCGACGCCCTCGGCAAATGGCGCACATCGATCGATGCCATGCCAATCGATACGTCGGCGGCGCTGCCGGACGGGACGAAATTCGACGGGATGGCAGGTCTGCGACAACTGCTGGCGGGGCATCAGGAAGATTTCGCGCGCACCTTCACGCAGAAATTATTGGGTTATGCATTGGGACGGAGCATCGAGGCCTCGGATTTCCCGGCAATCCGGCAGATCACCCGAAACGCTGCCGCTGGCGGATATCGCTGGTCATCGCTCATGATGGGCGTCGTCAAAAGCGCACCGTTCACGATGAGCACGACGCGCGGGTCTCAGGAGACGGCGCCGTCGACTACGGCACCTTAGGAGCACGGCATGTTCATCACCAGGAAAGCTATTCCGCGGCGCGCGATGTTGCAAGGTCTGGGCGCATCGCTTGCGTTGCCTCTCCTCGATGCGATGGTGCCGTCGCTCACGGCTTTGCAGAAGACGGCCGCGAAACCCATCACGAGGTTCGGCGTGATGTACGTGCCGAACGGCATGGTCATGAACCAGTGGACGCCGGCCGCCGAAGGCACAGCATTCGAGCTGCCATCAACGCTCGCTCCGCTCGCGCCGTTTCGCCAGGATCTCATCGTCCTGAGCAATCTGGCGTGCGTGCCGTCGCCGGGCCGCCCTGGCGGCGCGCACGCGAAGGCGAGCACGCGCTTCCTGACGGACATCTCGCCGCCGACGAGCGAGACGTGGCTCGACGCCGGCATCTCCATGGATCAAATCGCCGCGAGGGAGATGGGCGCATCGACGCAGCTGGCCTCTCTTGAATTGGCGGTTGAGTCTGGTGAGACCGCGGGCGCATGCGACGTCGGTTTTGCCTGCGCGTACACCAACACGATTTCGTGGCTCGGCCCCGCCACGCCGCTGCCGACCGAGAACAATCCGCGGACAGTGTTCGAGCGCCTGTTCGGTGATAGCGGCAGCACTGACGCACGAACCAGGCTCGCGCGAATTCGTCAGGACCGCAGCGTCCTCGACTCGGTCCGCGACGAGGTGGCGCACCTGCAGGGTGCGCTCGGCGCCAGCGATCGCACCAAGTTGGTCGAATATCTCGAGGCAATTCGCGACGTCGAACGCCGGATTCAGAAAGCCGAGGAACAGAGCGACAAGGAGCTCCCCGTCGTCGAGCACCCGGCCGGTATCCCCTCGAGCTACGACGATCACGTCAAGCTGATGTGCGATCTGCAAGTGCTGGCGTATCAAGTCGACCTCACGCGGATCGTCACGTTCATGCTCGGCAGGGAATTCAGCGGCGTCACCTATCCGCAGATCGGCGTTCCCGACGCGCATCACCCGATCACCCACCACCAGCAGGAGGTGGAGAAAATCGCGAAGGTCGTGAAGATCAATCACTACCACGTCACGCAGCTCGCCTACCTCCTGGAGAAACTGCAGTCGACACCCGACGGTGACGGTTCACTTCTCGATCACACGATCATGATGTATGGCACCGGGATGGGAGACTGCAACGCGCACGACCCGCGCAACATCCCGGTGCTGCTCGCCGGCGGTCGCTCCGCACAGCTCAAAGGTGGACGTCACCTGCGATACCCGAAAGAGACGCCGCTCGCAAATCTCCATCTGACGCTGCTCGACAAGCTTGGCGTTCACCTGGATCGCATCGGAGACAGCACGGGGCGGCTCGACGACAAAGCGTTGGCCGGGATTTGAGGACCCGCCGGTGACCGTGATTGCACGTGAACCAGTTGGAATTTTCTCGGCGCCTCGGAGCCTCGGTGTGTCGTTATCGGCGTTGATCGTGGTACTCGCAATGGCCGTGACGGTTACAGCGGCAGGTGACCTCCGCCTGATCGAAGCCGTAAAAACGCGCAACGCCGAGACCGTTCGCTCACTTCTCGAACAGCGAGTCGACGTCAATGCGCGCCAGGGCGACGGCGCCACGGCGCTGCACTGGGCCGTGCATCTCGACGATGGGAATGTCATTGATTTGCTTCTGCGGGCGGGAGCGAACGCAGACGCTTCGGACGACACCGGGGTCACACCTTTATATCTCGCATGTCTGAATCGACAGGCGGCGCTGGTCGAGCGGCTTCTGCAGGCGCAGGCCAACCCGAACGCTGCGACCGTCAGTGGCGAGACCGTTCTCATGACATGCGCGCGCACGGGCGAGGCGGCTGGTGTGCGTGCGCTGCTGACTCGCGGCGCCAAAGTCAACGCGACCGAGCCGGGGCACGATCAGACGGCCTTGATGTGGGCCGCCGCGCAGGCGCACGCGGAGGCGGTCGATGCGCTGCTCCGCGGCGGCGCCGAGGTGCGTGCGCGCTCGCGACGATACAGCCAGACGGTCACGAGCGAAGTCACCCAGCGCGCCGGCCGCGAAGAGTTGAACTACACGGTGCCGCGCGGCGACAGCACGGCGCTCCTCTTCGCCGCGCGTTCCGGTGATGCGGAGTCGGCGCGGCTCCTCATCGCCGCGGGTGCTGACGTCAACGATGCGCTCCCCGATGGCGCCAGCGCGCTGGTCGTCGCGGCGCACAGCGGCAACCGCCCAGTCGCGGCGCTGCTGCTCGACAAGGGGGCCGACCCGAATGCTGCGGACATCGGTTACACCGCGCTGCACGCCGCTGTCCTGCGCAGCGACCTCGAGCTCGTGAAGTCACTGCTGGCACACAAGGCCAACCCGAACACGCAGATCACCAAGGGCACGCCAGTCAGACGCAACAGCCAGGACTTCGAACTACCGAAGACACTGATCGGCGCGACGCCGTATCTGCTGGCCGCCAAGTTTCTCGAAGCCGACATCATGCGCGCGCTCGCCGCGGGCGGTGCCGACACACGACTGCCGATGAAAGACGGCGCGACGCCATTGATGGCGGCAGCCGGCATGGGCATCGCCGCGCCGGCACAAGACGAGAAGCGCGGCACCGATCGCCGCGGATTGGCCATTCTCGACGGCGGGAAGGCCGAGCCAGACAGCCAGGTGCTGGGCGCCGTATCAGCGGCATTGACGCTCGGCAGCGATGTCAACGCGGTCAACTCCGCGGGTGACACGGCCCTGCACATCGCATCGGCGCAGGGCTACATCGACGTCGTCAAGCTCCTCGCCGCGCATGGCGCTGACATCAATGTCCGCAATGCCCGTGGCTTGACGCCGCTGGCCGTACTGACGGGACGGACAGGTCCGAAACGTCAAAGCATGATCGATCTGCTTCGATCACTCGGTGCGACAGAATAACCATGACGGACTTGCGTCGACGTTCTCTGATCGCAGGCCTGTTTGCGTCGACCGGGCTGGCAGCGCACGACGGCGTGGCACGCCTGCTTGCGCTGGCACAGTCGCCCGGCGCGACGAAGCCGTACCGGATCGACATCCACCATCATTTCGCTCCGCCGGCGTGGGTCACGGCAGTCAAGGGGCGGCCGCTCCTTCAGCCCGCCAACACCACGTGGACACCTGCGAAATCGGTTGAGGACATGGATCGCGGCGGTGTTGCCGCGTCGATGGTGTCGATCACGAACCCCGGTCTGTGGTTCGGCGACGCGCCGATGACCAGACAGCTGGCGCGAGCGTGCAACGAGTACGGCGCGAAGCTCGTGCAGGAACATCCGACGCGATTCGGACTGTTCGCCGCAATGCCGCTGCCCGATGTCGATGCCACGCTGGCCGAGATCGCATACGTCTACGACACGCTGAAGATGGATGGGATCGGACTGTTCACCAGCTACGGAGATACCTGGCTCGGCAACGCAAAGTTCCGGCCGGTGATGGAAGAACTGAACCGCCGCAAGGCGGTCGTTCATGTGCATCCGACAGCCGCCAATTGTTGTCGCAACCTGGACTACGCCACGGGCGTGGCACCGGGCAGCATGGAATACGGCACCGACACGACGCGCGCGATCATGGGCGTCGCCTTCAGTGGCGATGCCGCGCGCTTTCCCGACATCCGTTTCATCTGGTCGCATGCGGGCGGCACGGTGCCCTTCCTGGCAGGACGGATCGAAGGCGCATCCAACAACGCAAAGGATCGGCTGCCGAACGGCTTCATCGCCGAAATCCGGAAGTTCTACTACGACCTCGCGGGCGCTTCGAATCGCGGCGCCGTGGCTTCGCTCCTCGAGTTGGTCAGGCCATCGCAGGTGTTGTTCGGCACTGACTTTCCGCCGGGCGGAACGAGCGCCGAATACGTGAAGGCACTGGCCGAGTTGAAGATGTTCAGCGAAGCCGATCTGCGGGCCATCGATCGCGACAATGCTGTGAGGCTGTTGCCTCGACTCCGGCAGTCCTGAAAACGCGTCAACGCCCAACTTCCAACTCCCAACTCCCGAGCAGCTGTTTTATTGGGAATTGGAGGTTGGGGGTTGGGAGTTGACACAGTTCTCGCCGCTAGTCGTAGAACGCCGGCGCCTTCTTCAACTTGGCGTTCGCCACGAAGTCGTGCTCGATCCAGATCTCCGTCTTCGTCCGCTTCAGGTATTCCTCGATCATCACGCGCGATGCCGCTGACTGCTGAACGTTGAACTCCGTATCCGGCGGCGGGCGATGCAGCGTGCGCTCCTGTGGATAGTGATACAGGTCGCCGGCCACCATCACGCGTCCGGTCTTCGCGAGATTGAGCACGAGGACCTGATGTCCCGGTGAATGGCCAGGCGCGGCCTTGAGTACGACTTTCCCATCGCCGAAGACGTCGTACTCGTCCTTGTCGAGACTGATCGACTTGGAGTCTTTGATCTTGTCGAAGAAGGTGCGGTTGACGCGCATGTTGCCCTCTTCCCACATGAACGCCCGCTCGGCCGGCCTCGCCAGCCACGTCGACGCGGCAAACAAGTTGGCGTTGGCGTTGTGATCGACGTGCGCGTGCGAGAAGGCGAAGTACATGATGTCGGCAGGACGGTAGCCGAGATCCGCAAGCTGGCTCGCCAGCGTCCGCGGCACAGTCGTCACCGCGGCGGACGTCGCTGTCGGATTCCCCTGCTCGCCGCGGGCCCGCGCCTCGACGGTGTCATCCGGAAGGATGCCGAGGTCCCACATCAACGTGCCCTTCGGGTGGACGACGAGGAAGCACGGGACCGAGAAGCGCGTCTCCCCCACTTCTTCCGGCGTGACCTTATAGCGTTCCGTGCCCGCGCGATTGACGTTGATGACGCCGCAATCGAACACGTAGAGCCGTACGGTCTTGGGTGGCTGCGGCGGCTTCGCCGGGGCCTGCCCTGCGCCGAGCTCCACTGTCGCGAGGGCCGCGACTATCGCACACGCCGCGGACCATGAACCAACCAATCGATACCGCATCGCTTATCTCCTGAAGTCGGCAGAAATGATACGGAGTCAACGGCAAACCGCGGAGACGCGGAGACGCGGAGGCGGCCACGCCGGTGACGCGCTTCGCGCCAATGGCCGGCCTCACCGGCGTGGCATCGCCGTTCGCCCTCCGTTTCTCCGCTACTCCGTGGTGAGCCGTTTCCTCCGACCTCTCCGTTACTTTCAAACCCGACTCAATTAACGATTGCCTGACGAATGGCGTTCTCCACATCGGCGCGCATCTGCCCACCCGATCCGCCCTGGATGAAATAGATCGACACGAGTTGCTCGGCAGGCTCGACCCAGAAGCTGACGCCGGTGCCGCCCGCCCAGCCGTAGGCGCCCTTCGACACGCGAAGATCGGCAGCGACCGGATCCATGACGACCTGCATGCTCAGGCCGAATCCCATGCCTCGTGGTGGCCGGCCGAACTGTCCGTTGACCATGTCACCGGTGTGATTCGACGTCATCAGCGCGATCGTCTGCGGACTGAGATAACGGCGGCCGTTCAACTCGCCGCCGTTGAGCATCATCTGCGCAAACTGCAGGTAATCCTCGGCGGTGCTCATCATGCCGCCGGCGCCAGAGAAGTACACGGTCGAATCCGTTCGCGCCACAGCGCGCAATCCGTTGGGCGTCGACTCGGACATCGTCACGACTCTTGCCGCCTTGCCCGCGGGCGCAAAGAAACCGGTGTCCTGCATGCCGAGTGGACCGAGCAGCCGGTCCTGCAGGAACTTGTCGTAGGTTTGACCCGAGGCGATTTCAACGACCCGGCTGAGAACATCAAAGCCGGCCGAACCGCTGTAGCGCCACAACGTGCCCGGCTGGAAGTCGAGTGGAACCGCGGCGAGCTTGGGAATGTACGTGGCCAGTGTGTCCGTCGGCGTGCGCGGCGCGACGCGAGCCGCATCCGCCGCGCCCAGGCCTCCGCTCACCAGACCAGATCCATGCTTCAACAGGTCGGCGATCGTGATTTGACGATTGGCGGACACGACGTCGTACTGCGGAGCGGCGGCCGCGCCTCCCTGTCGCCCCTGCGGCGCCGCCGGCGCGCCGGGTCGCGGCACCGCCACTTTGTTGAGACTGGCGAACTCCGGGATGAATCGAGAGACCGGATCGTTGAGACGAATCTTCCCTTCCTCGACGAGCATCATCACCGCCACGCCGGTGATCGGCTTGGACATCGATGCGAGCCGGAACAGGTTGTCCTTGGCCATCGGCTTCTTGGTGTCGACGTCCATGACCCCCTGGGCTTCGAAGTGAGCGATCTTGCCGCGACGAGCCACGAGCGTCACGGCACCAGCAACATCGCCAGCCGTGACGTGGCGCTGAACGGCTTCACCAATGCGCTTCAGCCGCTCCGTGGACATCCCGACGTCTTCGGCTTTGCCAATCGGGATCGACCCTGCGGCGAGCGGCAAGCCGGCGAGAACGACGACGATCACTGGAAGCCAAGCTCTGAGTAATGGCTGCATAGGCGGCCTTCCTTGAATGAATGCGCTTGACCGGGATTTTTTCGTAGAGGCGGGTATTTCGCGCGCTTTTCAAATCATGTAGCGCGAGTCCTTGGACCTTCGTTCTTGGTGCTTGGTCCGTTCCGTGATCCAAGGTCCTCTGGTCCTCAGCCGCGCCGCAGCGGGACCAAGGACGAGGAACCAAGGACGGACCAGGACCAGGCACGAAGGCCCAGGGACCAAGGACGCCCG
>Ga0207682_10000611_pt1 | contig 16613 bp, 16 predicted proteins | sample KBSM63metaG_FD_184332 | JGI IMG/M metagenome (GOLD analysis project Ga0207682, IMG submission 184332) | Miscanthus rhizosphere microbial communities from Kellogg Biological Station, Michigan, USA - KBS M6-3 metaG (SPAdes) (version 2) | ecosystem: Host-associated > Plants > Roots > Rhizosphere >... | reverse complement strand
TGGTGGATGAAGTATTCGATCGTGATTACTACCGGGCCGGTGCGCGGCTCGACGGGGAGTGCCGTGCTCGGCTCCTTCCAGTTGCGCAGCAGATCGAGGTTGAGCTCCTCTGTTTGCGTCAGCGGCATCCAGCGTCCCAGCGCTGCGCAAGCCAGCATGACGAACGACGCCGCCAGCAGTGCCGCCCGGATGCTCACATTGGTTGCGACTTCGCCCCACAACCAGCTTCCCGCCGCCAATCCACTGAACATCGCCATCTGGTAGATAGACAGAGCTCGCGCGACCACCCAGCGGGGAGCTGACATCTGCACGGCGACGTTGAATGTGGCAAGCGCCAGCATCCACCCGGCGCCGGCGACGAACAACCCCGCCATCGTCCCCAGCACGTAATTGCTGAGACCGACAATCGCCGTAGCGGCCGCAAAGCCGAGGCTTGCCCGGCGAACGATCGCCTCGGTCGACATCGCCTGGCGCAATCGAGCCTTGCCGAAGGCTCCGCCCACCGCGCCCAGGCCAAACGCACCTAACAACAGACCGTAGGTTAGCGGGCCGCCGCCGAGCGTGGTCTTTGCCACCACAGGCATCAGCGCCATGACGGCACCTGCCGCGATGCCGAACACGACGCTGCGGAACAACACGCTGAGAATGGCGGGCGACATCGCGACGTAGCGAATTCCAGCTGCCACCGCCAGGCCGAGCGTCTCACGAGGGAGTACGCGCGGATGCGGCGGTGGGCGCCAGCGCGCCAGTACGGCGATCAGCGCGATATAGCTGGCCGCATTCGCTGCGAACGCGGCGGCGGCTCCGGCTGCCGCGACGATGAGCCCGCCAATGGCGGGGCCCACACTGCGGGCAATGTTGAAGCCCATGCTGTTGAGAGCTACTGCGCCCGCCAACTCCGCACGCGGCACCATGTCGCCGACAGATGCCTGCCATGCCGGAGCGTTGAATGCCCCGCCGCATCCGATCGCAAAGGTGAATAGCAGCAGCAGCCAGGGTGTGATCAACCCAGACCAGGTGCACAGCATCAGCGCGACCGAAACGACCAGCATGAAAATCTGCGCGCCGATCATCACCTTGCGGCGGTCGAGATTGTCGGCCATCGCCCCCGCGATCAGCGACAGCAACACGACGGGCAAATTGAGCGACGCCTGCACCAGCGCGACCATGTCCGCCGACTGGGCGATCGAGATCATCAGCCAGGAGGCTCCGACCGACTGTATGAGGCCACCCAGATTGGCGAGCGTGCTGGCAGCCCAGACATTCCGGAACACCGGATAGCGCAACGGTGAGAGCGACGAGGGGTGTTGTGACGCGCGCATCGAATCGGATTCGCTTTGAGTCATTGACTGCGCGCTCCAACCGGAAGTGTAGGCTCGCAATAGCGCGAAGCCGACGGGATCTGACTGCACCGAGTTTGGGTTTGATGATGATCGCGGAGGTGCTGGATGGGAAGCCGGAGTTGTGCAGTTCAGATGCTCTGGAAAGCCTCGCGTCCATGCTCGATCATCTCGATCACCGCTGGATTCTTGATCTTGCGCTCGACCGAGATCGCAAAGAACTCGGCTTTGACTCCCGTTGCCACTCCCACTCGCGCAACGCCGTATTCCTTTCGAAATTGATCCTCGAGAATGGTAGGCACCGGTGCAAAGCCGTGCCCTGCCCGCGCGAATTCGCGCAGCATCGCGTAATCCTCGAATTCTCCGACCATGACCGGGCGAACCTCCAGTTTTTCAAACCACTGATCCAGGGCACGCCGGATGGCGGTGTCGTCGGTCGGAAGCAGGACGGGAACGCCATTGAGTGATCCAGGAAAGTTGCGACGCAGGGACTTCGCCAAAGCGGGTGTCGCCATCCAAACTACTTCGCAAGTGCCCAAACTATGGCTGTAGGCACGTACGTTGAGGCTCGGGGTCACGGGCGCGTCTGACAAAACGACATGCACCTCGTGGAGGGCAAGGTCCGTCACCAGACGCTCTAAGGTACCTTCGCGGCAGGCCAGGCGCACTGGCCGCTTGAGCCCGAGCGTGCGCTTGAGGATTCGATACGCGATTTCCTTCGGCACGACGTCATCGACTCCGACCACCAGGCGGAGGGGCCGCTCGGATGGGCGGTGATCGAGCGCCTCCATCAGCTCTTGCCCCAGCGAAAAAATTTCATCCGCGTAGCTAAACACCAGGCGGCCGACTTCCGTGGGTACCAGCGCGCGCCCCGATTTCGCCAGCAACTTTTCACCAAGCCGCTCCTCGAGCGTACGCAACTGCATACTGATGGTCGGGGCAGACAACGCGAGCTCTTCGCACGCACGGGTCAGGCTTCCCGTGCGCACCACGGACCAGAAGTAGAGGAGATGTTGATAGTTGAGCCGTCGTATGACTGCCATGGTCCTTCTCCCGATCAGGGTGTGTCCTGCTCCGCGGCGAGCTCGATAGACGAATGCGGCTTCAAGCCGCGCGTCAGCAATTCCGCCCAGATGCTTTCCGCGTCTTCGGCAAAACCAAAAAGGTCGAGATCTGCTCGATCGACCATCCCGAGATCGACTAGCCGCTCGAAATTTATGATGGATTGCCAGTAGTCCCGATCAGCCAGCACGATGGGTATGCGCGGTGCCTTGTCAGTTTGCCGCAGAGTGAGCAGCTCAAACAGTTCGTCCATCGTGCCGAAGCCGCCTGGGAACACCACCAACGCATTTGCGCGCATCGCCAGGTGCATCTTGCGCATTGCGAAGTAGTGAAACCGAAAACTCAAGCGCGGGGTCGACCACGTGTTTGGGCGCTGCTCCCTCGGCAAAGTGATGTTGAACCCTACCGAAATCGCGCCGCAGTCCGCGGCGCCGCGATTGGCTGCTTCCATTATCCCTGGACCGCCGCCGGTGGCGATGACATTGTCGCGATGCGACGAGTGCTCGTTCAAAGCGCCGCCGCGCTCCGAGGCGATGCGTCCAAATCGCCGCGCCTGTGCATACCAGTTTGCTTCGCGCGCGGAGCCGTCCTCGCGCACGCGGGCACTGCCGAACACCACCAATGTGGAACGCACGCCAGCCGAGCGCAGGATCTCATCGGCCTTGGCGAATTCAAGCAGGAACCGCACGCCGCGCATGGATTCGCCGAGCAGGAATTCCTGGTCGAGAGACGCCAGCCGGTAGGAGGGCGAATCCATCTGCGGGGATAGCTCATCGTTGCTCATGCGTGCACCTCGATCCATTCAGTAGTATTCGAGAAAACCGAAGTGACATCGAGACTAATTCAAATTGTTCTAAATCGCATCAGGCTCCACCATCGACCTCGTTCACGCAGGCGTCGCGCATTGATGCCAAGGAGGCCGTTTTGCAAGTGCAGTCCAATATCAGGTCAGTTCAAGGCGACCACCGCGCAATGACGTCAAATTCATTTGAGCAGCGCGTAGCGCCCGGCGTCCGGCTCACCTTTGACGCCGATCGCATTGTCGATCGGGTCAAGAATGCCGCTCACGAGACGCTGGTGTTCGAGCATGCCCGCTTTGGGCGAATGATGCTGATTGATGGCATCGTGCGCTCGAGTAGCGCAGATGAATTCATTCTTCACGAGATGATGAGTCACGTACCGATGCTGGCGCACGGTCGCGTCGAGCGCGTGCTCATATTGGGTGGCGCAGACGGCGCACTCGCGGAAGAAGTGCTCAAACATCGCGGCGTTCAGACGGTAGTGCAGGTGCATGCCGATCACTTGACGGCAAAGTTGGCGCGGCTCTACTTCAGGAGCGTAAACGCGGCGGCATTCAGCGATGCGCGTTTTCAGTTGTACGTCACGGATCCTGCCAAGTTCCTTGCATCTACTGATGAACGCTTCGATCTGATTCTGGTCGACCTTCCAGTCGAGGGGGATGCGAGCGTCCCTGCGCTGAGCGAAGGCGTGTTCCGAAATGCTCGCGGTTGCCTAAAGACGGGTGGTCTCGTGATTGCAAGGCTTGGGATTCCTTTCCTGCAGCCATTCACGTTCTTTGCGCAGATCCAAAATCTCTCCGCCGTCTTCTCCACGGTCTCGGCGTACCTTGTCCCAGTCCCTAGCATCTTCGGCGGTACGGTGGCTATTGGCTGGGGAAGTAACGCCGTGAGTCCGGATGCTCCGGGGCACGAGACTCTGGCTGCCCGCTTCGTCGATGCGGGCTTCGACACTCACTATTACACCCCGGAAGTTCACCGCGCTTCGTTCGCATTGCCTCGCTACATAAAGGACGCGGTAAACGCAGCCACCTATCCACGCGAGGAGGACGCAATCGAACTCTTGAGCAGGGTGCAGGCGATCGCGTTACCGCGACGCGCCTGGTGAATGACCTGGTTCAAGTTCCGACGGAGAGCAAGATGATGTTTACCAAACGCGATAAAGCGACCATGCCCGATCAACAACCAGTCGTAGTGAAAGAGCCCGTTGGCGTAGAACACCCGACAATCGCCGCGCGCTCGCACTCGAATCATCCTGAATATCCCCTGGAGCGCGTGTGCTCGTACTTGTCAGAACCATTTCAATTGACCTTTGCACGCAACGCTCAACAGCACTTCTCGATGCGTGAGGATGTGGAGTTGATTGCCTCGCATCGAGGACTAACGATTCGAGGAGAAACTGAGGATGCGATCGACGCCGCATTGGTGTTGCTCAAGGATCTCTACGGGCCGCGGATCCACATCAGCCCGCCAACCGTTCTGTACCACCACGGTGTCACGCTGGAGCAACCATGGATGGGTCTACGCATCCGATGCGCGACTAACCAGTTGGACGCGGTGAATGCCGATCTCCTGGACCGTGACGCGATGATCACCTCGTGCGAGGTGGAGGGCGCCCATTGCCATGTCCAGGCCTGCGCTCCGTTGGCCTCGCTGCTGGGTTACAGGTGGGCTCTCGAGAAGCTCACTGACGGGTCCGCAAAGCATGCGATCTGGCTCAGTCACTATGCACCGATGGGAAACCTCCCGCCCGAGGGGCACGCAGCGTGAAGCGCTTTGCAAGGCATCACGCTGGCACCTGACCGGCTTCGTAACTCATTTGACCAGCGTCACAGGAACTCCGCTGAGCTGGACCACTCGCAAGGCCACTGAACCAAGAACAAACGAAGCGATGCGACTTCGCCCGCGCGTGCCCATGATGATTTCTTTGCAATTCATCGTTCTCGCGAATCGTGCAATCGAAGGTGCGGGATCACCTTGTCGGGAAAAGAACCGCGCCTCGAGTCCTGCCCGACGCGCCGCCGCTTTGGCAGAACGAAGTGCCAGAGTGGCCATGAGTCCGTAGTGGTCTTTGATCATGGAGCGGGTGACGTATCGGCTAGGCGGAAGCCGGAGTTGCACGTTCAGCACGAGAATGGTGATACCGCCATGGGCGTCCTGCTTACGGCGCTTGGCAAAATCAAGCGCACGTAGGGCAGCAGCCGATCCGTCAACGGGTACGAGAATCTTGCTGGGCACTACCTTCTCCTCGAGTCTTGCAACGGCGTTCGAATTCTCCGCCGCATCCTGATCCGGCGCCATACTTCGAGAAAGCAGAATCAATTGGCCGTATATTTCGAATTGTTCGAACCTGTTCGCGGGTTCAAGATGGCCTCACAAAGTCGAGGCTACGCGCCTCATCAGTCAAATGATCGCGGCCGCGAGCGCCGCTTTTCGAGGAGGCGGCCATGCGAGATCGTCCCATTGTCATCAGTCGAACCGATGCAGCGAGACTGCGAGAGCTGATCGCCGCGCGAGCGCGAGTAGCGCGTGATCAGGAGCACCTTCACGAGCTGGCAGCGGAGCTCGAGCGTGCCCGCATCGCCGATCCGGAAGACCTGCCGCCGGATGTGATCACCATTGACACCAGCGTTCGTGTTCTGGACCTGGTGAGTGGTGAGCGTCGCGAGCTGACGGTCGTACTCCCCCGCCAATCTGACGCGAGTGCGGGCCGGATTTCTGTGCTCGCGCCTTTGGGCACCGCGCTGCTGGGCTATCGCGTCGGCGATGAAATTGAGTGGCGGATGCCAGGTGGACTGCGCCGCATGCGCATCGAGACCGTTCAACCGCCGGCTGTAGAGAGGAGTGATTCGATGCGAGAGGTGCTTACAGTCGCCTGTGGCCGAACCTGACTTGATATTGGAGGTAATGATGCGAATTCTTTGTGCTACGGATCTGTTGCCGAAAAGCGAAGCTGCGATAGAGCGGGCGGGACTCTTCTCAAACCAGTTGGATGCAGATCTGTCGCTCTTGCACGTGGTGGCCCCAGAGAAGTCACATCAGGACCTGGAGCAAACGCTGCGAAGCGCAGTGTCGCGCACCAAATCTCGCGCGAAGCCGCTGCTATGGTCCACGGACCGGAGGGCAGAGGTGGCCGTGAGGGTCGGCAACCCAGCACGCATCATTCTCGAGACCGCAGCGCAATCAGGGGCAGATCTCCTTGTGCTGGGGGTTCACAGCAAACGTCCGCTACGGGATGCCTTGGAAGGCACGATTGCTGAAAAGGCACTGGCTACGCGCAAGTACCCCGTGCTCGTCGTGCGCGATGAAGCGCGAAAGCCGTACCGCAGGGTATTGCTCGCACTGGACTTGTCAGACGCGTCAGTCTCTGCAATCCACGCGGCTGAGTCTCTAGTTCTCAAGCCGGAAGTGGAGGCCGTGGTTGTTCATGCGCACAACCCTCCGTATAGGGACATGCTGAACTACGCGGACATCGGGAAGTCCACGGCGGCGCAGTACCTGCGTGAATGGAAGCGGGAGGCGACTTGCTCCGTTCGGGATTTGCTCAGGTTAGAGAGCGAAGATCCCGACCGGTACCACATCCATATTGAGCAAAAGCATGCGGCGCCCGGAATTCTGCAGTCGATTGAGCGGTTCTCGCCCGATCTGCTCGTGATGGGTACATATGGAGGCGGACGATTGCGCAGGGCACTGATCGGCAGTGTCGCAAATCGTGTGCTTCATGAAACCAGTTGCGATGCACTCATCGTGCCGGAAGGGAGTTTCGGGACAGCGCGGAGCGAGCTTGTGAACGGCGCTCGACGTCCGCGAGACGCGGGACGCGAGTCGAGACGCGCTCCGGAAACTCGAGTGCAGTAGCGCGACAACGACACATTCAAGTTCGTTCGACAGCGATGCAGATATGAGGAACTGCAAAGCGCGGAGGTGAAAATATGTGGAGCAGAGTGCGAAAGGCGCACATCAAACGATACGCGCAGGTGCGACTTCGGATTCATCGGCGGGATCCGATACAGAGACTTCCCATTGGAGGTCAGGCGGCCAGGCGCGCGTCCGAGGGCGTTTCAGGCCGCATGCTGCGACGCATACAGCAAATTGGGCGGACTGTGCGTCGAGCTGCGCGAAACGGACTAGCTTCCTATTTGCGCACCGGGAATTCTACGAGGCCACCTGATCCCGAGTGAGTGTGGTGAATCGAGGGCAAGGCGCATCGTCTTGCCCTCACTCGCCGCGCCATGAGTTGATTTGCCGTCGGCAGACTCATTAATAGCGGGTCAAATGAGCTGGTTTGCCAGCACTCACTGCTCGCAAAAAAAACACGTGAACGCGGGTTGTCGACAATCCACAATCGCTTCATCAAGGCCAACTCATAGCTGCGGAGGACATTTCCATGCATCGCCTGTACTCCCAAGCCACTCAACAATTCTCGTCGCTCGAGAAGATCGAGACCGCCCAGCTAAGCGATGACGTGGTCTGGATTGACCTGCACAATCCGACGGTGCAAGAGAAACGCGCGCTAGAGCAGTTGCTCGGCTATGAGCTGCCTACGCGTGACGAAATGAAGGACATTGAGCCTTCGAGCAGGCTGTATCGCGAGGATGGCGCCACCTACATGACGGCGGTGCTCGTTTGGAAAGCGGAAACGGAAGCTCCGGAGCTCGCCGACGTCAGCTTCGTGCTGGCGCGCAATCGTCTCGTGACCATCCGTTATAGCGAACCGATGGCTTTCCGCGTGTTCAAGACATACGCGGAGCGTGAGCGCACTGTATTGCCAAGTGGGGCGGCTACGTTGGTCACGCTACTCGACTGCATTGTGGATCGGAATGCCGAGATCCTGGAGCAGACGGCGCTGCAGGTCGACTCAATATCGCGCGACGTTTTCGCGGAGGACAACGGACCGCGAGCGGGACGTGCGGGAAAGAATCTTGCACTCGCTCTACGTCACATTGCCAAGCGACAGAATCTTATGGCGAAGACAAGGGAAAGCCTGGTGAGTCTGGGACGTCTCTCGAGTTTCTTGATGCTGGCCGCCGAGGTCAGCGAATCTGCCGAGCTGCGGGAACAATTGAAGAGTGTCAGCCGCGACATCAGCTCCCTCACTGACCACGCAAGTTTTTTGATGGCAAATATCAGTTTCTTGCTGGACGCCTCGCTCGGCCTCGTCAACATTGAACAGAATCAGATCATCAAGATCTTTTCGGTTGCCGCGGTCATCTTCTTGCCGCCCACCCTCGTCGCTTCCAGCTATGGCATGAACTTCGCTCACATGCCTGAATTGCGCTGGCTTTTCGGATACCCGATGGCGATCTGCCTGATGATCGTGTCCGCAGTGGTGCCACTTCTTTGGTTCAAGCGACGAGGATGGTTGTAGACATCAACCCGGATCATTGACTCGCAGGTTCCAGAAAACTCGATGTCCTCACGCCGGAGCCATCAGGGCTTTACGCGTGCAGGCACCAACCACGCGCTAGCCGCGCCGAGCATCGCCTCTATCCCGACGCGTAACGTAGGCTCGATCACCGGCGCGAACTCGGGTGAATGATTGGAGGGGATCTCATTCAAGCTGCCGGCCTTTTCTGCCTTTGCGTATTTTTGCTGGTCAATGCCGCCAACGGTCCAGTAAACGGAAGGCACGTTCCACGCACGGGCGAACACAGTGAAATCTTCGCTCGCTGATGCGGGTTGAATTTCCCGCACTTGCTCGCTGCCGCGGCGACGATTGAGAGCGTCCACCACCTTGCGTGTCGACGCTTCGTCATTGGTCGTCAGCGGAAAATGTCCCTGCTCCGTGATCGCGGGCGGCTTCGGAGCACCGGACCCCACGGCTTCGGCGTTGATGATTCGCCTGATCGACGCCAGCACCCGCTCGCGCACCCGCTCGTCGAACGTGCGAATGTTGAGGCGCAGCAGTGCCTCGCTGGGAATGATGTTTCCGCTGCTCCCGGCCTGCAGCGCGCCGACGGTGATCACGGCGCCGTCGGTCATGGCCAGCTCGCGCGACACGATGGTTTGCAGGCGCATGACCGAGGCGGCCGCCATCACTACCGGATCAACGGTCGCCTGCGGCGACGAGCCGTGTCCGCCGCGTCCGAACAGTGTTACCTCCAGGCTATCGGACATCGATAGAAGTATTCCGGTGCGAGTGCCAATCTGGCCTGCGGCATTCGGCATCACATGCTGGCCGAGAACGATGTCCGGTTTCGGAAACCGCTTGACCATCCCGTCGTCGATCATGGCGCGCGCGCCCGCGCCGGTTTCCTCCGCCGGCTGGAACACAGCTATAACCGTCCCACGCCAAGTGCCTTTGTTCTCGGCCAGGATTCGTGTCGCCCCCATCAGCCAGGCAACGTGCATGTCGTGACCGCAAGAGTGCGCGACCGGCACGTCTTCGCCTGACGCGCCCTTGACGACCTTCTTGCTGGCATAAGGCAGGCCGGTGTCCTCCTTCATGGGCAAACCGTCCATGTCCGCGCGCAGCAGCACCGTCGCGCCCTCGCCATTGCGCAACAACCCGACAACACCGGTGCCGCCGATCCTTTCTGTGACTTCGTATCCCTGCTTGCGCAGCCACGCGGCGGCAATGGCCGCCGTTCGGTGCTCTTGCATCGCGAGCTCAGGGTTGGCGTGGATGTCTTTGTAGATGCCTTCGACTTGCCTGATCAGATCCTCCGATGGGCCCGGGATAGCCGAACTCTCTCGAGCGGTTGCGGGCGGCGCAGCACAAAGAACCGAGAGGACGATGAAGGCCGCTATCGAAGACAATGGCGATACGCGGCTGCGCGGGAGGGCTGGCATGGTGATTCTCCAGTGTTGTTCAAGCTGAAGAGGCGAGTGCTCGCGAGAATCACGCGCCGATGGTGGGTCCTGCGCAGAAGGATAGGCTACGTGCGGCGCAGGATGTATCGGAATATTCCGGCACTGCGATCTTGCGATCGGCACTCTGGCCTGAGGGTTTCGCGCGAAGTGCTAGTTAGCGTGCGATTGACGCATCCACCATTCCGATGGTGATCAACCACGTTTCCACCAAGCGCGGCCACTGCGCGATCGGTAGCTTGCTCGGTCGCACGCCGAAAGCGTGACCGCCCTGCGCGTACAAATGCATTTCCGTTGGAATGCCGACCTTCTGTAGCGCGGCGTAGTAGGTCAACGAGTGCTTCACCGGGTCAATGGGATCGTCCTCGGCGTGGAGCAGGAACGTGGGCGGCGCGTCGGCGGGGACACGGATGTCGGAGCGCAGAGTCAGTTCGGTCCCGGGCGTCCATAGATGACCGGGGTAGACGACGATTGCGAAATCCGGGCGGCAGCTGAGCTCGTCGGCCGCATCAACCGGTGGATACGAGCGCTGGTCGAAGCGAGTGCTGACTGCAGCGGCGAGATGTCCGCCTGCGGAAAAGCCGATCACGCCAATCTTGTGAGCATCGATATGCCAGTCCGCGGCGTGCTGGCGCACAAGCCCCAACGTGCGCTGCGCGTCCTGCACTGCCGTCTGCACCTTTGGGTAATAACCACGTCCGTCCTTCATCGTCGGACCCGAATCAGGCACGCGGTACTTGAGCAAAATGCAGGTAATGTCGCGCGACGTCAGCCACTCACAAATTTCCGTGCCTTCCGAGTCCATGGCCAGAAATTGGTAGCCCCCGCCCGGGAACACCACGATCGCAACGCCGGTGTTGCGCCCCGCGGGTGCATACACCGTCATTGTTGGTCGGCTGACATCGTTCGCCCTTGGCCACCATTCGCGTCCCGCAGGCGGACCGAGCGACTCCGGTTTCGGGTTGGGCAGGGCGTCGGGTACCGCGCCGGGCCAAATCGGCACCTGTGTATGACCGGGCGACGGCTGCCAGATGGTATCGCGCGCCTGCGCTTGGGCGCACGAAAGCGCTAACAAGAAAGCTGCGAGCATCGGCTCGTGAAAGCATTTCATCTGTCTTCCTCGTTAGCGGCGTGGTCGCGGACGTCGCCGGAAGCGGTGGTGGGCTGGCCTGCGGCAGTCTGCATGAGGGGACGAGCGGAACGGTGCGCGTCACGAAGAATCATCTTCTTGCCACAATTCGCCAGAGTCGGAAGCAATCCGATTCTGGTGGCAAATATGGGGATTGTTGGGTGTGCGGCGCTGCGGGCAAGTAATGCAGAATCTCCCCGGCCTGATTGGTTCGACACTTTTGTGGAGGTCGTTATATGCGACGTCTAATCGTGCTTTTCATGCTCGCAGCAGGGTTCTGCCCGTCTGGCGTCGCGGACACTCAAGTTTCCATGATTCAGCCTATCCAGTGGATCATCGGCGAATCGACTGGCGTGGATATGTGGGCGTACATCGCGCCGGATGGCGACACCATTACGTTCTCGAGGGCACTGGATAAGCGAACGTTTGAACTTCTTGTTACCGATAGTCAGGGGCGTCAGCCGCGGCCTTTCCTGAAGATGCCCCCCGCCGCAAGCCTCACGCGAGCCGCGTGGTCGCGGCGCCATCGCCGTCTTGCGTTCATAGGCAGCGCGAGTGGTGACTCGGGCACTGGTCTTTACGTGGCAGATGTCTCTGGCACGAACGTGACGAGCATTGCGACAAAGGGGTTGTCAGGTCAATTCTTGTACCCGTCGTGGATGCCGGATGGGCGGTCGGTGGTCGTAGTGGACGCGGCCGCACCAGGCGGCAACACCCTCTATCGAGTCGATCTCGAGTCAGGTGAAAGCAGCGCGCTTACGAAGCCCACCGAGGTGCTTGTCGGAATGCCCAGTGTTTCTCCGGACGGTAAAGTGGTTGCGTTTGCTGGTCAGTTGAACGAGGGCCAGAAATACGACCAGACCAAGAATCAGATTTGGATGATTCCGATCGCGGGTGGTCGGCCCACTGAGATAAGCGCGGGCACCGGACGACAACCAGATTGGTCGCCAGATGGACGGTGGGTGGCATTTACATCCGGTCGTGACGATCCGGCCGGACGCCACGCAATATTCGTCGTCAATCGAGCTGGCGGCAACTTGGCGCAGCTCACGGATCACGCTGTGAATCCGCAACATCCGGTCTGGTCGCCCAATGGAAAGTGGTTGGTATTTTCTGCTCAGCCAACCGGGCGACAAGACGTATTTGGACTTGCTCGAATCGATGTTCCCAAGCTACCGAGATAGTCACGGCGCTCAGTCCTCACCTGGCCGCGTCAATTGCGTTCTCGGATTGGTCGAGGGGTTTCGCGCGAAATGCGTCCGATATCCGAGACGGGCTTCGAATCTGCCGCAGATGAAGTCGCAAGCGCGAGCGCCTGCGTAGCCCAGTACCCGCCAGGAACCATCGGCATGCTGCGTCTTCAGCAGATACTGAACGCCACGGCGATAGGTCTTCGATGTGACGCTGATGCCCGCTTCATGGAGTGCGACCAGAGCCGAACCGGTCGAGTATGCGTCGCTGCCGAGAGAGGGGATCTGCGCCCAACCGCCATCTGCGCGTTGCAAAGAAACCAGGGCAGGGCTCACAGCATCCAATATCGATTCGCGTTCGAATTTGATCGATGATCAGCCGCCGGCAGTGGACCGCAATTCGTGCACCCGCCGATTGGCGGATTGAGTCAGCCAGCGAATAAGCAGGCGCGATGGCAGATGTGATGGGTTGCGGGCGAGGCCCGTGGCGCGAAATTGCTCGAGGTCGACGAAGCTGCCGAAAACCGCATCGCTCAGATCCGGCACGGTGCCGTCATTTGCGAATTGCGCGAAGCAGTCGGTGCGGCCATCCCAGTTGATCGACCCGTTCGGATGCACGCCGTAGCCGATTTCGAGTTTCTCTGCGCGGCAGCGAGCGACGGCGGCGCGGTGTAAAGGCGCATCCACAATATAACTGTCGATCCCGAGCCAACGATTCTCGAGCAGCACTTCGGTGTAAGAGTGGTCGACGAATTCTGCCGGCGGCCGGATGAGTCCGAGCAGAACGCGACGATTGATGGTGACGCAGTGCACCCGAGCAGGAATGCCCATGGCACGCAGAAGCGCGATCAGCAACGTCGACTTGGTGTTGCAGAATCCGATGCCAGATGCGAGCACCTCCGAGGCGCTCTGACGATCGAAGGCCGCTGCCCACCCGAAGCGGATCTCGTCGCGCACGAAGTCGTGCAGTTTCTGCGCTCGCTCTCGGTCATTGCGCGCGTCTCCGGCCACCCGCCGCGCCGTCGCGGCAATCGTCGGATGGCCAGAGTCGATCGAAGGTGTGGCAGCCAACCACTGAGAAGGGCCTGAATCGTTCATGGTCGATTATGCGACCGTCTCTCTCATCGCTCGCAACCTCAGCGCGATGTGACGCGCAGAACCTCGCCGCCGTCAGGGAAAATACCGTAGTTGGTGAGGTAGAGCGCGTTGTCGGGTCCGATCGCAACCCCACTTGGAAACACGAGGTTGTCGAGCAAGACGTCAGCGGTTACGGCACCGCGCCGCTTGCGCAGCAGGCGTCCGTTTCCGACACCCGGATCTGCATTCGGCCCAGGCACCAGGCCGCTCGCGATCTCGAGTATGTACAGATCACCGCGACGGTCGAACGCGATGTCGACGACGGCGGTCAAGCCGGCCAGGTACACCTCTGGCGTTCCACCATGGGGTGGAACGCGATAGATACTTGAAGTTCCGCGCAGGAACGGCGCTCCCGTGAGTTCCCCCACATATAGATAGCCATCGGGACCTTCGACAACCGTCGTTGGCACAGCCTCGAGTCCGGCGACCGTCCGCGGCAACACCGCAAGTGTTCGATCTCGCCCGCGGCAAAATCCGTCGAGCCAGCCGTGCGATTCGATCAGCGCATTCGCGCCTGCATCTGCAACGACGCGCCTGCCTGGCAACGCAACGACGCCATACGGATTGGTGTCGACCGGCCCGCCGGCTGGATTGAATCGCTCCTCATTCGCGGAAATGTCTGCCACCGGCACGTATGCGCCGTCGGGCAGTACTCGTAGCAGAGTGCCGAAAAGCGCTCCTTTTCTGCCGACGCCGTGGCGCAGGGCAGGGTCTCCGCCCCAGCCCATGACGACGAACGCCGACATGCCGATAAAGTCGACATCGACCGGTCCGCTGCTGGCGGCGAAGCCGCCCGGTCCAGCCATGGAAGGAAGTCGGCGCACGACTCTTTTCGGTGGCGACGCCCCGGAGAGATCGATGCGGGTGAGCGCACCCGTTTCCCCATAGCAGCGTTGCGCGGACGGATCGTCCGGCGCGGGAATGCAGCGGCCGTCGCCACCGGAGCCCGCCTCTGCGACATACAACTCACCGTTTGGCGCGAAATTGAGGCCGCGGGGATTGTTCAATCCCGTGGCGACGATATCCACGTGAGTGGCGGCAAGGGCGGTGCCGCTCAAAGCGAGGGTGGCAAAAGCCGAGAGCAGAACAGGCGGGCAATGCAGGCGTTTCATGTGAGTTTCCCCTGTGGCATTGTTGTGCCGTCGTGGCACAGGTGTGCCATAAACATAGTGATACTATCGCGGGGTGTCAACCGGGAAGGCAGAAAAGGGGCGCGTGCAGCAAAAGCAGCGCACACGGCAACAGATCCTGACGGCCGCGGCTGCGCTCATCAGTTCAGGTTCGCGGCCCACCGTCACCGAAGCAGCCGATGCCGCGGAGGTGTCGCGGCGTACGGCCTACCGATATTTTCCGAGTCAGGAGAAACTTCTGACAGAGGCCACGCTGAATGGCGTGCGCCCGGCCATTGAAGAGGCGATGGCCGCTGCTCCAACGGGTGATTCGATCGAGGACATCGAAGCACGTCTCGTCATGCTGGTACACACGGTGCAGAAACTGACGCTGCGAAATGAAGCGCTGTTGCGCACGATGATTCACGCGACGGTGTTGGAGAAAACGCGCGGCGCGCCAAAGCGCGGCACGCGCCGGCTCGAGTGGATCGAGCTTGCGGTGGGCGGATTGCAACGTCGGCTGAAGCCCGCTGCTTACGAGCGACTGCTGACGGGGCTGGCCCTATGTATCGGGATCGAAGCTTTTCTGGTATTTCGAGACATCCGTGGCTTATCCGGCCCGCAAGCGACGGAAGCCAGTGAGTGGCTCGCGCTTACCGTACTGCGTGCCACGCTTCGTGAGGGCCGTCATGAACGCTGAAGCCGCCATCCGTCAGATCATTGCAGAACAGACCGGGGCCTGGAATTCAGGTGACGCGCCGGGCTACGCCAGACATTTTGCCGAACACGGATCGTTCACGAACGTGCTCGGGACAACGGTGTTCGGACACATGGAATTCGAGCAGCGCCACGTCCGCATTTTTTCGACCTTTTTCAAGGGAAGCGTGTTGGAGGTGAGCATTCGCCGCATCCAGTTCGTGACTCCTGATGTTGCGATCGTCGACCTCGACGCCGTGGTGCGTGGAGTTCACGGGATGCCACCCGCGGTTGCGGTTTCACCGGACGGTTGCTTGCAGACCCGCCTGATGCAAGTGTTCGTTGCGCGCGCTGGCCGCTGGTGGATCGAGGCGCATCACAACGTCGACGTCAAGATTTGAGCGCCGGAGCACTGCGAAGCGTGCTTCGCGGGACTGGGCTATCGTTTGCATGTCGACGACGAACAATCTAGACCGTAATCGATGGGTATTTCCTGAGGTATGAATATTCGGATAGTTAGGAAGGCGTCTTAAAAATCGCCGCTTCGAGAGAACGCTCGCAGAGATGAAGGATTGATGATGATTCTCAACCGATGCTTCGGACTACGACTGGGTCATCTACGCGGATGTTTACGACGGCTGCAACCGAGCGGGCCGCCTCGGCGGAGGTGAGTCCGCGTTCGCGTTGCTGGGCCGTGAGGATCTGGATGGCCTGACGGGACACGACTCCGGCGTGGATGGCTGCGGCAATCCACGCGCTGCTCCGCCACTCGGGTTCCATCATGTGGCTGGGCTATACCTCCTATCCCGCCACGTATCTCGGGTCCAGAGATTTGGGGACGCTGAGGCGAGCCGGTTCATCAATGTGCAGCGATTTAGCGGGTGAGCGTGTTGCGAGGCGGAGTCCGATGGGCGCCTTCTCGAGTTCCTACTCTGCAGTGGGTGTTACCGCTTCCCAGAATTACGCGTTGTCCGACCGTACAAACGCGTCCAACGAGATGTAGTCCGAGACTCATTCTTCGTAGGAAATTTCATGAGCACCTTTTTCAACGCCGCAAGGATTGCGACTGCCTCCGCAATGCTGGCTACTCTCACGGGTTGCGGTGGTATCGGCTATCAAGTGAACCCGGGGTCCAGCTCGAGTTTGCCACCGCCACCCATTCCCGCGCCGGCTCCAGCTCCAGCTCCAGCTCCGGCTCCGGCTCCGGCTCCTGCTCCTGCTCCTGCTCCTGCTCCAGCTCCAGCTCCAGCTCCAGCTCCAGCTCCTGCTCCTGCTCCTGCTCCTGCTCCTGCTCCTGCTCCTGCTCCTGCTCCTGCTCCTGCTCCCGCTCCTGCTCCTGCTCC